>OFBA01000131.1_pt1 | contig 11485 bp, 12 predicted proteins | sample 1520391 | NCBI WGS metagenome assembly OFBA01 (sample SAMEA3696446, study PRJEB22514) | metagenome | biome: water; feature: marine; material: hydrothermal vent | place: Pacific Ocean | collected 2014-08-12 | depth 1521 m
AATGCCTCAGGAAATTATCTAAAGAGGAAATAGATTCCAAAACGTGATGCTCGGCTAATCCGATTAATAAACTGCACTTTCGTAGAAAGTGTGTCAAAATGTTGAATATAATACTTAATAACAAGGAGCAGAGTGTTAATATTGGTGATGATATAGATTTAACATCTACAATAATTACCGTGTCAAATGAAGATAAAAAGGTATCATTGGTATACTCCGGCATTATCAAACATGCTGATACAAATGGTACTGAGGATATATTCAAGGGATTGGTTCTTGAAGGGGCTAACGATTCAGTTAATACCACTGTGGTAAATACCACTGAAGGAGAACATGTTAATGGAAGCTATATTGTAATCAGAAATTCAAATGAAATTACCGTAGGAAAGGATGGATGGGTATTAAACAACGTGCCTAAATTTGGAATAATCGTTTTACAGGATTCTGATAAATCTACATACGGAGCTCACCCTACGGTTAACTATGGGGATAAAGTTGTACTTACAGTAAATACTGGTGCCATATTTAATCCTGGCGTGGCTACAAGAGATGTAATATCTGGGGAGGTAATCCCAGAATATGGTGCATCAGGAATAATCGAGTTTAGAACACCATCAGTATTTGGTGGTAAAGTAGTAGCTCTTCAATAATGGGTGAAAAAATGCCAAACATATCTGAAATAATTGACGAAATAAAAAAAAAATAGCATTTGGTAAAAATAAAGGAGGAGGTAGTGAAGCGGAAGGTCTTGATGATGAATTCATGCTTGATGAAGATGACATACCTGAATCAGGGGATGAATTAGCTGCTGCAAATGAGGAACTTCTTGCTAAAATTGGAGAGCTTGAATCAAGATTTCCAAAAATAGAAATGATGATTACAAATCTAAGGAAGGAAAATGAAACCCTAAGAGATAATATCAATAAAATAAATGAGAACTTTCAAGACATAATGGCACTCTACGAAGTGGTTTCAAATCAAGTAAATCCATTTATAGGGATTTCAAAAATTACTGCAACCAGCATGGAAAAAATGGAAAGATTAGAATATGAAGCAAACGCCCTTAGAAAAAAAGTTGATGAGTTACAAAGGGATGTCGTAATTCTTGCGGACATATATCTAAAACAACACGATATCGATTTAGATGGTGTCATCAATGATATACTTGCAGAAGAAGAAATCTCCAAAGTAATATCAGGAGAGGATTCAAATGGTTAGTGAAACAGAATTGTATTCTTCCACAATGGAAGATTATTTAACTGAGGATGAATTGGAGGAATATCTAGAGAATTTAAAAACTAAAATTCCTTCATTTATTGTTGAGCTGTTAAAAAATAATTTGAAAAACAGAAAATTAACAAAAAACCAATTAGATAGGATAGTGAATAGGGTTACTGACCTTTATTTGGGCAAAAAACCAGAGGATAAAAAAGCAGAAGAATTAACCGCTAAAATCAATGATTTGAGTAATAAATTGGATGCACTGATGAAAGTTGCGGCAATATCTTCCGCAACAAAGGTATCTGAGGATATTAAAAGGGAATTATCTAGTTTAGAAGAAGATGAAAAGGTGGAGTCGGATAAACAGGAAGGTTTAGTAGAAATCAATGAAGATGCAGACAATGCAGACATCAATGAAGATGCAGACAATGCAGACATAATGGAAGAAGAAAAGGAAGAAAGCGAAGTAATTACAGAAGAGTTGGATGTGGAAGAACACAAACCTGAAGAATTGAAAACCCTGGAGAAGAAAATCGAGAAAAAAGAGGAAGAACCTATTGTGGAGGAAATAGAAACTGAAAATTCAAAAAATGTTCCGATTATTGAAGAGGAGGTCATTGATATGCCAACCGATTTAACAGGAGTGCATGATAAAAAGTATAATCTTGAAGAATTACCTGAGGATACCCTATCCACTATGTTAGTCTTTAAATGGCTTGAATTTTTAATAAGTAGAGTTGGATTGAGTAATTTAATTGATATTTTAGATTATTATTATAATTTGGGGTGGATATCTGAAAAGGTAGTTAATAGATTGATAAAAATATCAAAAAATATGAAATATCTCAATGAAGAATTCAGGAAGCCCATGGATAAGATGATATCAGAGGACCATATAGTTTCCTTACTTTATATTGAAAAATTAGCAGGTAGGCCAATACCTGTGGATGAATTAGAAAGTATGGATAGGGAAATAAACAGAATAAGAAAATGGGCAGAAGAATTGCAAAGTATATAAATTATTAAGACATTGCAAGGAGGGATTATTATGGATACGTCAACATTATCTTCAATACTGTTTGAAGCACATAAACCAGCCAAATTGGAAAAAATTCCAGAAGATCCAATGTCAATAATATTCACTTTCAAATGGTTGGAATATTTGTCAGAAAGAGTAGGTTATTCAAATATTGCTAATACATTGGAGTTCTATTATAATTTAGGCTGGTTATCTGATAAGGCAGTATTGGGTTTATTGAAATATCTGAAAGGAATTAAACCAGGAGCAGAAATAGACGAACCTTCTGGCAATCTTACAATTGCTGACCACCTGGTTTCATTATTATTTATAGAAAGATTAAATGGTAAAAAAATTTCCAGTGAAGTGCTTGATAGGATAGAATGGGAAATAAGGAGAATAAGAAAGGGGGTTGAACAATACTATGGGGTTTAGTTCAACTGCTGGTTTGATAATTATATTATCAACAGTATTGGTTTGTTCTATATACATATATAGTTCAGTGGATTTAAATACTGTTAAGATAAATAACGCATATTCTGAGTATATAAATCATTTAAACAATAAAGCAAATGAAAAATTGACAATAGTATCTGCGGTAAATTCAAGCGATACCATAAATATAACACTTTTAAATAATGGCTCATTGACTCATGAACCCCATAAATGGACAGTAATGTATAATGGCACACCAAAAAACTTTGAAGTTAATCCGGATGTGACGTATTTAACTCCACTGAATAATATCACAATTATTATAAATGCCACTGCTCCAGCAAGAATATGTGTGGTTTCGGAGTATGGGAATAAGTATTATTGTAATTTAAATTAGGTTACTACAAAATTATAAATTATAAATTAAGAATACTTTTAACCTTTTTATGTTTGTTATTGTTGATTATTAGGTGATTTAATGGCATCCAATGTGTTCTCAGAAATAATTATATTCGTCAGCGTTTTAATAATTGCTGCCGCTGTTTCTGGGATTCTAGCAACCACTACTCATAAACTATCTCTTGGGATGAATAATAAGGGAGATATACTTTCGTCAAAACTATCTCAGGATTTCGAAATAATTAATGACCCTGGAGATGTCCCAAGGAATCAGTCAACAGGCATTATTTCCATATATATAAAAAATACTGGAAAAACGCCAATAACATTCAATAAGGGAGTTTTAACAGTTCTCATTGATGGAGAGGTTAAATCTATAAATTCCACGGCGGTAGTGGATAGTACATCAGAATTGTTAAATCCATCAATGGTTGGTAAAATTGATGTTAATTATAACACAACAGGATACCATAGAATAAAAGTGGTTTCTGAAAATGGAGTAGCTAGGACATTGAAGGTAGAGATTCAATGACGGCATATATCTGGTGATTTTATGAAGCTTGCAAGAATCGAACTTAGTAGGGATGATATTCATAAAAGGTTGGGTGGGGGCATCCCATATGGGAGTATAATCCTTATTGAGGGGGAAGAGTCTACTGGAAAATCAATAATTGCTCAGAGATTAGCTTATGGTTTTTTACAAAACGCTCACTCTGTTACATATGTTTCAACACAATTAACAACATTGGAGTTTGTAAAGCAAATGATGTCATTAAATTACAATATAAATAAAAAACTTTTGAGCGGAGTTTTACTGTACATTCCAGTATATCCATTAATATCTGATAATCTTCAAAAGGAAGATTTTATAAAAAAACTTATGGAAACAAGGACATTTTATGAAAAAGATGTTGTAATATATGACACCATATCATCCCTTATAGTAAATGATGCAAGCGATATTAAGGTGAATGATTTAATAGCTTTTTTTAAAAGAATAGCAGCTATGAATAAGATTGTAATTTACACCATAAATCCAAAAGAACTACCTGAATCTGTTTTAACATTATTTAGAACAGCTGCTACAATGGTATTCAAAACTGAAATTTACACATTTGGAGGGAGTGTTAAAAACCTTGTAAGAGTTGAAAAATACAATTTAGCAAGGGGCCCATATCAAAAAACCATGGTATTCAGAGTGGAACCTAATTTAGGTATTGCAGTAGAGATATCATCCGTAGCATAAAACGTATGATTGTATGGCTATATAACAACAGTAATTTAGTATTATAAATATAAGGTGATAGAAATGGCAGATGAGTTTAAAACCAGCATGGAAAGAAATCCTCATTTGCGTAAGTATGTGGATAACTTCAAAAAAACCTATTTAAAAATGCCTGAGTTCATGGTGAGCTTATCTAGGGATTTAAAAGAACTTAAATATCCAAATATTCTTTATCCGATTGGTGATCCATTATTTATTCATATATTTGGAACCCATGATGTTAAGACAAAGTATATAGTTATAGAGCCGAGGTTGGAAACCCTAGATGAAAAATTAACTTATAAAATGATAATGGATAAACTTTTAGAATATGCTCCTTATGCGGATTCTCCTGAAAGTGATGAAGAATTTGGAAAAATACTAACCGACTTATTTAACAAAACAACCAAGGTCGTCGAGAGTAAAAAAAAGGGCAAAAAATTCTTTAATTTTCTAAATGCTGGAAAAATTGAAATTACAAAACCTGAAAGGGATAAATACTTATATTTATTAAAAAGAGATTTGATAGGATTGGGCGTGCTTGAACCTATTAAACGAGACCCTTATATCGAGGATATACACGTAATAGGCTCAAATGGCTGTCAGCTTGTTCATAAGATATTCGACATGCTCCCTACAAATATTAGGTGGGAAAATGACATCGAACTTTCAAACTATTTAAAAAATATGTGTGAAAGGATAGGACGACCAGTTTCTGATGCAAACCCTGTTGTTGATGGTTCCCTTCCAGACGGTTCGAGGATAAATATTATTTATTCAACAGACGTTTCATTGAAAGGTCCTTCATTCACTATTAGGAAATTTACAGATGTTCCAATAAGTATTACTCAAATTATCAGCTGGGGGACAATGTCTGCTCAAACTGCGGCATATTTATGGCTTTGCTTGGAATATGATATGAGTATCTTTATTTGTGGGGAGACTGCATCAGGTAAAACCACAACATTAAATGCCATATTACCATTTATTAAACCAAAATCGAAGGTATTTTCTTGTGAGGATACTGCCGAGGTTAAACCACCTCAGCCAGTATGGCAACAGCTGCTGACAAGAGAAAGGGGGCCTGAAGAAAGTAGAGTTACACTGTTCGATTTATTGAGGGCTGCACTGAGGTCTAGACCTAACTATATTATTGTTGGGGAGATAAGGAGTGTTGAAGGTGCAGTGGCATTCCAAGCAATGCAGACAGGACACCCAGTATTATCCACATTCCACGCTGCAAATGTTAAGAAAATGATTCAAAGATTGAATGGAGACCCAATTAATATTCCACTAACATTCATGGACAACATCAATGTGGCATTATTTCAGCTCGCAGTATACAGTAGAGGTAAGTTTTTAAGAAGAGTCGTAAGTATTGAAGAAATTGAAGGTTATTATAAAGAAGTAGATGGAGTAATCACAAGAGGAGTATTTGAATGGGACCCTCAAGATGACAAACATAATTTTACGGGACTTAACAACAGTTATGTTCTTGAAGATAAAATTGCAAAGGTAGCTGGCTACGATGACCCAAGGGAGATATATGATGAATTAAATTTACGGACCAGAATACTTGAAGAAATGATAGCAAGAGGCATGTTTGGATATTATGAGGTTTTAGATGTAATATGGAATTTTTATGAAAAAGGATTGGAGGGGCTCCCATTCCCTATCTGAGGTAATTGAGGTGATTTTATGTTCCTAGATATTCTATCCCGTGTGGGATTAAAGCCTAGAGATTATTTATTAAAATATGTCCTGCCTTCAATTATTCTCTCCATCATTTTAGTAGCCGTGGGAATAACTTATTTTTCAGGATACATACGATTGTTAGTATTGCTTATTCCAGTATTAATTTTGGGCAGTGCCATAGGTTATCCCTATATAGAATTAGATAACCAAAAAAACCAGATAAACGAAAAACTCCACATATTTATAACAAAATTCGGTGTTCTGTCTATAACTGATTTAGACAGAAAGGAGCTCATGAAAATTCTTGCTAATGAAAAGGAAGAGCTCGGACAATTAGCCAATGAATCGAAAAAAATATATGTATTAATAAAAAGATGGAATCAATCACTTGCTGAAGCTTGCAGATTCTTAGCACATAGAACTCCAAGTAGTGAGTTTTCAGATTTTTTAGATAGGATGGCATATTCAATAGATAGTGGTGAAGAGCTCAAAGATTTCTTAGCAAAGGAGCAGTCCATAGTTATGAATGATTATGCTGCATTTTATAAGAGGTCATTATATTCATTGGACATGTTTAAAGAAATGTACATTAGTGCAATTACATCTCTTGCATTTTTTGTAACCTTTGCAGTTGTCGCTCCGTTCATAGCACATTATAATTTTGTGACTACGGTCACTATGGCATTGTTGGGATTTATTATAGCAGAGGTATGTTTGGTATATATTATTAAAAGTAAAATGCCCGCAGATAGATTATGGCATACTGGTGAGAAGCCAACTCCTGTGGATTTAAAACTTAGGAAATATTTGATAATCTCAATAATTTTAACCATAATAACTCTGGGCGTTCTTATTTGGGGGAAATATTTTGCAGGAATTCCAAAAATAGCTGCAATTCCATATCAGATAATATTTGCTGCTGGATTTACACCACTTCTAATCGGTGGATATATCGCTAAAAGAGAGGAGAGTTTGGTTATAAGAAAAGAATATAACTTTCCAGATTTTTTAAGGTCACTGGGTGATTCAGTCAGTGCAAAAGGCGGAGGTATGGAGGATTCTTTAAAATATTTATCATCTCATGATTTTGGTCCATTGACTAAGGATTTAGAACGACTTTATAAAAGGGTATCTATAAGAATCGATAACAATAAAGCATGGAGGCTTTTTGGTTTTGAAACATGTAGTTATTTGATACAGTTGTTTTCCGAAATGTTTGAAAGATGTACATTTTTGGGGGGAGACCCTGGAAAAGCTTCTGAAATCATAGGAAATAATTTTCGTAAAATAATAAATTTAAGAAAATCAAAATATCAAAGTGTTGAACAATTTTCAGGTATAATGTATGGATTGGGGGGAGGTCTTGCTCTTGCATTATATACCTCTTATGGAGTAGCACATATGGTAAATAATCTATATACTTCTCTTGAAATCCCTGAGGCGATGATTAGCGTTATAAATGTTATGGCTCCTGGTGATTTATCGATAATATCCTATCTAATGTATGCTTGTCTGGCAATATATGCTTTAATTTCAGGATATATGATAAAAATAATGGATGGCGGACACCCACAAGTTATGTTGATGCATTTTACATTAATACTCTGGATAGTTTCTGTTGTGTCATATGTCACTGAGCTCATAATAAATAAAGTATTGGGTGTAGGTATCCCATTGTTCTAATACCTTTTTAGTTTTTTAGTTTGCGTTTATTTTAGAATTGAACCTATAATAAAGCACAAAAGCACCAAATTCATTATGTATTTTATATTTTTTGATGATTTTTTAGCACCCTCTTTTGAAGGAGCTCCCAACAATTTAACAATCGAGTATATAAACAGTATATCGCATAAAATTATTCCAAATAAATAAACATCCCCAAAGATTCCCATAATGTATGGCAATGGGCTCAATACAACAGCCGTAATTAAAAAAATACCTGCAACATATAGGGATTTTTTGCCGTATTTTATAGGGAGGGACATCACTCCTTCTTTTAAGTCTCCTTCAATATCTTCAAAATCTTTTATTATTTCTCTGCTCCATGTTGCAAACATTGAACATAGGAATAAAATTAATGTAATTCCAATATTATTAACTGAGGCACCACCAAATACAAATACTGAGCCAGTGAGGTATGCAACTATTAAATTCCCAATTATTTTGTTTCTTTTGTATTTTTTAGCATACAGATACAATGCAAGTGCGTTAATAATTGCTATAACAAAACATACTTTATTGAACATTGAAAGCAATAAGCCGATAGCCACCAACAACCATGAAAATATTTTTGCATTTTTTAAGGATATTTTATTTGATGGAAGTGGTCTAAATGGTTTGTTTATTCTATCGATTTCAATATCGTATATATCATTAAGTGCATTTCCAAATCCGCAGATTAAAAACACAACCAACGATGCAGTTAAAATATAATGAATCAAATCAAAGTTAAAACCCGAAGCTATTAAACCACCAGCAACAGTTCCAAAAGATGCGGTTAAACAATTTTTTGCCCTTACTAATTCCATATAATATTTTAAATTTTTCATACTACCACAAGTTTATTTAAATAGTTTTGTTTTATTACTTATCATACTAAACTACATTAACATTATCTTGTTTTATAAATTTTTATGTGATATTATGTTAAACTTTGGAACAGCTGGAATACCAATAAATGTAAAACCAAGAACTACAAAAGGAGCCTTTGATTTTTTAAAAAAGATAGAATTAAATGCTATGGAAATAGAATTTGTAAGAGGAGTTAATATAAAAGAGGAAAAAGCAGAGGAGTTAAAAAATTATTCAAATGATATAATATTAAGTGTTCACGCCCCATACTATATAAATTTAAATGCAAAGGAGCAGGAAAAGATTGAAAACAGCATTAATAGAATAGTAAATTCGGCAAAGATAATAAGCATCTTTGGAAAAAACTCTCAAAAAAATAAAAATGTGGTTTTTCATCCAGGATATTATCTTAAAATGGATAAAAATGAGGTATATAAGACTATGCTTAAAAACATTGGTAGAATGGTAGAATACTTAAATGAAAATAAAATAAATGCAATGTTGAGACCAGAAACCACGGGAAAGATAAGCCAGTTTGGGAGTATTGAGGAGCTCCTATCATTATCAGAAGAACTAAGTATATTGCCGTGTATTGACTTTGCACACATATATGCAAGAAGTTTGGGAAGAATAAACGACTATAATTCATTTTATAAGATAATGGAAAATATGGAGAATAAATTGGGAAAAAGAGCAATAAACGACATGCACATCCATATATCTGGAATTGAATTTGGAAAAGGAGGGGAAAAGAACCATCTGCCATTGGATGCTTCTAATTTTAATTATAAGGAGGTTTTAAAAGTATTGAAGGATTTCAATGCAAAGGGAACTGTTATATGTGAAAGTCCAAGGATGGAGTATGATGCACTGATTTTAAAGAGAGTGTATGGTGAGCTCTAACTTCACCTGTCAAAAAGTATAAAAATTTTAATTTATTCAACTGTGACGCTCTTTGCAAGCCCTCTTGGTTTATCCACATCTCTACCGAGCTCCACAGCTTTATAGTATGCCAACAGCTGACAGGCAGGGGCATAAACAAAAGGACTTACCTCTTCCATCACATCAGGTATTTTTATTAGGTAGTCAACTATATCAACATTTACAGGAGATATTCCTACAACTTTTCCATTCCGTGCCTTTATCTCTTCAATATTTGAGATTACTGAATTAAACAGGTTTGAATTTGATGGTGGCACAAGTGCAACAGTATCCATATTTTCATCGATTAAGGATATTGTTCCGTGCTTCAAAAATCCACTACTCATGCCCTCAGCATGTAAGTATGTAATTTCTTTAAATTTCAGAGCTCCTTCCAATGCATTTGGTAGATTTATCCCCTTCGATATAAAGAGGTAGTTTTTAGCGGTTAGGTTTTTGGATATATTTTTTATATTCTCCCTTTCATTTTCATTTATAACTTCTTTTATATATTCTGGAATATTTTCAAGTTCTTTTCTATATATGCTCATGTCTTTTCCAATTACCTCCCCATACTCAATAAATAATCTATACAATATCATCAATTGAGACATGTAGGTTTTTGTTGCACAGACCGATATTTCAATACCTGAGCCCATCATAATAGTAATATCTGCCTCCCTTGTTGCTGTGGAACCTAAAACATTTACTATTGTAGCAGTTTTTGCCCCCTTTTCTTTTGCATATTTTATTGCTTTTATCGTGTCGTATGTTTCACCGCTTTGAGTAATTCCTATTACGAGGGTGTTTTCATCAACTATACCTTTTATTAGAAACTCCGATGAATCACAAGGTATTATCAATTTATTTAATTTTGAAAACCAGTATTCTGCAACCATTGAAGCATGAAGTGAAGTCCCCATTGCAATGATATATATTTTATCGTGATTATGTAGTGCTTTTGCGAGCTCTTTTATTTCATCGTTGCATATTTTGGATGAGTTTTTAATTACCTCCGGCTCCTCCATAATCTCTTTTAACATAAAATGCTCGTATCCCCCTTTTTCTGCACTTTCAATATCCCATTCTATTATAGTTTTTTCTCTTTTGTCTGTAATGTCTTCATTGTTGTTGTATATGGTGTAGGATATTACATTATTATTTTTATTTTTAGTTTTATCTTTATCCTTATCGTTATTATTACCTTCTTTTCTTAAAACTACCATATCTCCATCTTTCAAAGGTATAATTTCCTTTGTCCATTCTAAAAATGCCGAAATGTCGCTTCCCAAAAAGCATTCATCCTCCTTTACTCCAAGAATAAGTGGGCTTTCGTTTCTTAATCCAATAAGCAAGTTTGGGAAGTTTTTATTTAATATTAAAAATGCATAAGTGCCGTCCAATTTTTTTATGGCATCTTTAATAGCATTTATATAATCTTCTTCTGATGGATTTTCATATTTTTTTAATTCCTCTTCAATTAAGTGAGGTATTACTTCGGTATCAGTCTGTGATTTAAACACATGCCCTTTTTTTATCAGCATATCCTTTAATTCTTTGTAGTTGGAAATTATTCCGTTATGAACAACACAGATTTCATTTTTACAATCAGAATGAGGATGGGCGTTTTCTATTGATACATTCCCATGTGTTGCCCACCTATTATGACTTATGGCGACACATCCATTCACTCCCAAAAAATCTTCCTTCTCAGCAACCTCCTCCACTTTTCCAATATTCTTTTTTATAATTAAATTATCATTGTCAATTATTCCAATACCACAGCTGTCGTATCCCCTATATTCCAATCTTTTTAGTCCTTTTAATAATATTTCAGACGCCATTCTGTTTCCAATATATCCAATTATCCCACACATTTTTACACCATAAATATAATACTTAAAGATAAAAATAACTACATTTTTATAACATATTTTTTAAATATTCTACAATATAATTAT
>OFBA01000134.1_pt1 | contig 11283 bp, 3 predicted proteins | sample 1520391 | NCBI WGS metagenome assembly OFBA01 (sample SAMEA3696446, study PRJEB22514) | metagenome | biome: water; feature: marine; material: hydrothermal vent | place: Pacific Ocean | collected 2014-08-12 | depth 1521 m
AGTATCATATGGTTATATGTATACTTATCCTTTTTTTCAATTAGTTTGACAGTATATCCATTACTTTCAATTTTAATTTCAATTTTACTATCGACAGGATTAGTTGTTGGATTGACCGTAGGTCCCTCAGATAACTCTTCAATATCTTGCATGCATTTTTCTTTCTCTTTTTTTAACGACTCTCTATCGTTTTTAATTTTTTCTAAAATTCCCTGTATATACTCTTTAGTATCTTCAATATTATGTTTAAATTCTTCATTTAGCCAAATTAATATCCATCCGCTACCATACAATGCCCTATCTTTTTTAACATCCTCTATTTTTGGTTCATTATATACACTTTCAGGCGATAATCCAACATAATTATCCCCCCATCTTTTATCGGTCGCATGCCATTCTGATGCTCCTGGTTCAAAACCAATTTTAAGTTCAGGGAATGCGAAATCAATTTTATAATTTAATAATCCATACTGCTTAATGTAATCTTCTCCTTCATTATATCCTAATTCTTTTAGAATCTCTTCAAATTTTTGTTCTAAATCAGTATCTTTTTTTCTTTGAGATGGAGAATTATGCTGTTTTCCACATCCATGTTCTTGTTTTGGTTCTATGTAGGTAATTTCCCTTATTGGCGATGTATTTTTATCTATCTTTTTTTCTGGTATTGTTTCTTCTATGGGATTTGTATTCATGTCAGAAGGAGGATATCTTTGTTTATTACCACTACTATCCCCAATTTCTGACGGTGCAGTTTTTGAAGGCGTGTTCACACCTACTTTAGGCGTAATCTTAGATAGTATTAAGTATTTTTCAACATCAATATTAAAGTCAATACCTTCTTCTCTATTCCATCTGGTTATAACTTTATCTACTTCATTTGTATTTAACAAATCTTTTATAAATTCTCGTAATTTAACAAGTTCATACTTGGAAGAATACATTTCATAAGCATTTCCAATTAAGTGTGGTAACTCATAGTTATCATCACTTGAAACATAAAGAATACCATTTTCCACATCTAAATAACTTTCTACATTATCCTCGGCAATTTCATTTTTAAGAGTATATTCTGCGGTTATTTTGTTAGTTTTCCAAATTTTTATTTTTGTAAGTTTTTTAAGAATATTTTCAAGTTCATCATCTTTGTCCTTTTTTGACAAAATAAACTTTATAAACTTTATAATTTCTGGCGTAATTTCGTCAAGTTTATTGGTCCATTCTTTCAACTCTTTCTCTGTCTCTCCACATATTATTGAGATTCCTATATTATCCAACATCCTCTTTATTCCAAACTCTTCTGTAAATCTCTTTTTAAACTCCCAAAAAGGAATTTTGTCTTTGAACAGTTCATAATAATGGCTATGGTCATTTATAAAAATTTCATTAACATAATAAAATCCATACTCTCCATTTTTATTACCTAACCAGTATCTTCCATTTTTTAGTTCGTTGAGTTCGGATTCATATTCTTTCCACAGTATCTCAGTATCACGCTCCAACTCACTCCAAATTTTCTCATATAGTTTTTGAACTATCGTTTTAATTTTTTTATTTACTTCTTTTTCGTTTTTACAGGTGTCTTTTATGGCATTAATATAATCAGGAATGTCTGCTTTTTCTTTAATACCTATATCCTTAAAAAAATCTTTTAGTTTATTGTCATTGGCATAATAGTTTATCAAATATTCTCTAGTATCTCCAAAAACAATATTCTCATCTTCCCAAAATACCTCACTTATCTTTTTCCACTTTTTAGATGAAGAAATATATACCAATGGATATTTAGAAAATGCCGACTTTATATCATATAATATGCTGCCATTTCTTAGAGTTTCGGAATAGAGGAGTCTATAAATGCTTATAATATTATTAATATCCATTTCTTTATCACTATTGCTTAAATTTTTAAGATAGTCTAAAATATCCTCGATAGTTACATCTATCTTAATTCCAATATTCTCCACAAAGTATGAGCTCATGTCAATTTCAAAATCCGGATGAAGATAATTAACACTATTTATAAGTAAATTTTTATTATGTTCTGAAGGAACAAACAATTCATTAGGGTTTCTAAAATTGCCATTTTCATCTGGTAACCATTCATTTTTTCTAAGAAGTTTGTAAATATAGCTTTCAAAAGAGTAACAATTATTAGAATAATAGAACCAGTTATATTTTCCTTTTAAATTGTTATTTTTTAGTAAAATTTCTTTTAGAAATTTCCATGTACTCTTAGAAATTTCAAAAGCATTTCTCTCATTTTTTATATTACTTAATGCATTTTCAAGTCCATCAATTTCCCAATCACATAAAATATAATAATGATAGGAGCATCTCCTACCATATAAATCTTCTTTTTTTAGTCTCATTTCAATGATTTTTTCCATTTCCTCTTTTTTATCGTACTCAATTATATTGTAATTTTTATTTTCCGTTTCATCATAAAGTATATCATCAAATTCATTCTCATAATCATTACTTATCCTACAAGTCCAAATAATATACTTTAAAATTGGCTTATCATTACACTCCAAATTTTTTAAAAATCTAAACCAACTATTTCTCTCTATTTTGTTATTGGCAGGTAAATAATCCTCAACTACAAAATTAGCAGGATGGTTAGTAAAATACACTTCAAGCGTATCATCATCACTATATTCCTTTGGAATGTATGCATTTATTGGCTTTGAAAATTTGATATTCCCATACCTATCTTTAACTCGAATAATATAACTTTCTTTTATTTTATCCAAAACTTCATTTTTCTCATGTTCTTTTAATTTATACAGATTCTCTTTAATATATCCTAAATCGTCAATATTCTCTCCATAACTAATTTTTGGATTTTTATTTTCATATTTTGGTAAAATTCCCTTCAAAATTATAATCTTTTCATTCAATTCTTTAATTTCAAGTTTTTCTTCAAAGAATCTTTTAATTTTAGCATCTTCCAATAATTTTTTATTTACAAAATTAAACCTTTCAATTTTAAGGTTTTCACTATTTGCTATTGGAAAATATGCTCCATCATCTAAACATGTAAAATTCCCAGATTCGGTCAATATAAATTTCAACTTCTTTATCCTATCCAAAAATTCTTCACTATCGTCCCAATTTTCGATTAGTTCTTTAAGAAATACAAAATATGTTTTACAATCAAGTTTTTTACCATTTAATAAATTTTCAATCCACTTATTGACTTTGTCAAAGTTTGCTTTTTTATCATTTAATAAATCAACAATCGAATATGTTTTTAAAAATCTTTTGTGTTTATCATGAATAACATTCTCAGTTCTTTTATTTACAACATAAAACCAATATTTATCAATACCAAAATCTTTTGGTGTTATATCTAGTTTTGTATTTTTAATAACTACTTTTTCGTTACTTTCAAATATAATATTGTTATTATCTCTACAAAGTATATTGTTATATACATATTCAATCAATGGCATATATATTAATTTATGAATCCTTTTATCATTGGGTTTATTACTACTTAATATGGCATATGCCAATTCCTCGTAATTTTCCAATTTCTTTTGTAATCTCTTTTCAAAAAATTTTCTACCTCTTTGGGATTTTAAAATCTTAGTATTTATAGGTTTATTTTTAAAATCTTTGATAATTTCTTTTCGATTTTCTATTTCATTTATTATTATTTTAACAGAATCTTCAAAAATTTTTTCATTATAATTCACATCTTCCTCGTCGTTCCACGATAATTTATCCCTATCATCCCCAAGTTTAAAATCCGCATTTATTATAAAATTTAAATTATAGACTTCACTAGTTATTGGAAAAACCCGGTATAAGTTAGGATGTTTTTTCATATTTCCGTAACATGCATAGGCAATGCTTATTTTTCCATCCATATTTGAAAATACTTCAATATCATTAGGTCTTTCATAATAATTTCCATTAATAACTATATTTTTGAATTCTTTACTGTCATTTTTTAAAAAAATTAAAGAATTTTTAATACCATATTCTTGATTTTTACAAATATCATCTAACTTACTTTTTTGGTTTAGTTTAATAAAAAATAAACTACCCCCTTGGAATTTCTCCGACTTTAACATATCTTTTAACTTTAATCTATATTCTGTATTGTAGTTTTCATCTATTTTATTTATAAACCCTGATAATTTATTAATCTCATCAATAGTAAAAAATTCCCTGTAATCTTCATTAGAATCACTGAATTTAAGTTTTTCATGTAATCCCACGGGAACAGCCGTTAGGATAAGTTTAAATAAAACTGGAATATCTTCTTTACTCTCCCAAGATTTGATTTTAATCTCTTCTAATGAGTGGTTTTCTAAGAAATCTAAAAAACTTTCCATATGCTCTTGACTATTCCAACTAAAAATTGTATGCCCTTCAAAATTCTCTAATATTTCATAAACCGTTTTTTTCTTATATTTTCCCTTTTTTGCACTTGGTATGTCTCCCCCTCCCAAAAGATAATAGGAAGCCTTAAATCCTTTACCAAACTGCCCTATTTGGTCAGTTCTAAAATCACTAGATTTTGTAGATTGCCCCCTATTACATATCGCTCTAATATCATTTTTGTTAAATGGCTCACCATTATTAACAAACAGAATATACTCATCATCATAATAAACTAACAGGGTATCTCCATTTTCATCATAGGCATTTTGAATTAACTCATAAATAATTTGCTCTAATGGCTCATCCCCGATAATATCACGAATTGCAGATTTTAAATTCTCACTATCGCCATGAACTATACTAAAAAAGTCATTTATTATATATGAACTTTCTTTCTGACTTTCTAAAGATAATTTTTTACCTATTGGATGTTTTTTTATCCAATTCTCCCTAAATTCCCCCATATTTTTTACTTTCAAAACCACCACCTCATACTAATAATTATACATTATATGGGGGAGCTCCTATAAAAATAATATCGTAAAAAGCATATCTATTTAGTAAAATAGAAAGGCATGCCTTTGTAATGAATGAATACAGCAGCAAATAAAAACATCATACTCAAAAAGGTCATACATTAATTACAAAGGCACATCCTATTTTAAAACCGTAATTTATAGCTAATTAAAACATAATTACATAAAACAATAATAACATAATTATTTAATTAAATAATAACATATTTACTTAAATTAAGCCATCTTTAAGAGCTCCTAAATAAATATATAACATGGATTTAATTGTTAGTTTTATAAAACATCATGTTTCTAAAGGACGGGAGGTTGTAGTATCTTGCATTGGCGGACATGGGATAACAGGAACTGTTTTGTCCATCTGGGCTGGTTTAAATGGTGTTGAGAATCCAATAGAATATGTTAGGGGGCATTATTGCGAGTGTGCTGTTGAAACGGAAGAACAAGAAGAATTTGTAGAATATTATTTGAGTATAAAAAAATAAAATTTGAATTTTGTTATTTTTAACTAAGAAAAAAGGTTAAATTTAGTAATTACAACTTATTTATCATTTTATCTAAATTTGTAATCGCCTCTCTTTTCCGTAGCATTGGGATTTCATGCTGTCTCCAATAACTTCCAATACATTTTATACATCCATTCTGGCAACAGTCCATTTCACATAGTCTTTTTGCAGTTTTTAAAACATCTTTAAGCCTATTGTATATTACATCTACAAAACCAACCCCTCCTTCTACATTATCAAATAGTAAGAGCTTTCCATCTACTGCATCTTCAATACCATCTATCTCACCAGGTTCGCAACCTGCTTCAAGGACCGCTGCTGCAATTAATGCGTTCAATAGTGTCTTTTTATTAGTATTCTTAGGGATATTAACTATTACTCCTACTGTTTTGAATTTTGTTCCTATTATGGTTCTTCCTGTGCCGGTGAATGAAGGAACTATTCCTATAGAGTTGCAACACTTTCCATCCGCTCTAAAAGTTATTCTACCACAATTTTCACAATATACGCAAGGTTTTGTCTCACCTCCCCTCACACCAGTGAGGAAAAAAGAACCGACTTCGCATGAGAATGGTTGAGATACTAATCCATTAGCTTTTAAATTTTCTGGAAGGTCAAATACTCTTTTTTCAAATGCTACTTTTCTAGGTTTTTTAACATAAGATTTTTTACCTTCAATAATTCTTGGTTCTTTGATTTCTCTATCCACTTGAATTAATGGGGAACCACACAATGGGCACTTATTTATTCCAGGTTTGGTGAATATTATATTATTATTACATGATTTGCACTCTTTAAACTTTAAAGCCACTGTTTTTAAAGCATTTCCCATCCAAATCTTTTCACAAGTGTATCTTGCTTTTCCATGGTCAAGAGTAGAAGGAGGGCAAATTTCTTCCAATCGATATCCCATTATTATATCCTTAATTGTATTATCTGATTTGCTCTTTATTATTAATTTTGGACCACCGCTTCCAAAAGCATAATCTGGAAGAAGTCCAGCTTCTTGGAAGTAATTGTATATATTTTGTTTTCTAAGGTTCCTGTTTTTACCCTCTTTTGTAATCCTTTTTTGGAACTCTATAAATTCTTCAAATTTCTCAATCCATACATCTACCAACTCACATTTGCTTCGGTCAATATTTGTTATTTCAAAGTAATTTTCTAAGAAATTATAAAACCCGAGCTCATATTTTTTCCATAGTAGTTTAATTTTTGATTCGAACAATGATTCCCATGTTTGTACATTATCCCACTTTTTCGGAGTAATTTCATCGATAAATTTAGTTTCATTTAGTAGATAATACATGAATAAACTGAAAAATGACTTTGAAAGTGGTAATTCCAAGTCAATTGAAAATGATGGTGGTTTTATATTTCCAAGGATTAAATCTATCGCCTTTTCGTAATAGTTGGCATCTATTGCATTTTTTGAGAAGAATGTAATCCCTATACTTGAAGAACCACGCCTTCCACACCTTCCAATTCTTTGAACATACTGTGCAGGACTTGGTGGAGAATGTAATAAACCCACCATGTTAAGGTCTCCAATGTCTATCCCAAGTTCTAATGTTGGCGTAGCCACAAGGCAGTTTATTGAATTAACTTTATCTTTTTTAAATGAAGATTCAATATATTTTTTTTCTTCTGCACTAGTCTTTCCAGTATCTACTGCTGAGATTAATAAGGATAAATTTTCATAATTGTCCCACTCGTTCAGATACTCTTCAGACAACTCTTTTAATTTTACCACTTCTAAATAATTACCTCTCATAAGATACTTGTTATCTTCTCTAATTATGATTTGTTCGTCATACAATATTCCCAAGAGCTCCTCTATTTTTCTGAGTTTAGTTTTGTTATTATCTTTATCATATCTCAAAGCTACTCCATAACACTTTTTATATATCCTCTTTTTTAATTCATCATCGGTGAAAAATCCATTCATTTCATAATTTTCCTCTTCATCCATTATTAAGCTATAATACTCTTTAATCTGGCGTTTTTCAATAAATGTATCGATAACTGCATTAAGCATAGTGCTGTTTTTATAATCATTAGGGATTTTATCATCCACAAGGTTTATTTTAAATATTCCTTTGTTTGCAAGGGCATTTACATTACTACCCTTTGCCAAGAGCTCATTATATAGTATGGATTTAAACTGAGTTTCATAATTAGAAATATCCATTTCATCCTCTAATTCATCTATTATATCTTGGACAATTTTCCTAATTTTTTTAGGTTTTCGGAGCTCCTTAATTTCGTCATATAGTTTTTTTCGTATAATTTTTTCAAGGTGGTATTCCTCTACAAGTCGTGCAAATCTCGAAGCTCTTTGAACATTATCTGTAAATACCAATAGTTTTCTCTTTTTATCTGGCTCAGGTAAGGCAAGGAATGCCTCATCAAATAAAACCTTTGAACAATATTCGTCCGACAAATCACCAATACTTCTTATAACTTCGTGAGCGTGCCCATCAAATCCACATTTTGGACAGTATTTATCATTGATAGATTTTTTTAGGTGTCTTGTAGTTCTACTTCCTTTTTCAATGGAATATATTGTTAAAAATTTTGTAGAGCCACAAATTTTGCACTTACTTGCGGTTTTATGGATTGAATGGCATGATTCACAGAGCTTTAATTCTATTGAATTATCATGGTTCTCTTTCGAAATTACCAATTTACCATATTCCTCAGTGTTCCCCTGATACTTTTTAAGCGGAGCTCTTCTAATTTGATTGTATGTTGCAGGAGCTGAATCCTTTGAAAATCTATATACATAATATTCTTCTCCACAATTTCGACATGTGGCTATTTCAAAAATTAAATTTGAACCACATTCACAAGTTTCTGTTGGAGTAATGTGTAATTTTCCACATTTAAGACATCGATATATATTTGGAGGAGCTCGGTAAAAGGCATGAGCTCTTATTACAATATTGTCTAAATCAATATTTTTACCATCGAGGTCTTTTAATTTTGTAGGTTTGTTTAAAGGGTTGTTTTTAAAATCTTCGGAGTATTTTGGAGAAATTATATTTTCGGACTTAATATCATAATTAAATAGCCTCTTTAAAAAATCCGATACTTCCTTAGAATTGGGAGCTCCCAAAGTTGCACTGGTTCCTACATATTGTATATTATCAATATCTTGGATTAAAGATAAGTGAAATTGGAGTCGTCTCATTAGTAAGGATACATCAATCCCCTGAGCTCCGCTGTAATAATGTATTTCATCAAGGACAAGGTATTTTATATTTGCATTATTGAGTAGTTTTGAATAGTGTGGGTCTATTAGTATTCTTTCGAGCATTACATAATTTGTAATTAATATATTTGGAGGATTTTCAATCATTTCTTTCCTTTCTTGTGGCGATAAATCTCCATCAAATACCCCACAGGTTATATTAGAATCATACATTTCATTTACATTTTCCAGATACTCTTCTAATCTTTCCTTTTGGTCTTTTGCCAGTGCTTTTAATGGATAAATTAGTATGACTTGAACTCCTTTATGTTCATTATTTATACAGTATTGGAGAATTGGCATCATGAATGTTTCCGTTTTCCCACTTCCAGTTCCTGTTGCAATGACACAACTTTCTCCATGGTTTAAGTGTCCCCATCCTTCTAATTGATGAACATAAGGTTTTTTTAGCGGGGTGCTTGATTTAATAAACTCTACAAATTTTTCATCAAATCCAACATCTGATAGTGGTTTATCTCCTGTCTTATATTGCGGATGAGCTTGAACTATCAAATCCCTGAAAAGCACTCCTTCCTTTGAAAACTCTTTTGAGAGTTCTTCATATAATTTTTTATTTTTTCTACATGTTGTTGAAAGTGTAAAATCAAGGTATCTTTGGTTTAATTTCTCGTATATTTCGTATATTTTTTTTGAGTTTATTTTTGAACGGGTATTCTCCATTTATATCCTCCTCCTTTATTTATTATGTTAATTAAATCTCTTTTTGAGTACTGATTATAGATATTTAAAAAATTTAGATATTTACTGTATTTGTTAAACCGTTTTTCCATCTCTAATTTTTCTAACATGTCATATCCGGTATATTCTTTGTATGAAAATTTCCCCTCTAAATATTCTAAAAACAAAGCATATTGCTCATTGTTTAGATTTTTAAATATGTATGGTTTGTAATACCAACAATCATTAATTTCTACAAAATATTTGTTGAGATACACTAGTTTAAATATCTCAAAGTCAAAAAAATGATTAGGCTCTACATCGTAGTTTTTATATATTTGGTGAGTTGCAACTTTAATGTATTTTTCCAGCTCTTTTGAAGTGCAAATCTTTAAATGGTTATTTTTTAAATAAATATAATACATTCTTTGAGATATAAAATGTCCTAGAAGATCATTGCTCGTAAGTTCTGCATCACTAATGTTAATTAATTCAAAAATTCTCCAGTATCCCTTAGTATCTACAATTTTCTCCCTAAAAAGACCCATGTGGAATTCATTTGGATTATTGTCGAGTTCTTTGACGGTTGATTTATTGGCTACTTGCACATTCATTAAAGCTTGATGATAAGTTGTGCATGAAGGTATAATAATCTCCAAAGAATTATTTTTTATTTGTCTGCACTTAAACGGCATAGTAAATATGGATATTTTTGAAACTCCTGTGGTATCATCTGGAAATGATGACATAAAAAGAGAAGAAGTATCATATGTGCATACCTCTGCACTTCGTTTTAGGAATGGAGCTCTCTCCCATTCATAATATGAATCATGTTTTTTCCTTATTTCAATACTCCCGTGAAATGGTAGAACATCGCTAAAATGTTCATTCCTTAAACGATAATTTCCCTTTATCACACATTTTTTATTAACATCCTTTTTCTCAATATAATCATATAGAATCTCCCCAAAGTTTTCATTTTTACATGTTGATGACTCATTATCATAATTTAACCATAAAACAACTGAAACAAAAGTTTCAAGCTCAGGACACATGAAATTATATGCTTCAATTTCATTAACTCCAAATCCTCTAATTGGTGCTAACCCCATATCAAAACTAGACCCTAAACTATCCAATGAGAGTTCAAAAAGTTCTTCACCAATAATACCTACATTATCAATTAAACTGTTGGATATTTCTTTTATAAAGTAATAGTCATCATATTTCTTATTTTTCCATTTTTTTATATCCATATCTTGATGTTTTATTTCATACATAGTTTCCCCCGTCTTTTAACTTAAAATAAACAGATATTTAAAATTGAAGCCTATAATATCTACTTCATAGTTTTTGTATTTTAAAATATGAAAAAAGACATATATATGTTTTGGGATTGGCGTTTTCATTGAATACACCTAATAATCATGGCTGTTGTAAAAACTACTGCAACAATAAAATTATCCTCAATATAAAATATTATACTTTTTATTAATGTTGGGTATATTGTAACTGTTTTTAAAATAAAAAATTGAGTTTCCTTTAAAGGAAATTCAAATTTGTCTTATTTTAGATGCATTAAAAAATTAAAATTATCAATTATGCCATTGTAACTAACAAAGGCATATCCTGAAAATAACTTAATTATACATCCCAAATACCTGTAGAAAAAGATGCTGTATTAAATAGAACCCTGATCCTTTCATCCACTAACCGAAAAATTAGTAAAAAAGCTCCCGCAACATACATCGAAGAAATGGTAAAACTTCACGGTAGCAAAGATAATGTAAAAAATCATTTCATCAATGATAATATGTATGAGCTCTTAATGAGTGTAACTGAAGATAGTTCACCATGCATGGTTAAAGAAATATTTAATGAATTTATACACGAACGAGAAAAATTAATAAAAAAAGAA
>OFBA01000135.1_pt1 | contig 11253 bp, 11 predicted proteins | sample 1520391 | NCBI WGS metagenome assembly OFBA01 (sample SAMEA3696446, study PRJEB22514) | metagenome | biome: water; feature: marine; material: hydrothermal vent | place: Pacific Ocean | collected 2014-08-12 | depth 1521 m
AAAGAAATATAGAAATACTATAATTATACATTCAATGTGATATAATATATATTAGACGCACTCATAAAAAATGGTGAAAACATGATTACCCTTGATTTAGAGTTAAGAGATGTTCCTGGTGAATTAATAAGAGCTCTAACACCTATCTCAAACATGGGAGTTAATATATTTAGTGTGATACATTTAAGAGAAAAGAAGACAGATGGTAGGGTCCCTGTAAGGGTTGTTATCAATGATGTAGATAGTAAATTATTAAACGATGTAATAAATAAACTTGAAGAAATGGACATAATTATTACAAAAGTAAATGAAACAATCCGAAAAACAGATATTGACATAGTTGTTGTTGGTCATGTAGTTGATACGGATGTAAGGGATACAATAGACCGACTAAACAAATATGGTATTGTTGTAGATTTAGACCTTTCAATGCCTGACCCATTTAAAGAATCTTCTGCAAGAATGAAAGTAATAATAGAGACTGATAAATTAGATGATTTATGTAAGGAGCTCGACAAAATATCAGAGGAAAAGAACTTGCTGTTTATTAAATCCTTTTAATATAATAAACTTATGAGGAGAAAATATGAAGGTAATATTGGTCGGTTTTGGAGTAATCGGTAAAGGAGTAGTAAAAGTCATAGAAGAAAAAAAAGAGTATTTAAAAAGTAAATATGGTATGGATTTGAAAGTCGTGGCTATCTGTGATAGAAGCGGTGCGGCAATAGATGAGAATGGTTTGGATTTAAAAACTGCATTAAAGGTTAAGGAAGAAACTGGAAAAATATCAAATTATCCTGAAAAAGGAACAAATATGTCCATTGTTGATGTTATAAAAACAGTTGATGCCGATGCCATTGTTGAAGCCACCCCTACCGATATAGAAACAGGAGAGCCTGCAAAAACCCATATGATTGAGGCATTTAAAAACGGAAAACATGTAATTACTGCAAATAAAGGACCTCTTGCACTGTATTTTAATGAATTAATATCATGTGCTGAAAAATACAATAAAATATTTAGGTATGAAGCCTCTGTTGGAGGGGCAATGCCTATAATAAATTTGGCAAAGGAAACACTTGCGGGAAATGAAATAACTGAGATAAAAGGAATACTGAACGGAACTACGAACTATATATTAACAAAAATGGAGAAGGAAAAACTCGATTTTGATACGGTATTAAAAGAGGCACAGGAGCTCGGCATAGCAGAGACTAACCCACATCAAGATATAAGCGGACTTGACACTGCTGCGAAAATAGTAATACTTGCAAACTCGATTATGAATAAAAATGTTACCATAAAGGATGTTAAACTGGAAGGAATTACAAGAATTACGCCTGAGGCATTAACAATGGCTAATAAAAGCGGATATACTATAAAACTCATCGGAGAAGTGAGTGAAAATAAACTTGAAGTGGGTCCAAAATTAATACCAATTGACGACCCCATGAATGTAAAAGGTTCTCTAAATGTTGCAATGTTAAATACCGACTTGGCAAAAGAAGTTGTTGTAGTTGGTAGAGGAGCTGGAGATATAGAAACCTCATCTGCTATTTTAAGTGATATAATAAGCGTTTATTTAAAAAGTAGCAGATAAAAAAATAATATAAAAATTTAATCTACCTTCTTCTGTACAATTACAGTATAAGGGATTTGTTTTATTTTGAATTTTGTTTTTAAAGGATATTCCTTTTCATCACTCCTAAATCCCTTCTCTGAAATAATTATCATAGGTAATAATAATTTAAAATGCTCTCTTTCAACGAATTTTCTTAAATCTTCTAATGCGGGATGAAATCCTGCCTTCTCCACCTCAACAGGTATCGGTATTTCGATATCATAATCTCTTGAGAAAAAATTCAATTTTAATTTTAAAATTAAAACAATATCTGGGGAATCTATTAATTTGTAATTGGGGATGATGTCAATATCCTCAACCTTAACTTTGAGTTCCCCATTCTTCTTATTCTCTAATAATTTTGCATAAAATATATCTTCAGAAATCATACATCTAAAACCTCCTTTATAAGTGGTCTTATGTAAATAATGAAATTTTTCAATGTTTCTTTATTAACATCGAAATCATTTATATTTCCCTTTAAAAATTCAATTATTTCTTCAAAATCATTTCCCATCTTTTCTTGAAGTTCTTTTTTATAACCTTCAAGTTTTTGTTTTAATTCATAATAATCATAAGGAATAGTTTCATTTTCTTTATTTAGGATTTTTTGACAATATTGAATGTCTTTTTTCATGTTTTCATATTCAGATTTTATATTCTTATACTCATCTAAAAATTCATCAACTTCTTTAAAGTCCTTTTTCTGAATTTTGTAGTTTATACTTTTTAAGAATTCAGTAGCTTTATGAACATTTTCAACTTTGTTTAAATCATCTCCATTTTCGATAGTTATATTATCAAAATATTCAGCAATTGTTTTTAATTCTTTAGCAAATTCATGGGGATTTGAAATGAAAAATTTATTCTTATATAAGTTTTCTAATACAGTATAAACATTTTCTCCAAATTCTGATTTTGCTTCATCTTTGAGGTCTTTTAATTTGCCATACAATATATCTAAGTTTTTTTCAGATAAGCATTCATTCTCATTATCCAAAACTTGTTTCCAAAAGTATATTTCCTTCTTAATTTTATTACATTCATTTTCTAATTCTATTTTAAGATTATCAAGTTCATCTTTTAACTCCAATAAACTTGAACTACCAATGCTTTCAATTTTCTCTTTGTATTCCTCAATTTTCTCTAAAATATCGTATGTTTCGTCAATTAAACTAAATTCTTCTTTTTTAATTTTTATGTTAAACTTGTCTTCAATTTTTTGAATTTTATCAACAAATTCATTAAATTCATATATATACATTCTACCATCAATGTATTTTTCCAATAACTCGTCAAGAACTTCTTTACTTTTTAATTTTCCCTCCCATCTTTTTAGATTATAAATATCATTTTTAATATTTTCCAACCATGAATTAACTGAGTATATATTATTAGATATTAACTTAGACGGTAATTTTTCGGACACTATGTTAAATAATCTGCCATAGTCTTCTATTTCATTCAATAATCTAATAGTTTCATCAATTTCATCATTATAAAAAATTTTATCATTTAATTTATTAACTTTAATTCCTAAATTCTTTAATGTTTCTTTTCTTCGGTATATTATTGGATTCTTGATTGATTGTGATAGTTTTTTTAAATATTTCCCAATATTCTTTTCTGTTAATCTCCCCTTGAATTTATGCAAATCTTTTCTATCTGGCTCTGAAAGTCTGTTATAGTTGTTTTCTAATAAGTCTTCAACATCTCGTTTTATTTTTTCAATACTTCCTATTTTTCCGATTAGTAATGTATTGACATCCTCGATACTGGTTATACCATTCATTTTCTCCCCTCCAAAAGGTCATGATTCTCCAATATTTTCTTGAAATCATTTAATTCGATTCTTAAATTCTCAAAATACTCCCTCAATTTTCTAAGTAGTTGTTTCTTTGTTTCCAATCTACTTTTAACTTCATAAGTTGTATGACCATCATGGGATTCTCCAAATTCCAAAGATTCCTCCAAGATATCCTTTATTTTTTCAAAAGTTATTTTATCACCAAGATAGTCTAAAATTTTTGGATTTTCTTCAAGAAGTTTAATAATATTATCCTTTATTTCAATTAAATCATTGTATTCTCGTTTAATTTCTTCCAAATCTCTATATATTTTATTAATTTTTGATTCAATTTTTTCTAATGTAGCCCCTAAATAACTTTGATATATGTATTTTGGGAGCTTCCCACTAAATTCCAAACTATTCAACTCTTCAAGACCTTCCAATGATACAATGATATTTTCTTCATCATTTTTGAAGTTCCAATTAATACCAATACTATACATCTTTTCTTTTATTTCCCTAATATCCCTTAATTTTGAAATACATTCTTCTAATCTATCCTTTAAACCATTAATATTTGAAATATTGTATTCATCTCTTTTAGCTCTCCAAAATGATTCCAATAATCTTTTATGGTTTTCATTATCAGACAATTTTAGAAAATCATGCCGATTTAAATAATTTACTAATCTCTCTAAAATATCAATATTACTTTTACTCCAAAATTCCCTAATTTCTCTAATTGATGATTGTTCTTCGATTTTATCATCTTTTATTTTTGGTAGTAGATCGTCAGCTAATTTAGTTAATCCCTTGCCAACTTTAATATCTGCACACTTTCCTCTTGAATTTCTTGTTTTAAATAATCCTCTAAGTTTTGATAAATTTTCTCTATCTCTAAATGATAAATCATAAAATGCAAGTGAAAGTCCAGATATTGCAGACATTTTATTTTCTTCTGATATTTGTTTAATTCCCCAAACACTATCTACTTTTTTAATTTTTTCATCAAAGTATTCAAAGAACTTCTTTGGTTGTGCTTTATGATCATTTATAAGTTCCTTTAAAGATGCTTCATATAATTCAAACTTTCTTTTCAATGTAATATCACTTTTTATATTATCTCCTGCTACATTAAAATCAAAAGGATATCTTTCATCATATATAGTTAATAAAAACTTTACAATGGGTTGTGGCGTATTAACAACTTTTATTTTTTCAATATCTTCAAGAATCTTTAATAATTTCTCATCCCCAGATGGATTTTCAATATGTTTTTTATACTTCTCATATTCTTCTTCTGGCAACAATACAACCATAAATCTACCTTCTGGTAAAACTTTGCTTTTAAATTCTTCTGATTGGGCGTATTCTTTAAAATCTTTATAAGATATAAAGAACATTGCACTATCGTCAATTTTACAAACTGGTTTTCCCTTTCCTATAATCTTTTCTTTTACTTCTTCTGGGTCTATATTTTTTATAATAGGATTTGCAATTGGTAAAGGAAACATTTTTCTAATATCTTTTATGGCAAATGGTAGTTTCTTAGTAAATTCTTCTGAAAATTCAATACCCATTATTTTATTAGCCATCAATTTATCAGTTATTAAATCAGGTTCTTCTTTTAGTTTTCTTGGAATTTCATATAATTTTATCATTATTTTATCTGTTAAAATCTCTTTATCTTTCTCTTTATCTTTTTTCTTTAAGAGATTTTTATGTTCCTTATCTAAAAACATATCTACAACTAACTCTATGAAATCATTTAATTCATATTTGGGCATATAAAATGTAAGATCATCACCAGATAATGTCATTGCTATTTTTCTAAAATATCCTGCTAATTTCAAAGCTATATCACATTCTTCCTTATTTCCTTTTAAATCAAATTTTTCTTGAAAGATCTTCTCTGAAAGATCGCCTTCCCCACTGGCAAGGTCTTTTGTTATTTTAAATCCTCTATACGGATCACATTCAATTGGTTTTAAGTTAAAAATATATTTTATTTTTGAATGGCTAATATCTTCAATATCTACACTTGGAACTGCTCCTTTATCTTTTCCAATGGGGGGTAAGATATCCAAAATTTCTTTTATTTCAGCTACGCCCTTGTTGTCCAAATCTCCAATTTTTTCGTAATTTAATATAATATGTCTTGGATTGCCTCTTGATAACCACCACAAAGCATTACATTTTTCAGCTGACAAATCATATTTTTTTCTAAGATATTCGATATCAAGGGAAGGGATTATTTTTATTATAAAGCGAGTTTCATCAGCACCTCCAAGGTCATGAATACCAGAAGGAGTCATAGCGAAAAATTTTAAAAACGATTTATCTTCAAGAAATGTCCTTAGAGGATCGGATCCAATTTTACTTTTAATATCCTTATAAGTATCTTCAAGTTCATCAACTAAAAGAACGATTTTATCTGGATTTTTGACTTTATCATAATTTTCTTTTAAATACTCATAAGCTTCGGATTTTATGATTTTTCCAGATTTATCCGCTCCAGAATCTTTTCCAGAAATGTAAAGTAATTTTTCTTCTATTGATTCAAAATCTTTATTTTTAAATGCATTTTTTATATCTTTAACATATTTATTGATGAATCCTGCCAATTTTTCATGTCCTTCAATTTGGTGTTCATCTATTAACTTTGAAATATCCTCTGCTAAAATGTATATTGGCAACACTCCCATATCTAAGCTCTTCTTAAATACATAAACCATTAAAGTTGATTTTCCAGCCCCGAAAACACCAGTTATTAAATATGAAGGATGAATATCCTTCCCATCTAAGTAATTTCTTAAAATATTATCATCCACTTCTTTTTGAATTTCCCCATGCTCATTTGATAGATTTATCCATTCTTGATTTATATAAGCAACAATATTATTCATATCCTCACCCTTAATGATTATTAAATAGAATTTTTAAATACTTCTTCAACAGCATTCATAGTTTTATTTATAACCTCATCTGTGTGCTTTATGGAAGTAAAACAGCATTCAAATTGTGAAGGTGCTATGAATACTCCATTTTCCATTAATCCATAGAAATATTTCATAAATAAATCCGTATTACTGTTTTTTGCCGTGTCATAATCAACTACTTCCTCTTTATTAAAGTATATTTGGAACATTGAAGCCACATTATAAACTTTTCCATCGATATTGTGTTTTTCAGCCGTTTCTCCAATAAAATCACTTAATTTTTTGGCAGTTTTTGAAGTCGTATTATAAAAATTATCATTAAGATTTTTTAGAGTTTCAATACCAGCAGTAATAGATATCGGATTTCCGTTAAATGTTCCAGCCTGATATATTGTTCCAAGAGGCGAGAAATTTTCCATTAACTCCTTTTTACCAACTATTGCACCGATTGGAAAACCACCGCCCATAATTTTACCAACTGTTGCCAAATCTGGAACAACGCCATAATATTCCTGAGCTCCTCCTTTGGCAATTCTAAATCCAGTAATTACTTCATCAAATATTAAAATTATATTATTTTCTTCTGTAATTTCCCTTAAAAACTTTAAATAGTCATCTCTTGGTGGGATACATCCCACATTTCCCATTACTGGCTCAACAATAATACAGGCGATTTCGTCTTTATTATTATTTATTGCTTCCATTATGGCATCTTCATTATTAAATGGAACTAATATTGTATGTTTTGTAGTGTCTTCTGGAATACCGGGGGAATTAGGAGCTCCATGTGTTAAAGCCCCGCTTCCACTTTTTACAAGCACATAATCATGAGCTCCATGATATGCTCCATCGAATTTTATTATTTTATTTCTTCCAGTTATTCCTCTCGCCAATCTAATGGCACTCATGGTGGCTTCTGTTCCAGAATTTACAAATCTTACCATTTCAGCACAGGGCATTCTTTTTATTATTTCTTTTGCTAATGTTATCTCCTTTTCTGTTGGGCAACCATATGCCGTTCCATATTTCAATTGCTCAATTACGGCATTAGCTATATTTTCATTTGCATGCCCCAATACAGCAGGACCATAAGCCAAACAGTAATCAATATATTTATTTTCATCCACATCAACTAAATAATAATCTTTTGCATTATTTACAAAAAATGGAAATGGCTTAAAATATCTAACTGGACTATTTACTCCTTTTACAAGGTATTTTTGAGATTCTTCAAATAATTCTTTTGATTTTTCCAAATTTAAATTTATCACATTATTGTTCATATTTCCACCTTATATGCCAACAACTCCGTTAAATGATATAATCCAAAATACTATTGCAGTAAAGAAATATGAAGTTCCCCCTGTTCCTAACCATTGTTTTTGACTTAAACTATTTCTTCCAAATATCATTGCAGAAATATGCCCCATAATTATGAGCCCGATAAATAAAAACAATAATGTTGCCATACCGCTTGCCATTCCTAATCCTGCGGAATATATATAATTTGCCAATAATCCAAATAACACGCCCCCAATGGCATGAACAATTGCAGATTTTCCTTCTAAATCTATCATAAAATCAACCTGTTTATTTTTTTAGTTATTTATATAGTGTATGTCCGGAGCTCCTTGCAGAAATAAGATTTATTCTTTTATTAATTCTTTAATTTTATAAACTGCAATATTTTCCTTTGGTCTTTTGGAGTTTTCTGAATAAGTATAATTCAACAATACTTCTACTTCTTCATCAACATCCAATACATTATTTACAAATATTATGTCTCCTTCTTCAAGCAAAAATGCAAATTTCCGCTTTATTTTTAAAGAACCCTTATCAATTAATAAGTCTTCTTTATCCAATATAGGTATTATTATCGAGTAATCCATATAATCCCAGTTAAGTTAATTACATATAGATATTATATATAGATATTATAGTTAAACAAAAACAAAAACATCTTTTCCACAAATATTTATTAATTCAAAGTCATTTGTGTCAGGCTTTTCGTTGATTAATTCTATTTTATCGCCATTTACAATATCATTTAACAATATGCCAATAACTTTCTTTAATTCCTCATCATTAGTATATAATTTTACGGTGCTTTTAAATCTTCGCGTAAGTCGTGCAATATCCCTTAATGCAAGTTTTACCTCAGTAAATAGTACGAAATATTTTTTTGCTTTCTCTATACTTTCCTTATCCCCAAATATTACAGGATATTCTTTATCAAGTATTTCATCAGTTTTTACCTCATACTCAACTCCGCAGAGCTCCATAATTCTTACTATAATTGATTGAGATATTCCCGGCGGGATTGGTATTTCCTCAATATTATTTAACATATCTTCAAAAGATTCTTCCATAAAATCACCATATAACAATACAGATAATAGTAATATGAACTATAATAGATATTCAAATAATAATAATAATAATAATTATATTATTATCCTTTAATCTCAGAAGTTGGTTTTATTTTTACCAATATATAATTTTTCATCTCTGATTTAGTAATATATGCAATATCTTTCAATAAATAATTTCCAATTTTCACATTTTCTATTTTCTCATGACATGCTTCATAGTCCAATTTTATTCTTAAACCATCCAATTGAGTTGTAATGGGCATAGGAGATAAAACATTGAATATTTCTTCCACACTCTTTTCTAATTCGTCCTTTAATACCACTGGGGGAATAATGGGGGCGTCGAAAGATAATTCCTCTCTTCTTTTGTCAATTAATTCCGTGGTTTTCTCTACCATCTCTTTTAATGCTCGTCTTTCTTCACTGTGCCTAAGTCTTTGAGACCTTCTTCCCAAATTACCGATATATGGCTGTTCTATATCAAGAGTTTCAGGAGCTCCCGTAATTACCACAGGAATATCCACATCAAATAAATGAGTTTTATCCAATAAACAGCTTTTAAAATTACCCATAACATAAATTGCAAGGTCGTGTTCTTCGATTAATCTTTTTTCTGCTTCCCGAATAGTACTTGTTTTTTTACCAAATCCACGGGATAATCCTATCATGTTTGGTTTTGCCCCAAATCTCCTAAAATATTCTGATACATCACATGCCGTATGAGGCAAATGGTGCCGAGATAAACTTGGAGCCACGATTGCTATCTCTGTTCCAGCCAGTGGTGTTTCTACAACTTTTCCCTTATATTTTTTGGACTCCATTTTTAGATTTTCAATCTCATTTTGAGGGAGGGCGAGAGTCATATATACATCTAATTGCATCACATGTTCCTGAATTATAAATCCGCCAATATCCTCAATCCATTCCTTAAATATGTTGTTTTTATAAACTCCACCTTCATATCGCACAATTTCATACATATTTTCACCGAGCATTTAGATAAAATACAAACTACAAAAAATAATATGAATCATATTATATAAAAAATATTACATATAAAAAAATAGGTAAGTATATATAGCATATAGCAAATTGACGAACATTGCGTTATCAAAGCGAATGAAGTGAGTTTCGAGTCATAAAACCCATAGGTTTTATTTATAGTTAATCGACAGTAAGTCTCCTTTAAATGTTCAAAGTATATAGTTAATCGACATAAGGCGTCCTTATTATGTCTTTGTTGTTAAGAATGAATTATATATTAATATCCTTAACGGCGTCTAAGTTTTACCTACAAAGATAATTTACGCAACGGGTTCGTCGATTTACTATAATTCACCACCGCTAAAAGTCAGACCTTATCGTAATAGTTCCAAAAGTTTTTTCACTATCTCTAAATGCGGTCATATCTGTAATAATTCTCTGAATAGAAGATTTTTCGTCTATAAGTCTGATATGGTCTGTTATTACAATTTCTTCAATTTTATATTTCTCTATTGTATTTAATATTTCTTCAATTATTTTAATATTCGTTATATCTATTGTTTTGGTTGTTAAAGATAGGTGGTCTGGTTTTCCATTATTATATACTATTTTAGATAGTGGTTCCCAATCTTTTGTCATTATTTCAATATATTCTTCTTTTTCGGATACATTATAACCCCTACCTCCAAGAAGAATAACCAAATCCTCCGTCAATTTTTTTAGTTTTTTCTCTTTCTCCTCATCGTAAAAATGCATAATTGTGAGTCTATCACATTTTTGGATTTTCGTCTTCTTACCGTATTCCCTATATGTTTTTACGATGTCTCCTCTACTCACCAAACCAAGGAGCTCCCCCTTCTCATCAACAACCAATAATCTACCAATGTCATTATTTGCCATTATATTTTGAGATTCTGATGCCGAAGTATCTGGCATAATTGTTATAAGCTTTTCTTTTGGCGTCATTATATCCCTAATAATTGCATGTCCCTTCTCTAAATCATTAAAGGTAACCACACCAACCAATTTTTTATTATTATCTATAACGGGATACCCCATATGCCTATACTTTTCAATATATTTTATCAGCTGTTTTGAAGTTTCAGATTCATTAATTGAGACAGTATTTTTTGTCATTATATCTTTTACAGGTATTTTATCTAGAACTTTTAAATCATATAATTTTGCCAAATCGTCCTCTGCTTCCAATACAACAGTAGTTATGCTTTTAAATAAATATCTTAAAGTATTGTATTCTAATCCAATATTATATACTCGCTCAACGGTTGAAAGTTTTTTAAAAAGCATAATTATCACCCACATATAAAAATTATCTTGTTAAATCTTGTTAAATTCATTTATGGTGTGTTCAAAAAATGAAATTTTTAGAAATTTGTCCCCAATAATTCCAAAAATTAGCATATTAACCATATGCTTATAAATATATAAATATTATAGGATTTATTATAAATAGTTCCCGAACATACCCTATAACAATATCTTATATAATATTTAATAACCTTAGTTCCCATCAAACATATAACTATA
>OFBA01000138.1_pt1 | contig 11038 bp, 8 predicted proteins | sample 1520391 | NCBI WGS metagenome assembly OFBA01 (sample SAMEA3696446, study PRJEB22514) | metagenome | biome: water; feature: marine; material: hydrothermal vent | place: Pacific Ocean | collected 2014-08-12 | depth 1521 m
CAATAGATGGCAAATTACAAACTAAAAATGTAAATATTTATAGTTTAGATATAGTCTTAGCAGTAGGATATAGAACAAACTCTTTAGAAGCGATACATTTTAGACAATGGGCAACAAAAGTTCTAAAACAATACATCTACAACGGCTACATAATAAATAGTGAAAAAATCACAAATGAAAGATTTGTATCTTTAGAACAAGAGGTTTTTACCTTAAAAAATGAGATACAAGATATAAAATCAAAAGTGAAAGATGATGTTTTAGAGTATAAGCAAGGCATTTTCTACAACGGACAGACATTTGATGCTTACAAATTTGTAAACGACCTTATAAAATCAGCCAAAAAAGATATAAAACTGCTAGATAACTTCATAGATGAAACAGTGCTAACTCTTTTTAGTAAAGTGCCAGATATAAAAATAACCATTTATACTAAAACAATCACAAGGCAGTTAAAACTAGATTTAGAAAAATACAACTCTCAATACAACAATATAGAGATAAAAAAGTTTGATAACTCTCACGATAGATTTTTAATCATTGATGAAACAGAGGTTTATCATATAGGAGCTAGTTTAAAAGATTTGGGGAAGAAGTGGTTTGGGTTTTCTCGGATGGATAAGCAGAGTGTTACTGTTTTAGATAAGTTAGTATGGGTGGTTTAAAATGAAAAAGTATGATGAGTGGAATGCTATCAAGCAAAAGATAGATTTGAAAACGACGAAGATAGATATACCAAAACAAAATTTGAAAGAGTTACTAGATGTGTAGATGTTCTCCCTTTAGAAAACTAAAGGGCATCCCGAAGGAAATTATGAAAGCATTGTATCACAAAAAAGATAAAATATCAAGAGGTAAAAATAATGGCAACATACATAAGACTAACAGACTACAAAAGCAGTGAAGAAAAAAAGAAAGAATTTTTTGATCCAAAAAACAGATATGAAGCAAAGCAGGAAGATTTTGAAAAAATCCCGGGAAGTCCTATTGCTTATTGGGTGAGTGATAGGATTAAGGAGATTTTTGAAAATAAAAAAATCGAAGATTATTCTATTTTATTTCAAGGTATTATTACAGGAGATAATGAAAAATATTTAAGACAATGGTCTGAAATGTCATTTAATAAAATAACTTTGCAAGCAGAAAATATTAGTTCAATAGATTATGAAAATAAATATTGGGTTCCATATAACAAAGGAGGAGAAAGTAGAAAATGGTATGGAAATCAAGAAATTATAGTTAATTTTAAAGAAAAAGGTAGAAATTTTACAAGAGGAAAACATCAATTTTACGACTTCTTTTTTAAACCTTATTTTTCTTGGACATATATTAGTTCAACTTCATTAGCAACAAGATATTTTCCCAAAGGATTTATATGGGATGTTTCTGGATCAGGATGTTTTCCAAATGATGAAGAAAATATATTTTATTTTTTAGCATTAATTGGTTCTAAAATAGGAAAAAAATTACTTGATATTATTAATCCTACAATGAATTATCAAGTAGAAAACATTTCGGTAGTACCTGTTGTTTTTCCTTTAAAAAAACAAAAGCTTATTAGCATTGTTAAAGATTGTATCAATATCTCAAAAGAAGAGTGGGACAGCCGAGAAACATCGTGGGATTTTAAGGCTTCGCCTTTGTTAATGGCAAATGGAGAATTGAAAATTGAAAATGAAGAATTGAAAATGGAAAATGGTAAGATTGAAGATGCTTATAAGAGATATTGTGAGTATTGGAGAGAGAAGTTTTTTACATTGCATAAAAACGAAGAGGAGTTAAATCGCCTCTTCATCGACATCTATGAACTTCAAGATGAACTCACCCCTGATGTAGAGCTAAAAGATATAACGATACTTAAAAATGAAGCTAAGATAGTAGATGGTGAGCTGGTCTTTCAGGCTGACGAGATTATAAAACAATTTATAAGCTATGGTGTTGGTGTGATGTTTGGAAGATATAGCTTAGATCATGAGGGGCTTCATATAGCAAATATGGGTGAGAGTATAGAGGAAGTAAATGCAAAATTTAACATTCAAAATCCAACATTTGAAGCAGATGATGACAATGTTATACCGGTGCTTGAAGATGACTATTTCAAAGATGATATAGCTTCAAGGTTTATACAGTTTGTAAAGGTTACTTTTGGTGAAGAAAATTTAAGCCAAAATCTAAGATTTATAGAAGATGCACTTAAAACTACCATAAGAAAGTATTTTTTAAAAGGTTTTTATGAAGATCATATAAAAAGATACAAAAAAAGACCAATTTATTGGATGGTAAGTAGCCCTAAAAAAGGTTTTATGAGTTTGATTTATATGCATAGATACAAGCCTGATACATTTGCTAGAGTTAGGAACTCTTATCTAACTGAATATATAGCAAAACTTGAAGCTCATAAAGAAACTCTTGCTCTTACCACATCATCAGATACAGCATCCAATGCAGATAAAAAATCAGCAAATAAACAGATGAAAAATATTAATACAAAACTAAAAGAGATAATAGAGTTTGATAGAGATAAGATGATGCATTTTGCACAAAATCAAATAGAAATAGATTTAGATGATGGTGTTAAGGTAAATTATTGTAAGTTTAAAGATATACTTTATCCGACAACAGGGCTTTGTAAGTAGGAGAATTAAATGATTAAAATTGAGTTAGAAAAATATTTAAAATCAAAATACCCAAAAGAAGATCATACATGTGAGCATAAAGAGTTTAAGACTTTAAAACAAGCTATTTCAGGTAGAAAAGGGGAGGATGTTATCTCTTATATATCTGCATTGTCAAATATGGAAGGTGGAGTATTGGTTTTAGGGGTAAAAGATGGCTCTTTGGAAGTTGTAGGTATAGAAGATACTTCAGGTTATACTGCACAAGAATTACCTCAAAGATTAGTAGGAAACTGCACAAATCTAAGCTCAGAAGGGTTGATGGCGGAAGAGTTTATTACATCAGATACAAACCAAAAAGTTTGGGTTATCCATATACCAAAGCATCAACCACGAAAACCTGTATATGCTCATAAAGTTGCTTGGCAAAGAAGTGGTGAGAGTATTATACCTTTGACACATCAAAGAGAAGCAGTTATATTAAGTGAAAGTTTATCGATTGCTACAGATTGGTCTGCAAAAATTTGTCAAAATGCTACTTTTGAAGATTTATCCAATGAAGCTATACAAACTGCAAAAGAGGAGTATAAAACAAAACATCCAAAATTAAGCGATGAAGTAGATAGCTGGAGTGATGAACAATTTTTAGCAAAAGCTAAACTACTCAAAAATGGAAAAATTACAAATGCTTGTATGTTACTTCTTGGTAAAGATGAAAAGTCTGATTTGTTAGAAGATATAAATCCTCAAATAACTTGGATACTAAAAGATAGTAACAACTTAGAACAAAGTTATGAACATTTTGGACTGCCTTTATTATTAAGTGCTAAAAGTGTTTTAAATAAGATTAGAAATTTTAAATACCGTTTTATGAGTGAAAATAAACTTTTTCCAGAAGAAGTAGATAAATATGATACTTGGGTGCTGTATGAAGCCTTGCATAATGCAATAGCTCATCAAGACTATGAGTTAAGAGGTAGGATAAATGTAGTGGAGTTTCCAGATAAAGTTGTTATATCAAATGTCGGTGATTTTTTAGCTGGAGAGATAGAAGAGATAATCAAAAGAGATACTCCACTTGAAAACTATAGAAATGATTTTTTATGTAAAGCAATGGTAGAGATAAATATGATAGATACCATAGGAAGTGGTATAAAACGGATGTTTGTCATACAAAAACAGAGATTTTTCCCAATGCCAGACTATGATACAAATAATAAAAGAGTTCAAGTAACGATTCATGGTAAAATCATAGATGAAAAATATACTAAGCTTTTAGCACTTAATCCCGATATAGATCTAATAGACTTGATACATCTTGATAAAATCGCAAAAAAACAACCTGTAAATGATGAAATCATAAAAAATCTAAAAGCTAAAAAACTTATAGAGGGAAGAAAACCAAATTTGTATATCTCTGCAACAGTAGCAAAAGTAACTAATCAAACAAGTGATTATATAAAAATAAGAGGGATAGATGATGATTTTATACAAAAAATGATTGTTGATTATCTTAAAAAGTTCAAAACAGCTAAAAGAGTAGATTTCGAAAATATTCTTTTAGATAAACTACCAGATATTTTAGACATTAATCAAAAGAAAAATAAAATAAAAAACAATCTACAGGCATTAAAAAAAGCCAGTAAAATCGAAAATATAGGAAAAGTTTGGCAAATGTCTAAAAGTTAAAGTTTAGACATTTTTAGACATTTTAGGAAAGGATAAAAATAGTGACAATTAAACATCTAAGACATAAAATAAGTAATTTTACTTGGAATAGGGTTATATAAAATGATAGATATACAACAGAGGTTAAAAACAATCTTCCAAACTCAAAGATTGGTATTTTGGTATGATGATAATGCAGCTCTAAAAAATGAGTTTGATACAATAGATTTAGATGATGTAACTAAACTAGAAATAGACAATAATGAATTTGGTATTAAAATAGAGATTTTATCTGCAAAACCTAAAGATAAGTTTCTTATATACTCACCAAATAAAGCACCACAAGATGAAGACAATTGGCTACTAGATTTAAATATTGCTAATTATATGTTTAGTGCAGATAAAACAAGCTTGATATTGCAAAAGCTTGAATTAGATGCTACATTTAAAGAGTTTATAGGAAAATTTGAGAAGTTTTTTAATGCTCCTACTAGAGTTGAGGCTCTTAAAAATTTACTTAGTAGTAAAGAGACCAATAATACTCTTGCACTTAAAATAATGGCTATAAGCATAAATTGTGATGATAATATAGATAGTGTTATGTTAAGAATATTTTCAAATAATAAACACTTTGAAATACTTAAAAAATATAATCTTACTGATGAATTTTTTAAGGCTGTTAAAATTAAATACTCTTATGAGGGTAATAGTATTAAAGACTTGCTTTACAAACTTTTTCAAAATCATTTTTACTATATAGTAGATAAAAATAAAGCAATGCTTAATAATGATGCAAGATTGTTTATTAAAAGTTGGATGGATAGCAGTAAATATAAAAATAGTTTTGAGCAAATCTCAAATGAGATAAGCGATGAGCTAAATATTAATAATTTTATTGTTGATATAGATTTTTCAAAATTAATTTTTTGTGATACTTATGAAAAATGCGATCAAATTATCATATCTAATTTACTTAGTAAATTAGATAATAACAGTATCAACTCTGATGAGATGGTTGATATTATTACTACAAGAGAGCATACATTTTGGTTTGAAAATTATAAAAATATATACAAAGCACTACTTAGTGCTTCTAAAATAATTGATTTTGTAAAAAATATAAAGTTAAAAATAGATTCATTTGAAGATGGGATAAAAGAGTATGCTTCACATTGGTATAAAGCTGATAGATACTATAGAGATTACTCTATATATTCAAGCAAAGCTGAATATCTTGAACTACTTAAAACTTTAAACTCAAAAATAGAAGATATATATTTAAATAGCTATCTAAGAAAATTAAATGATTATTGGCAAAATTTTGCTGTAAATTATACTACACATACACAAATATTACATCAACAAAAGTTTTACACTACACAAATAGAGCAATATATACAAAAGAAAAATAAAATTTTTGTTATTATTTCAGATGCTTTAAGATATGAGTGTGGAGTTGAACTAACCTCACAGATATTAGCAGAAAATAAAAAGAAAGATAGATTTGTAGCAACTATTACACCTATGATTAGTTCATTGCCTTCATATACACAACTTGGTATGGCTTCTTTGCTGCCTCATAAAAAACTTAGTATCAAAAATAAAAATGATATTGTTTTTGTAGATGATAAAAGCTCATCAGGGATAGATAATAGAGATAAAATTTTAAAATCTTACAATAAAAATAGTTTTGCTATTAATTATGAAGATTTTTTAAAATATAAAAGAGATGAAGGTAGAGAGCTTTTAAAAAATGCAAGTGTAGTTTATATTTACCATGATGAGATAGATAAAATGGGTGAAAAAAATGAAATAAAAACATTTGATGCGGTTCAAAGCACATTTAATAGTATTATTAAGATTATTAAACAAATCTCAAATTTTAATGGGATAAATATACTTATCACAAGTGATCATGGGTTTTTATATACCAATCAAGCTACACCTGATAGTGATTTTTGCCAAGTTGAAGCAGAAAAAACTATAAAGTCAAATAGAAGGTTTATCATAGGTCAAAACTTAAAAGATAGCACTTGTGTATCTAAATATAGTGGTATTGATTTGGGAATTGATGGAGATAATGAATATCTTATACCAAAATCTATTAATAAAATAAAAATTCAAGGTGGTGGTAATCGTTTTGTGCATGGTGGGGCAACTTTACAGGAGCTAGTAATACCATTGATAAAAGTTAATATTGGCAAAGGAAAAAAAGAGATAAAACAGGTAAATGTAGATATTATACCTATTAGAAATATATCTACAAATATAGTTAATGTTTCACTTTATCAATCAGAGATTGTAGATGATAAAACTAAAGCAATTACACTAAAAATAGCTTTTGAAAGTATTGATGGGGTGGTGTTATCTGATGAATTTAAATATACATTTAATTCCACAGAACAATACGATACAAATAGGGAAGTAAAATTTAAAATGACTTTTAAACAAAATATAAATGAATATAATAATCAAAATATTAAGCTTGTAGCTAGAAAAGTTATTGATCAAAGCACTGAAACACCAATATATAAAGAGTTGGAAGTAAAATTAGCATTATCATTTTTTAATGATTTTGATGATGATTTTTAAGGAAAAGTTATGGATTTAAATAGCAAATCAAATGAAGAATTTACAAGCAAAGTTGTTCGAAAAGATTTAACAAAAAGTATCAAAGATGGAGCTAATGTTCCTATTTATGTATTAGAATATCTACTTGGTATGTATTGTGCAACTGACAATGAAGAACAAATATTAGAAGGTGTATCCAAAGTTAAAGAGATACTTGCTAAAAACTATGTTCGACCAGATGAAAAAGAGATCATAAAATCTCAAATAAAAGAGAAAGGCAGATATAAAGTCATAGATAAAGTATCAGTAAAATTAAATGAAAAAGATGATGTTTATGAAGCTGAATTTTCAAATCTTGGTATAAAAAAAATAATTATAAATGATGGATATGTAAAAAAATATCAAAAACTTTTAGCAGGTGGTATATGGGTAATTGTTACTCTTGAGTATTATTATGATGAAAATGCAAAAGGTGAAAGCCCTTTTCATATACAAGATCTCAAACCTATACAGATGCCAAATATGGATATGGAGGAGTTTTTATCACATAGAAGAAGATTTAGTAATAATGAGTGGATGGACTTAATCATAAGAAGCTTTGGAATGGAGCCTACAAACTTTGAAGAAAATCAAAAATGGCATCTATTGGCTCGTCTAATTCCATTTGTGGAAAATAATTATAATATGTGTGAGCTTGGACCTAGAGGGACTGGAAAATCTTTTGTTTATAAAGAAATTTCACCTAATTCTATACTTGTAAGTGGTGGTCAAACTACTGTTGCAAATTTATTTTATAATATGAGTAATAGAACTATTGGACTTGTTGGTAATTGGGACATTGTGGCATTTGATGAAGTAGCTGGTATAAAGTTTAAAGATAAAGATGGTATTCAAATTATGAAAGACTATATGGAGTCTGGTTCATTTGCTAGAGGAAAAGAACAAAAAAGTGCAAAAGCTTCATTTGTATTCGTTGGGAATATTGATGGAAGTATAGAAAATATAGTAAAAACTTCACATCTTTTATCACCATTTCCAAAAGAGATGATTGATACTGCATTTTTTGATCGTTTTCATAACTATCTTCCAGGCTGGGAAGTGCCAAAAATGAGAACAGAGTTTTTTACAAATGAGTATGGTTTTATTACAGATTTTATGGCTGAATGGATGAGAGAACTACAAAAAGTAAATTTTTCAAATGCTATTGATAAATATTTTAAACTTGGTCGTGATCTAAACCAAAGAGATTCTCGTGCAGTAAAAAAAACAGTAAGTGGGCTTTTAAAACTTATGCACCCTGATGGAAAATTTGAAAAAGAAGATATTAAAGTTGCTTTAGAATATGCTCTTGTTGGTAGAAGAAGGATAAAAGAGCAGCTAAAAAAGATAGGTGGTATGGAGTTTTATGATGTAAATTTTTCATATATTGATATAGAAGAAGATAATGAAATAAGAGTCAGAGTTCCTGAAAGTGGTGGCAATAGTCTTATTCCAGATGGACAACTTCCAAGTGGTTCACTTTATACAGTCTCTTATAATCCAGATAATGGGCATAAAGGATTATTTAAATTAGATCTACAAGTAATGGCAGGTAGTGGAAGATTAGATAGCACAGGATTTAGTGGAACTATTATAAAAGAGGAGATAAAAGAAGCCACCAATTATATACAAGCAAATTTACATCGTGTATCTTTAAATGCAAAATATAAAGATTTTGATTATCATCTAAAAGCTACTGATTTAAATGGAATTGGTAAATCAAAAGATATTGAGTTAGCTATATTTATATCTTTATGTAGTGGAGTATTAGAAAAACCATTATTATCGCAAATGGTAGTGCTTGGATCTATGAGTATAGGTGGAACTATAATAGGCACTGAATCTCTTCCAGACGCTTTACAAATTGCAAGTGATAGCGGAGCTAAAAAAATACTAATTCCAGCTATTGATATGGTTCAAATGGCAAAAGTTCCATCAGAGCTAATGAGTAAATTTCAATTGATTATCTATTCTGACCCTATTGATGCAGTATTTAAAGCTCTTGGTATTGAATAGATACTTATTGTATTTCTCAACTTATTTTGAATATATTAATATAAAAAAATACAATAAGTTGACTATAAAAAACTTTTAATGTAAAATTATCTCACCTGAAGATAGTTTTAAAGAATTTGATTTATTTCCCTTTATTTAGGGGTTTGTTACAGCAGAAACAAATAGGGTGCTATTAGGGGTCTTAAAATATATAATTTTTTTAAAAATGGCGGTATTATGGTGTTTTCAATACAAAGTGTGACAGACCCACTCATCAAAAAAAGATAGTTTTTTTAAGAAAATAGCTTAAATTATTGCTGTGAAAATGGCTTATTTGGGGCTATTTTCACAGACTCTCTGTTTTGTTATAAATCTTATAATTTATTTACTTGCTTTTAAAAATATAAATGATAAATTTGTTTTTTTTACATATTTCTTACCAAAATTACAAAATCCTGCCTTTTTCAAATATCTTATAATCTCATCAGTAGAATAAAATGTTGCATTTTTATAAAACCTACTTTTTTTACTTTTTTGTTGATATTCTATTCCTAATTTAGAATTTTTATCAACATATCCGACTATAAAAAATCCATCTTGCTTTAAAATTCTATAAACTTCTTTAAAAGATTTTAAAACATCATCAATAAAGCAAACAGTTGTAATCATTGTTGCAAAATCAAATCTAGCATCTTCAAAAGGTAAATTCTCGGCAATTCCATTTATAACTTTCAAGCCTTTAGAAGCTGCTATTTTAGCCATTTTTGAAGATGGTTCTACCCCTATTTCAATGCCTATTGGTATGGCAAATTTTCCTGTACCTATGCCTATTTCTACCCCATTCTTAGCATTTTTGACTAATGATTTTAGAGTTTTTAATTCCTCTTCATATAAATCAGTATTTTTCTCAAACCACTTCTCATACTCCAAATAATATTTTTCAAAAGCTTCTATTTTTGCCATTAAAAAGTCAAGACCTTATCACATTCTATCACCCAATTAGCTAAATCATCCATAGTGCCTTTTATATTATCATTAAAATATGGTTGATTTTTATTTAATCCACATCTTGCTTGACAAGTTCCACATACTTTTAGCTTTATACCATTTTCATACAATTCCTTTAACATTTGAACCAAATCATATTCATAAAAATCAGGCTTTTTTGTAGCTTCTCTTGCTAAATCAACACTATCATTCATCAAAAAAACTCTTACCTCTTCACCTTTTTTCAACAAAGTCTCCACTAACCTCAATCCATTCCAAGCAATATCACTACCATCATAAGGTTGATGATTAAATACCATTAATACACTCATTTTATTTTTCTCCTTTTTATTTATTACCACAAAGACCATTGTCCATTTTCAGTTCTTGAAAACGGATATTGATCTTGAAATTCTTTTTTTGTAAATTTAAATTTAAATTTATCAATATATACAGTTAAAATTTTATATGCTTTATTTATTTCTTGAAATTTTTCTATATCTCCATCAGGCATATCAGGATGAAATTTTTTAGATAACATTAAGTATTTCTTTTTAATGTCATCTTTATTTTCAAGTCCAATAAGGCCAAAAGTTTTTACAGCATTTTCAAATTCATCATATTTTATTTTTAACATTTACTCTTCCCTTCTATTTAGCAATTTTGCTAAATAGATAAATTATGATACAATAAAAAGAAATATTTGTCAAGGATTTTTATGTTGAATATGGAAGATAAAGTTAAAGTTTTTAAAGCATTAGGCAATAAAACAAGATTTGAAATATTTAAAAATGTTTTAAATACTCCTTATGTTTGTGGTATTGATACAAAACTAAATAGTGATAATGTCATCGCTCAGGCAACTTGTGTGGGAACCATTGCTAATGAATTTAATTATTCGTTACCAACAATTTCAAGACATTTAAAAGAATTAAAAGATGCAAAAGTTATTAATATGGAAAAAGTTGGTAATAAAATTTATGTTGAGCCAAACTTAAAAACTATCAAAGAAATTTCTGACTATTTTAATTCTATTGTTAATTAGTATTATAGTGTGTTTATAACAAATCATTCTCATATGGTTCATTATTTGGAACCTGACTTAAAGTATAATGTCCCCAGAAAAAATAACCAATTTCAAGAATATTTATATTCCTAAATAG
>OFBA01000139.1_pt1 | contig 11014 bp, 10 predicted proteins | sample 1520391 | NCBI WGS metagenome assembly OFBA01 (sample SAMEA3696446, study PRJEB22514) | metagenome | biome: water; feature: marine; material: hydrothermal vent | place: Pacific Ocean | collected 2014-08-12 | depth 1521 m
GCGCCTGTCCCTGGAGTACGGTTGAAATTGGTGGTTTCCCGCTACTGGCGGATGCACCCCATTGAACCAGACCTGCAAAAAGGGACTTTTTGCAGACGACTCTTAAAGGGAGAAAGTGGAGGCGAATGGAAATGATAAAATTACAACAAAAAGCAAGGTGTCTGACAGCAGATACTCAGACCCCTGTGTCTTTGTATCTGAACCTGATTGGGCGGAAACAGGGTATTTTGCTGGAAAGTTCAGAGGTGGATGGCCGTCTGGGCAAATATAGCCTACTTGCCTGGGACTTTCGGCTCAGGCTTGAATGTATTCAGGGACGGCTAAAGGTGGAGATTAATGATCCCCGTCTTGAGAGTTTGAAAAATCTTGAAGGTCTGGATTTTGTACAGGGAGTGAGGCAGGTTTTAAAGGAACTTGAGATTGTTTCACCACCCGGGGAAACATTTCCTCCCATGACGCGTGCTTTATGTGGTTATCTTGGGTATGGGCTGGTTGGCCTGTGGGAGCCAAAATTGCGACCGGTGCTTCCGCCATCTGATGCAGAAGGTTTGCTTGTTTTGCCCGGCAAGGTGCTTTTGTTTGAGCACCTTTATCACCGCTGTTTTTTATTAACTTTAGACGACGATTTAAACTTGCCAAGGCCAAAAACTCACAGCAGGGAAAAAGAGAATGTTGTTGGCCAGGTACAAACCTTTCCTGCTGAAGAAGAGTTCAAACAAGGCGTGGCCGAGGTCAAGGAGTTGATCAGGCAGGGGGAAGCCATTCAGGTAGCTCTGTCAGTGCGTTTTGCTGCTGACTTTAAAGGCGATACTTTTCAGGTTTATAGACATTTGCGTCAGATCAATCCTTCTCCTTATACGTTTTATATGCACCTTGGGGACATAACTCTGCTTGGTTCTTCGCCTGAGTTGATGGTCAAATGTGAAGGCAATAAACTTCAGGTCAGGCCCATAGCTGGCACCAGGCCAAGGGGAAGAGATGAAAATGAGGATGAGCGTCTGGCTGCTGATCTGCTTCAGGATGAAAAGGAAAGGGCAGAGCATGTTATGCTGGTGGATCTGGGCCGCAATGATTTAGGCCGTATTGCAAAAGCAGGCAGTGTGGAAGTGGATAAATTCATGCAGATAGAAAAGTTTTCTCATGTCATGCATCTTACCTCTTATCTGTCAGCCGGGTTAAAGCCGGGTCTGGATGCACTGGATGTTATTGAGGCCACCTTCCCGGCAGGCACGGTATCAGGCGCGCCAAAGATAAGGGCAATGGAAATTATCGCTGAATTTGAAAACCTGCCTCGCGGCCCTTATGCTGGCGCGATTGGCTGGATAGGTCTGGATAAGGATATGGTGCACATGGATACTGGCATTACCATCAGGAGTTTGTGGGTAAGAAACGGTAAAATTTATTGGCAGGCAGGGGCTGGTATTGTGTTTGACTCTGACCCTGAAAAGGAATGGCAGGAGTGTCAGAACAAGGCCCGCGCGGTAAAAAAAGCCATAATAAGTAGCGCTAATGCAGGAGGCACAGATGATTTTGCTCATAGACAACTTTGACTCCTTTACTTTCAACCTGGTGCAGGTACTGCAAAAGCTGGGTGTTGATCCTGTTGTGCTTAGAAATGATGATGAGAATTTGTTTTCTTATCTACAAGATTCTGAACTTACAGCAGTGATCATCTCACCAGGACCAAGCAGACCTGAAAATGCAGGTTTATGTCTTGAGTTTTTAAATAAGCTTAAGCCGGAAATTCCTGTTCTGGGCGTGTGCCTGGGACATCAGATTCTGGGCTACTATGCCGGCGCCAGAGTGGAAGTGGCAGATGAAATCATGCATGGGAAGACTTCAGATGTTTTTCATGATCAAAAAGGAATATTCAAGGATTTGCCCAATCCCATGCAGGTGTGCCGCTATCATTCTTTAGTGGTAGTGCCGCAGGACGATTCACCGTTTTCAGTGACAGCCCGTACAAAGGATGGCAAGGTCATGGGACTTTGCTATTCTGACCGGCCCTGGATGGGTGTGCAATTTCATCCTGAATCCATACTTACTCCAGACGGACCAAAATTGATGCAAAATTTTATTGCGTTAGTTAATTCGACTTATAAGAAAAAAGGAGGAAGGCCATGAACATGAAAAATGTGCTCAATAAGGTAAGTGAGGGGAAAAATTTAGAATATATGGAAGCCAGAGAAGTTTTTGCGGCCCTGTTTGAAGGTGATCTGACGCCTGCTCAGAGCGGAGCGTTGCTTATGGGACTTAAAATGAAAGGGGAGTGCGCTGACGAACTCCTGGCAGCAGTGGAGATAGCCCTTGGCAAGGCAAGATTGGTAGAAGGTCTGGAAGGCACGCGCATAGATACCTGCGGAACAGGTGGGGATGGAAAACAGAGCTTTAATTGTTCTACAGCAGTGGCTTTTTTTCTGGCTGATTTGGGTTATAAGGTAGTCAAACACGGTAACAAGGCTGTTTCCAGTGCCTGTGGCAGCGCGGATGTAGTAGATGCCCTTGGACTTCCTCTGTTAAAAGAACCAGAAGAGGTAAAGGCAGAGTTAGAACAAAGAAATTTTGCCTTTATTTTTGCCCCGCATTTTCATCCTGCCTTTGCCAGAATCGCGCCTATCAGGCAGGAATTAGGTATGCGCACCATTTTTAATTTTATGGGGCCTCTTTTAAATCCTGCCCGTCCGACTCATCAGATACTTGGAGTGGCACGACCGGAGTTCGCACCGCTTATGGCAGATGTCCTGGCAAAAAGAGGTGTAACTGCCGCGGTAGTTCATGGTTCTGGCGGGTTTGATGAGCTTACTCCATGCGGGCCATGCCAGATAACTCTGGTTAAGGATGGGAAAATGCAGGAGTTTACCCTTGATCCAGATGAGTATGGCTTTGACAGGTGTGAGCCATCTGATCTGGCCTGCAAGAATAAGGAAGATGCCATTGCCATGCAAAAAAAGGTCTTAAATGGTACAGGTCCTCAGCCAATCCAGGACATGGTGGCATTAAATCTTGGGCTGGCTTTAAGCCTTTTGCAGCCGGAAAAAGAACTAAAAGAATGTATGGATAAGGCCAGGGATGCAGTTGTCAGGGGGACGGGGATTTTAAAGGATGAAGGATGAAAAGGGAAGCAGGGAAAGAAGATGGATGAAGGAAGAAAAGAGATGCTGGAGAAATTTAAACAGGCTAAAAAAGATGAAATAGTGAGGCTAAAAGAGCTGGAAGCAAAACGCGCAATGCCAGACGCCTATGATGGAGAGCGTCCATCTTTTGCTAAAGGCATAGGAGAGGGCGGGGAGATAAGAGTTATTGCTGAATACAAGCGGGCTTCTCCATCCAGAGGAGTGATCAATAAGGAACTTGATGCACGGGATGTGGCCAGAATTTATAGCGAAAATGGTGCGGCAGCCATTTCTGTGCTTACTGAAGAAAAGTATTTTCAGGGTCAACTGGAATTTCTGGATCAGATGGCTGATTCTGGACTCCCTCTTTTGCGCAAGGATTTTATTTTTCATCCCCTGCAAATTGCAGCCACAGCAGCAACCAGGGCCTCGGCCCTGCTTCTGATTGTTCGCCTGACCCCGGAAGTAGATGTTTTAAAAAATCTCATCGCAATGACTTATGACGCAGGACTGGACCCTGTGGTGGAAATATTTAACCATGACGACCTAAAAATTGCCCGTCAGGCAGGAGCCAGGATTATTCAGGTCAATAATCGCGATCTGGACACCCTGCGGGTGGACATCAGTAATTCTCATCAACTTATTGGACAGAAAAAGGATGGCGAGTTGTGGATCAGCGCCAGCGGCATTGAGAAAAAAGAGCAAATTTTAGCTTTAAAGGACAGGGGCTTTGATGCATTTTTGATCGGGACATGGCTCATGTCTGCCCCTGATCCAGGCAGAGCACTTGCGGAGTTGTTATGAAGATTAAAATTTGCGGTTTGACCAGAAAAGAGGATTTACAATTTTGTCAAAAGTGTGGTGTGGACTATGCTGGGTTTATATTTCATCCTCCCAGTCCGCGCAATGTAATCCCTTCAGTGGTGGCTGAATGGACCAGAGGGATAAGCTCCCCACCTGCTCGTGTAGGCGTGTTTGTCAGGCAAAGTCCTGAAGAAGTTGTGGAGATTATGGAGCAGTGTAGGCTGGATTTTGCTCAATTGCATGGTGATCAGGATGAAGAGTTTTGTCGGAAAATTGGAACTCAGAGGGTTATCAAGGTTCTCTGGCCTGAGAGGTTTGCCAGCCATGGGGAATTGCAAAGAGAAATGGAGCGGTTTGCGCCATTTTGTGCTTATTTTCTTCTGGATGCGGGCAAGTCTGGTGGAGGGCATGGCAGAAAAATGGATATTTCTTTTTTGAAGGAAATAGAAATATTAAGGCCCATTTTTCTGGCAGGTGGACTCACACCTGATATGTTTGACCCTCAATGTTCAATGTCCAGATATTTCAAAAAAATTTTTGCCCTGGATTTTAATTCTGGCGTTGAAGAGCGGCCAGGGATTAAAGATAAACAGAAAATAGCAAAAGTGTTGGAGTCAGTGCAGTCTTTAAAAGGAGAATGATAATGAAAAAAGGTTATTTTGGTTCATTTGGTGGGCAGTTTGTGCCTGAGCTTTTGATTCCTCCTCTTGAAGAGCTGGAAAAGGCTATGGACAAATTTTTGTCCCACAAAGATTTTCAGCAGGAACTAAAAAACATTTTGACTGATTATGTGGGTAGGCCAACTCCTCTTTATTATTGTAAAAATTTGTCACAAGAGCTTGGCTTTCATCTGTGGCTGAAAAGAGAGGATTTAGCCCATACTGGTGCGCATAAAATCAACAACACCATAGGCCAGGCCCTTCTGGCTAAATATATGGGCAAAACAGGTCTTGTGGCTGAAACTGGCGCTGGTCAGCATGGTGTGGCCACGGCAACAGCAGCGGCCATGCTTGGGCTTGAGTGCATAGTCTTTATGGGGGCCAAGGATGTAGAGCGGCAGGCAATAAATGTCAGACGGATGGAACTTTTGGGCGCCAAAGTGGAACCTGTTCACAGCGGGACCAGAACACTAAAAGACGCCATTAATGAAGCCTTAAGATACTGGATTTCTCATCAGCAAACAACTCACTATTGTCTTGGTTCAGTTGTTGGACCGCATCCCTTTCCCCTTCTGGTGCGCGAGTTGCAGTCGGTTATTGGTAGGGAAGCTAAAGAGCAAATCAGGGATAAAACAGGTCACCTGCCCGGAATGATAATCGCCTGTGTAGGCGGAGGCTCCAATGCTATGGGCATATTTTATCCTTTTTTTGAAGACAAAGAGGTTGAACTGGTTGGGGTTGAGGCCGGAGGAAGCGGCACACCAGGAAGTTATCACTCAGCCACTTTAAATAAGGGCACAGCCGGAGTTCTGCACGGCACTCATACTTATCTTTTGCAGACTGATGAAGGCCAGATTTTGCCGTCTCATTCCATAGCGCCTGGTCTGGATTATCCTGGAGTTGGGCCGGAACATAGTTTTTTCAAAGATTGTGGCAGGGCAAGATATGAAGTTATTTATGATGAGCAGGCGCTTACAGCCTTTTATACGCTTTCCCAAAAAGAGGGTATTATCCCGGCACTGGAAAGTAGCCACGCAGTGGCTTATGCTCTGGAATTAAAAGGACGATTAAAGGGTGATGACCATGTTGTGGTCAACCTGTCCGGTCGGGGCGACAAGGATCTGGGCATAGTGTTTGGATTAGAGTAAAGGTCTCAACTTTCGGAGTTAAAAAATATTTATTTTTTCAGCTAGTTACAAAATAGGATTAAAGGAGTATCCCCTTTTCAGGAAACGATCCAGATAGCCTTTAATCTCCAAAAAATGTCCTTAATCAACTGTGTTTTGGTCATTTAGACATTTGAAAATTAGGATTTGTTTCGGATTTCGATATTCGATATTCGAATTTCTCAACTTTCGGAACTCCGAAAGTTGAGTAAAGGAGCAAATAATGAGCAAACAGGGTTTAAGAGATAAAATAAAGCAAGCAGCCTTAAAGGGTAGAAAGGCATTAATCCCCTTTCTTCCTGCTGGTTTTCCCGGTAAGCAGAGGTTCTGGGAAGAAATCATGATGCTGGATGAGCATGGCGCTGACATCATTGAAATTGGCGTCCCCTTTTCAGATCCTGTGGCAGATGGGCCGGTTGTGGAAGGGGCGTCCATAAAGTGCCTTGCGCAAGGGGTAAACCTGGAGTGGATTTTTGCGGGTCTTAAAGAATACAGGCCAAAACTTACGGCTGAAATTGTGTTGATGGGTTATTTTAACCCGTTTTTGCAGTTTGGTATAAAAAAATTAATGGCTGCTGCCAGAGAGACAGGGGTAAGCGGATTTATTGTGCCTGACCTTCCACTGGAAGAGGCAAAGCCATATCTGGGTGAGCTGAAAGCGCAGGGATTGGAATACATCCCCTTGCTGGGCCTGAATACTTCTGAGCCCAGAATGGAAGAGTATGCCGAGATGGACCCGGCTTTTGTATATATGGTTTCTGTCCTGGGCATTACCGGAAGCAAGGTGGATATAAACCAGGTGTTGATTGAAAAATTAAAACAGGCCAGGGAGATATTTTCCTGCCCCATTGCCCTGGGGTTTGGCTTAAAATCGCCTGAACAACTGGGGACTATTGGAGAATATATTGATGCAGTAGTCTTTGGCAGCGCGCTGATCAAACACATTGAGGAGGGGGGAACCAGTAATGATTTTATGGCCCGGTGGGGATAATTTGCCAATTACAAATTTGTAAAAATAGCAAGATATTGAAAGGCAATTTGTGACAAAATTGTTAATATTTTTAAGAGGGTAACTGGATTTATTTATGGTAACTGGTTAAAAGATAATTGACTTTCTGTTTTGGTACTAATATTGTATGCATTTGCAAAAGAATTTTAATAAATGGAGGTAAAAAATGGCTGATACCCCAATTTTTAATTGCAAGAACGCAGACGATGTACTTAAGGCTGTAAAGGACTATGATGTTAGTTTTATCCAATTCTGGTTTGTTGACGTGCTTGGAACTTTAAAGAGTTTCCAGATTACCCCGCCAGAGCTTGAGGCTGCTTTTGAAGAAGGAATGGGTTTTGATGGTTCTTCTATCCAGGGTTTCACCCGCATTCAGGAAAGCGACATGGTTGCGTATCCTGACCCAACCACTTTTCAATTTGTTACCTGGAGGCCATCTGAAAAGCCTGTTGCCAGAATGTTTTGCGATATTAAAAATCCGGATAGAACTCCTTATGAAGGCGATAGCCGCTATGTTTTAAAAAGAATGCTCGCCAGGGCCGCTGAAAAGGGTTATACATTCTATGTTGGCCCTGAACTGGAGTTCTTCGTCTTTGCAGATTCTAAAGGCACTCAGATTCTGGATACAGGCGGATATTTTGATGCTCCTCCTCTGGATCTGGGCAATGATATCCGCAGGGACATTGTTTTCTCTCTGGCTGAGATGGGAATCCAGGTAGAGTATAGCCACCATGAGGTTGCTCCCAGCCAGCATGAGATTGACCTGCGCTATCAGGAAGCCCTGAAGATGGCAGACACTGCTGTTACTTATCGTGTTGTGGTCAAAGAAGTAGCCCGCAGGCATGGCTGTTATGCCACTTTTATGCCCAAGCCATTGTTTGGTGAGAATGGTAGCGGTATGCACGTTCATCAGTCTTTGTTTAAGAACGGCAAGAATGCCTTTTTTGATGCCAAGGCAGAGTTTAATTTAAGCGATGATTGCAAGAAGTATATTGCTGGTATCTTAAAACATGCCAGAGAAATCACTGCTGTATGTAACCAGTGGGTTAACTCATACAAACGTCTGGTGCCTGGTTACGAGGCTCCTGTGTATGTTGCCTGGGCACAGAGAAACAGGTCTGCATTGGTCAGGGTACCGATGTATAAACCAGGCATGGAGGCTGCAACCAGAATTGAGCTGCGTTCTCCAGATCCATCCTGTAACCCATATCTTGCTTTTGCAGTAATGCTTGCTGCTGGTCTGAAAGGTATTGAAGAGAATTATGAACTGGCTGCACCAGTTGAGGAGAACATCTTCAGCATGGATGACGCAACCAAAGAGAAATATGGCATTGAAAGCTTGCCTGGCAACCTGGGTGAAGCAATTGCAGCACTGGAGAAGAGTGAAGTTGTTAAAGATGCTCTGGGTGAGCATGTTTTTAATGAGTTTATTGCTGTTAAGAAAGAGGAATGGGATGCCTATCGCGTCCAGGTAACTGAATACGAAATCGAGAAGTACCTGCCTCTTCTGTAAGAACTTCTAAAGGTTACGTTAATAAAAAAAGCCCGGGGTAGGGCAGACACGCAGGTCTGCCCCTACTGCGGGCCTTTTTATATTCCTCCCTGGTTTAGCCACGCATTTATAGATTCTTTAAAGTTTCCCTGATAGACAATCCTGCCCTGGTTTAAAATGATCCCCTTACTAATGAAGTGCTGTACTTCCTGAGGATAATGGGTGCTCATGACCAGGGCTGTGGTTTGATTGACTGCTGCGTCCTCTGCTACTGTTTTTAAAATTGATAGAAAATAATATCTTGTTTTCTCATCCAGGCCAGTTAAAGGTTCGTCCAGAAGGAGGACTTTTGGGTTGTTTATCAATGCCCGTAAAAGCAGGGCTTTTTGTAGTTGACCAGAGGAAAGGGTATGGATGGGTCTCTGAGTCAGAGTGTCTGCCTTCCATTTGTGTAACCATTCTAAGACACTGTTTTTTTGTTTTTCTGTAAGGTTTCGGCAGATACCAAGTGTGCCCAGAAGGCCTGAAGCCACCAGTTCAAATACAGTTGTCTCTGGCCGAAACATGGTCCTGAGTTCTGGCGAGACAAATCCTATTTTTTGCCGCAGTTCCCATAAGCTTATTTTGCTTTTGCCCCACCATTTTATGTCTCCGCCTGGAAGCGGATGAATTTCTCCAAGCAACAAACGTAAAAATGTGCTTTTGCCACTGCCATTTTCGCCTAAAATCGCCCATGTATCCCCTTTTTTTAGTTGAAAATGTATATCATCGAGGACAACTTTGTTGTTTCTTTGCACAATGACATTGTGGACTTGAATTACAGTAGCAGGTTGAAAATGGTTTGAGATATGAGATTGTTGGTTTTCAGGTTTCAGGGGTGGTAAAATAGTTTGTGCAAATTTTTCGGGATTGGAATTTGTTTCTGGATATTGTGATTTAGGGCGGATTTGACTGTTTTTAATTTCCCAGAAGTTCGCTCCGGTTAGGGGAATATCTGAGTAATGTGTTGTGCAGACAATGGCGCAGGAATTTTGTGTTACAAGATGGCGCAAAATAGAAAACAGTGTGGTGCGGCTTTTATGGTCCAGGTTGGCTCCTGGTTCATCCAGAAGCAGGATTTGTGGCTCTCCCATCAGGGCGCGGGCAATCAAAACTTTTTGGGCCTGGCCGGACGACAGGGTGAGAAATCTTTTTTCTTGCAACCCGCTTAAACCAAATAGTTCCAGCAGACTGGCAGCTTTTTTTAAATCCTTTTTTTGTGCCCGGGTATATAAATAAACACTATTGTTAAGGCCAGACAGGACCACATCAAGAATCTTTAGATTGAGATTGTGCTGGACATAAAAGTTATAATCTTCCGGGCAAACCAGTTTGATTTTATCTTTTATAATGGCTGGATTATGGTGAGATTGTCCATTGACGATATAAGTTCTTCCCCGGTAAGTAGCCGGGGTTGGCCAGATTTTGCCTGCCAGAAGTTTTAAAAACGTTGTTTTGCCAGCGCCGTTATCACCTTGAATAATGTGGATTTCCCCTGATTTTACGCCCCATAAAATGTTGCGCAAAATTTTTTTCTGGCTAAGACATACATCTACATTTTGAAGAATAATTTCCAATGTCATGTTTTTAAGGTAATACCTGAATCCGTGTACTTTTACTCGTTCATCTGGTTAAATTTAAGCAACTGAAACATCGCGCGGGGACTGTTTTTTTGCCTTGCTTGCAGCTTGCCCTGTTGAATATTTAAAAATTCAACAGGGCAAACTCCATCTGGTGAAAATGAGTTTATTACCTGATTAAAGATTAAGCAAGGGATAGATTAAGCAAGGGACTGTCCCCGTATACCCGTACAGCGGATGAAATTATCGCAAAAGTTCAGGGATTCAGGTTTTATTCTTTTATTTCCTGATATTGACATGAAATGATGAAATTAATAGTCATATATAAATGTACCTTTAGGAGGCGCTATGTTGAGGTATAGAGAAAATTCTCAAAAAATTTTAGAGGCATTGGTTTTGTTGGCCCAAAAAAATCCAGGGAAAGGATTTCATAATCTTCTCAAAATTTTATTTTATGCAGACAAATTTCATCTTCAGAAATATGGAAGGCCAGTCTTTGGAGATGTGTATATAAAGATGCCCTATGGCCCTGTTGGTTCTTTTGCTTATGATATTCTCAAAAAAAGTGATTTTATTCCGCAGGATATATTGAAGACAATTAATGAATCTCTGGAAATCAGAAAGGAGAATGATATTCCTGCCGTTTTTGCCAAACGTGAGCCTGAGCTTGATTGTTTTTCAGAAACAGATTTGGAATGTTTAAATGAAGCAATAGATAAATGTAAAAAAATAGATTTTGCCTCTCTCACCCAAATAACTCATGAAGAAAAAGCATGGCAGCAGGCTAATATGAATTCAGAAATGAATTACGAACTTTTTATAGATGAAGATATACCTGATCGTGATGAGTTAATAGCCTATATGAAAGAAACCGCACAAACTGTTTTGCTTTAATTACTATCGTAGCTTACATCTCTCCCTTTGCTATTTTTACTGAGAAGGACGAAATTTTTTATTGATCTTTTATGTCAGGTAGAGTAATAATGATAAATTCGAGTTTAGCAACTATAAAGCGGTTCAACAACTTTGTTGAACCGCTTTTTCATTGGACTAAATAATTATGTCACTTTATAGAGTCGCCTGCAAAAAGTCAAAATTCGCAAATTACAGCTAGCGGGGACAGGCGAACGGCTAATGATTTCAAATAGTTAC
>OFBA01000140.1_pt1 | contig 10987 bp, 10 predicted proteins | sample 1520391 | NCBI WGS metagenome assembly OFBA01 (sample SAMEA3696446, study PRJEB22514) | metagenome | biome: water; feature: marine; material: hydrothermal vent | place: Pacific Ocean | collected 2014-08-12 | depth 1521 m
GTCCCCGCAAGCTGTAATTTGCGAGTTTCGACTTTTTGCAGGCGACTCTTTTCTCTGACCAGGAGGTATTATTTTATGAAACACATTTTCACTTTATGCCTCATCTTTTTTATCTCTTTCTTCACACCATATAAAGGCATGACCCAAAGGCTTCCTCTGGTATTTATTGTAATGAGTTATGAGCATGGTAATGTCTGTGGCCAGCCCCAGGAAGATGGTGTAATTTCTGCCCTGGCAGATGCTGGTTTTATAAATGGCAAAACAATAATAATAAAACATTTTTATATGGACACAAAACGTACATACAATACACCAGAAGCCATTGCACAAAGAGGAAATCTGGCCTTGCAAGCAGTAAAAAAAGCCAGCCCTGACGTTGTAGTCACCATTGATGATAATGCCGCCAGGACGGTTATGCTGCCTCTAATTGGCACAAATATACCAGTAGTATTTACTGGCATTAATAAACAACCAGAGGATTACAATCAACAAAAGCATTTTATGAATTCCAGAGAGAAGCCAGGAAGTAATGTGACTGGTGTTTATGAAAAACGGCATATCGCAACAGCTTTTAAAATCATGAAAGTGATAATCCCTTCTTTACAAAAAGTCATTTGCCTGACAGATTGCTCGCCAACTGGCAAAGCGGCCAGAAGACAGATGCAAATAGAATTGCAAGCGGAAAACGCAGGTATTGACTACGAAATCAAAGTGTTGCGTTCTTTTGAAGATTTACAAAAAACCGTGGAACAGATTAACGCTTCACCTATAATTGACGCTTATTATACGGCTTTAACTCTGTTAAAAAATAAAGAGAAAAACACACTTACAGCACCAGAAATTATTTCCTATCTGGTCAAACACATCAAGAAACCGGGCATGACAGCGAACAAGGCCTTTATTAAGCTTGGGCTGTTTGGCGGAGTGGGTGTTGATTTTAAAGCTATGGGCTATTGTGCTGGCCAGAAGGCAGCCATGATTTTAAAAGGGCATCCGGTTGCAACAATTCCCATAGAAGATGCAAATGAATATTCAATTGTCCTTAATTTGAAAAGGGCAAAGAGTTTAAAAATCCAGATACCACCTGATATACTGGGTGCAGCAGATGAACTTTACGGCATCCAGTAGGGATGTAGGTTAAGGGGGCAGATTTAATATCTGCCCTTTTTTTTGTAAGAAGGGGGCCGGAAATATAGGAATACGTAGGGCAATTTATGAATTGCTCCTACAGAGGAACGTATCTACCTGCATGAAAGGAGCGAGATATGCAGAAATTGCCCATAGGCAGGAGTGATTTTCAGTCATTAAGGCAGGATAATCTGTATTATGTGGATAAATCTGAGTTGATAGCAGAGATCATAAATGAGAATAATGATGTTCTATTGATAACCCGTCCCAGGCGATTTGGCAAGACATTGAATCTGTCCATGCTGGAGTGTTTTTTTGACATAGAGGGCAAGGGTAAGGGGTTGTTTGATGATTTGAAAATAGCAGCAATGCCAGAATATAAAGAATATGGGAAATATCCGGTTGTATTTTTGAGTTTTAAGAATTTGACAGAATCAAGTTACAGTAATTTTTTGAGATCAATGTCAGATTTACTCGCCAGACTATACTGGCAATATAATGATATTTTAAATGAGTCAGGTATATCAGAACAATTTACAGAACAAATCCATTGTATAAAAAACAGGCAATGCGATGAAGTGACATTAAAGCAATCTTTGTATAATTTATTATACTGCCTTAAATTATACTATAATAGAAATGTAGTTTTATTGATAGACGAATATGACACGCCGATTCATTATGGCTGGTTAAAGGGGTATTATGAACAGGTAATAGATTTTATGCGTCCATTTTTATCAATGGCATTAAAGGATAATCCATATCTTCATAAGGCAGTTTTAACAGGATGTTTAAGAATATCAAAGGAGAGTATTTTTACTGGTTTGAATAATCTGACAGTGGCGGGGATATTAAGTAAAAAATTCAGGGATAAATTTGGTTTTACCATTGATGAATGCAGAAAGTTATTAAAAGATTATCATATGGAAGAGAAATATGACGAGGTGATGGAGTGGTATGATGGTTATAATTTTGAGGGTCAGGAAATATTAAATCCCTGGTCAGTATTAAAATATATAGATGAGGGTAAAGCAGGAGCGTACTGGGCCAATACATCAGGCAATGATCTGGTCAAGAAGTTGATTAAGGAAGGAAGGCCGGAGGTTAAGAAGAACATAGCTGGTTTGCTGGAAGGTGAAAAGATAGAAAGTCACATTATTGAGAATATATCGTTTCCAGACCTGAAAACAGGCGAAAGCAAGATATATTCATTGTTGTTATTCAGTGGCTATTTAAAGTGTGAAAGAGAGTGGTTGCAAGAGGATGAATGGTGGTGCGAACTGGTGATACCCAACCGTGAGGTGAAATATATTTACCGCCACATTATAAAGGATTGGCTGGAACAGGGCTATGGCAATGAAAAGCTCAAACAGATGTGTCTGGCGCTGGTAAAAGGAGAGATAGACATATTTGAGGAGTATTTGCAGGACTTTGTGGTGACAACGCTGTCCTATTTTGATCCAGACAGGGAAGAGCCAGAAGCATTGTATCTGGGCTTTATAGCTGGTTTGTTGTTGAATCTGTCACCAGAGTACAGGGTGAAGACCAATCGTGAGAGTGGCCTGGGCAGGTATGATGTGATGGTCAGGCCAGAGGATAAGAACAAAAGGGCAATTATTATTGAACTGAAAAGCGTGCAACGGACAAAGCACAAGGATCCTGAAAAGGCAATAAAAGAGGCATTTTTACAGATAGAGAAGAAAAGGTATGAAAAGGGATTGCTGGCAGAAGGATATGAAGACATAATGAAGATGGTAATAGTGACAGATAAGAAGGAAGTGTGGGTGAGGGTGAGATGAGGGGTAAGGGATAAGGGGTAAGAAAAGTTGTAGAGGGGGTAGAAGATGGGGAACCGGGAAGTTGGGAAGGAGTGCCTGCAAAAAGTCAGAATTGTCTGTTTTCACAGAAATGCTAACTTATAACCACTTGAAATAACTTAAAACTTAGCACTCACCAGGCGCCTGAATGTCAGGTACCCGGTAAAACTCCCTGCAAAAACAGAGTTTTTACAGGAGTATCCGTAAGGGGGAACCATGCAAAACATCCCGTATGGCATAGCGAATTTCAGAAAGCTAAGATTGGAGAACAATCTGTATATAGATAAGACCAGGTATATAGAATTACTGGAGCGAAAGGGTTATAATTATGTTTTGTTTTTACGTCCGCGTCGTTTTGGCAAGAGTTTGTGGTTATCAACCATGTGGCATTATTATGATGAGTATTACAGTGAAGAATTTGAGCAATTGTTTGGAGATTTATATATAGGCAAGCATCCAACAAAATTGCGTAATAATTATAAAATATTGTTTATGGAGTTTAGTGGTATAGAGATTGATAATATTGAAGGTGTGCGTTTAAGAGTGAACAACAAGGTAAAGAGGGCAGTAAGTAGATTTTTGAAAAGGTATAAATTTTCAGATGTAGCGATGGGAAAAATAGAGAGATGTGAGCTGGCAGAGGATATTTTAGAAGAATTTTTGGATATAGTTTCAGACGAGAAGATATATTTATTGATAGATGAATATGATCATTTTGCCAATGCGATATTGGCTGAGGATATGGCAAGGTTTATGGAGATAGTGGGCAAGGGAGGGTTTGTGCGCAGTTTTTACGAGGTAGTCAAGACAGGAGCGATGCTGGGAGTGTTTGACAGGATATTTATAACAGGTGTGACGCCCATAACAATGGATAGTTTGAGCAGTGGCTTTAATATAGCTGAGAATATATCTCTGGAACAGGACTTCAATGAATTGTGTGGATTTACAGAAGAAGAGCTGGAATATTTGCTGGGCCAGACAATTTTTAAGGAGTGTGAACAGATTGATAGAGATGTATTAAGAGAGGATGTAAGGAGATTTTATGATGGGTATGTATTTAATGCAGACGCAGACAAGCGTGTGTATAATGCGACATTGATCAATTATTTTTTAAAGAGATTTGATTATGCAAGGTGTCAATATCCATATCATTTACTGGATAGCAATATAGCAACGGATTATAAGAAATTGATGATGTTGTTTGGTATAGGTGACAGGGAAGAGAATTATGAGGTATTAAAGGAGTTTATAATAGAGGGTGAAATATCCGGCAGTATAAAGGACAGATATGAGATAGAAGAAGGATTTGGTCGTGATGATTTTTTGACTCTGTTATTTAGCCTGGGATTTATAACTATAAAGGATAGTCTTGGTTCACGGTTTAAATTTATGATTACTAATTATGTAATCAGGCATTTGTATTTTAATTATTTTGCAAGGGAACTGGATAGACGCGTGCAATTGAGATTGCAATCATGCATGATAGAAGATATGTTATATGAGCTGGCAACAGGAGGTAAAATAGAACCGTTTGTGCAGGAACTGGACAGGGTAATCAAGCATCTGGCGAATCGTGATTTTATGAAGTTTGATGAGAAGCATTTCAAGGCCATAGTATTGACGTTATTGAGTTACGCGGAATTTTACTATGTTAAAAGTGAGAATGAAGTGGAGAACAGGTATCCCGATATAATGCTGCTGAGGAGGAAACCCTACGAGGAAAAGATAAAATATGAGTATTTGCTGGAGTTAAAATGGGCGCAAAAAGGAGAGGTTGAAGAGAAGTTGAGAAGTGGCAAAGACCAGGTGAGGACATATCTGGAGATGGAAGAGATAAGGGAAAGAAAAGGGTTAAAAGCGTATGTAGTGGTGGGAAGCAAGGATGGTGTGGTAATGGAGCGTGTTGAGGAATAGGTGCCTGGTGTATTGAACGAAGCGTTTAGATTCCCTGACCCTGTGGACAGGGCCAGGGAAAATAAGATTACAGGATATACCTGGACAGATCCCGGTCTTCCTGCACGTCCTTGAGTTGTTCGCGCACATAAGCCTCATCAATGACCACTTTTTCCCCTTGCCTTTCCGGGGCCTCAAAAGAGAGATCCGAGAGGATTTTCTCCATGATGGTATAAAGTCTTCTGGCTCCAATGTTTTCTGTTTCATCATTTATCTTCTGGGCAAACGCTGAGATTTCCTTTAAAGCGCTGTCTGAAAATTCTATCTCTATACCTTCAGTGGCCAGAAGAGCCCTGTACTGTTTGGTCAGGGCATTTTGTGGTTCAGTTAGAATACGGTAAAAATCGTCTTTGGTCAGGGCTTTTAATTCCACACGCAAAGGAAACCTTCCCTGTAATTCTGGTACCAGATCTGAAGGTTTGGAATAGTGGAATGCGCCAGCAGCAATAAACAGGATATGGTCTGTGCGAATCATACCGTACTTGGTGTTGACCACGCAGCCTTCTACCACTGGCAAAAGGTCCCGCTGTACACCTTCCCTTGAAACATCTGCCCTGGTATTGCCGCTGCCGCCGCAAATTTTGTCGATCTCATCAATAAAGATAATTCCGCTTTGCTCCACCCTTTCTTTGGCAATTTCAATAACCTTGTCCATATCTACCAACCGTTCACTTTCTTCCTGGAGCAAAAGCTCATAAGCCTGTTTGACTTTGACTTTTTTGGTTTTCTTGCGTTTGGGAAAAATGCGACTGAACATATCACGAAACTGCATTTCCATATCTTCCAGACCTGGCATGGCCATGATCTCCACATGAGGACCCTGGGCCTTGACGCTGACCTCTACAAAACGGTCATCAAGTTTACCTTCACGCAACAATTTGCGTAATTTTTCCCGCGTTGAATCTTGCCTGGCTTCATCTTCAAGGGCCTCTGGTTCAGCAGATGGCTTTTTCAAAGGCAAAAGAAGGTCCAGGAGCCTTTCTTCTGCATTGGCCTCGGCCTTCACTTTGACGCGGTTAATTTCTTCCTCGCGCACCATATTGACGCCGATTTCCATTAAATCTCTCACCATTGACTCAACGTCCCGGCCTACATAGCCAACTTCTGTAAATTTGGTCGCCTCCACCTTGAAAAAAGGCGAGCCAGCCAGTTTGGCCAGGCGGCGTGCAATTTCGGTTTTACCAACGCCAGTGGGGCCGATCATAATTATATTTTTGGGGGCGATTTCATCCCTTAGCTCGGGATCGAGCTTTTGCCTCCGCCACCTGTTGCGCAGGGCAATGGCAACCATTTTTTTGGCCTCATGTTGGCCAATAACATATTTATCCAGTTCGGAAACAATTTCTCTTGGTGTCAAAGTCGTACTCATATGATGATTCCCTAAATTTTTTAAGTGTTTGATCTTAAGGTTGTTGAACAATAAGGCCTTTTTCCATCTTCCTGATCTTCCCGGCTTCCCATAGCGGGGCAGATATGGAATCTGCTAGCGGGGCAGATATGGAATCTGCCCCTACTTTTCATCTTCCTGATTTTCCATTTCGCCTAAGGTTTCCACAACAAAATTATCATTTGTATAGACACAGATGTTAGCGGCAATGTGCATGGCCTTTAAAACAATTTCTCTGGTGGAAAGGTTGGTATTTTGTTTCAAGGCCCTGGCTGCTGCGAGGGCATATGGACCGCCTGAGCCTATGGCCACAATGCCGTCATCAGGCTCTATAACGTCTCCGGCGCCGCTGATAATCAATAAATTCTGGATGTTGCCCACAACAAGCATGGCTTCCAGGCGGCGCAGATACCTGTCTGTTCGCCAGTCTTTGGCCATCTCCACACTGGCCCGGACAAGATTGCCCCTGAACTCCTCCAGTTTGGCTTCAAAACGTTCAAAAAGAGTAAAGGCATCAGCCGTGCTTCCGGCAAATCCAGCCACAACCCGATCTTTATACAATCGCCTGACTTTTCTCGCAGTGTGTTTCATGATCACACCCTGACCAAGAGTAACCTGTCCGTCACCAGCCATGGCCAGGCCATGATCGCCCTTAACTGCAAGAATTGTTGTCCCTCTAATTGTCATATCCAATTTTCGCTCCTCTTTCACTACGTAATTTTTTCAATTAACTTCTCTGCTATTTTTGTCCAGAGTTTATAACTCTCTCTTGAATATAAGTAAAAATAAATTTCCTGAACCAGTTCCTGTTTAAGCGCTTTTATGCACCTGTTTATGGCAATGGGAATGGCCAGTTGCATTGGGAAACCATAGGTTCCACAACTAATGGCTGGAAAGGCAATAGTCTTTATTCCGTATGTTTTGGCCAGATCAAGACACGAGGCATAAGCCTGATCCAGTACCATTTTTTCTCTGCCTTGCCCTCCGTGCCAGATAGGGCCGACAGTATGAATAACATATTTGGCCGGAAGATTAAAGCCCGGAGTAATTACTGCCTCTCCAGGGGGAAGGTAGCCTTTTTCAGCTACAATTTTTTGACAGGCCTGAAGAAGCTTTGGCCCGGCAGCCCGATGGATGGCCCCATCTACGCCCCCTCCTCCGGCCAGGCGCGAATTGGCTGCGTTAACAATGGCATCCACGTTTGCCCTGGTTATATCCCCCTGCTTGATAAAAAATTTGTAGCTTACAGGTGTCATGGCCGTGATTTTCTAATTGTTTGTTTGTCTGTTCGCTACACTCAGCAAACTAAGAATATCTTGTCAAGTTTGTTTTATGGTCAGGGCTATCTCATCTAAATTTCGTTGATATAGGCTATTTTTCCCTTTTATGCTAACTGTATCTGGGGACAGGCCCAATGGCCAGTCCCCAGTAAGCCAATAACTGCCATAAAAATTAGATGAGATAGCCCTGGTTTTATGGTTCGAAATTTTCGTGTTAATATGATTTTAAAGACATAACAACAATAAGATAAAAATAATATTTTGGCTTGACTGATGATACATTTTTTTGATAATTCACACAGAAAGTGTATGTGTGTTTTAACCATCAAAAAGGAGGTTTTTTTATGCGTATTTTTAAAATTTTTATGCCTATTCTTCTGGTTTTGATTCCATCTGTGTGTTTAGCCCACTTTGGCATGGTCGTTCCTTCTCAGTCTATGGTTGCGCCTGAGAACAAGGTGGTTGATCTGAAGTTATCCTTTTCCCATCCTTTTGAGATGGTGGGGATGGAACTGGTTAAGCCTGCGAAATTTGGTGTTAAGGTAGGTTCTCAAAATATAGATCTTTTGTCCAGGCTCAAAAAGACCAGGATTATGGGTCACACTGCCTGGGAAACCAGATACAAAATAAAACGGCCTGGAGTTTATCAATTCTACATGGAGCCCAAACCTTACTGGGAACCAGCAGAAGACTGCTTTATCGTTCATTACACCAAAACCATTGTGGCTGCCTTTGGCGAAGAAGAGGGCTGGGATGAGCCTGTTGGGTTAAAAACAGAGATCATTCCCTTGACTCGTCCCTTTGGGCTTTATGCCGGCAATACTTTTCAGGGGCAGGTGCTGGTAGATGGAAAACCAGTGCCTTTTTGTGATGTGGAAATTGAATATTATAACCAGGACCAGAAGGCAAAAGCTCCTTCAGAATATATGATTACCCAGGTGGTCAAAACAGATGCGAATGGTGTTTTTACTTATACCCCACCTCGAGCTGGTTGGTGGGGCTTTGCCGGCTTGAACACTGCTGATTATAAATTGAAGAAAGATGGTCAGGAAAAGGATGTGGAAATTGGCGCTGTATTGTGGGTACAATTTCTTGATTGGCAAGAGAGGTAATTATTTTAGAGGAAGGAGGATAGGAAGATAGGAAGTTAAGAAGACAGGTGAATATGTAGGTTACATGTCAGGTATGGATGTATAGCCGGAAATATTGGCTTTGTAACTACTGATTCTCCTGACTTCCTGTCTTCTCAACTTCCTCAAAAAACAAAGGATACTTATATGCATATCTCTGAAGGAGTTTTAAGTCTTCCAGTATTGCTTACTGGCGCGGGGCTGACTGCTGTAGGCACTGCCTGGGCCTTGAAAAGGCTCGATTATAACCAGATCCCCAAGACCGCCATCCTGTCGGCTGTTTTTTTTGTGGCTTCTTTAATCCATGTGCCTGTTGGGCCTTCCAGTATGCATCTGATCCTGAACGGGTTGACCGGTATTATCCTGGGTCCGACTTGCATCCTGGCTATTCTGGTAGCTTTGTTTTTGCAGGCAGTTTTGTTTCAATTCGGAGGGCTTACTACCCTGGGTGTGAACACAATGATTATGGCCGGTCCTGCCCTTATCTGCGGCCTGATTTTTCGTGTTTTGCCTGTTAAGTTCAGAAAAAATATATTTGTTAATTTTTGTCTGGGAAGTCTGGCTGTTTTAGGCAGCGGTCTGTTGGTGGCAGTAAGCCTGGCTTGTTCAGGAGAGGCTTTTTTACCAGCAGCCAGGCTCATTATCATGGCCCATATCCCGATCATGGTCGTGGAAGGGATAATTGCCAGCCTGACAGTTTCTTTTTTGTACAAGGTTAGACCGGAGATGATTGAGAGGGGGGAAAATGGCTAGACTATTATTGACCTTTATTCTTGCATTAGGTTTTATTAGTATCTCTTTGGCCCATCGGGTAAATGTTTTTTGCTGGGTAGAAGGGGGAAAAATTTATTGTACAGGCAAATTTGCTTCTGGCACCAGGGTCAAAAACGGCCAGATCAAAATCCTGGCTAAAAAGAGTGGCCAGGTTCTGGCTGAGGGTAGGACCAATGATCAGGGTGAGTTTTCTTTACCTGTTCCCCGGAAGGCTATTAAAGAAAAGTTAGATCTTGAAGTTGAGTTGTTTGCTGGTATGGGGCACAAAAATTCATGGACTATTCCGGCTGATGAACTGACCGAGGATGGAATTTCTGAGGATATGGAAACTCGTGATACGGTTGAAGATGTTCAAAAAGCAGAGAGCAACCCGCAGGCAAAGGTTGAAGCGTCCAGGAGCATAGATAGCGCCAGTCTGGAAAAGGTTTTGAACAAAGTCCTGGATCGGAAACTTAAGCCTGTAATGGAAAAACTTACCCTTCTCCAGGAAAGGCCAATAAGCTTTACTGACATTTTCGCAGGATTTGGTTATATTTTAGGGTTGATGGGTATTGCCATGTATTTTAAAAGTAAGTCTTAACTCAACTTTCGGAGTTCCGAAAGTCGAGTTAATGGTTTGGTCATTTGAACATTTAAAAAATTCGAATTTGTTTCGGATTTCGACCCTATTGAATAAAAAAAATTCAACAGGGCAGGAATTCGAATTTCGAAATTTCTATTTAATATGCTTGAGCAGCAATTTATAGCTTATAATTCTTTTATTCATGGCCTGGACCCTCGTATAAAGCTGGTCCAGGCTTTTATTTTGTCAGTCATCTTGGCCCTTTGTTCCTCATTTCCCACCCTGGCTGCTGGTATTGTTGGTGCGATGATATTCTATTTTCTATCAAGGCTCCCCATGCAAAAGCTCCTCTCCAGGCTTCTGGTCATAAATACTTTTATTTTTTTTCTCTGGGCAGTGCTTCCATTTTCCTATCCAGGAGAGACCGTGTTCTCCCTTGGTCCCTTATCTGCCAGCAGAGAGGGACTATATCTGGCCATGCAAATCACCTTAAAAGCCAATGCAATTATGATAATCTTTATCGCTCTTGTCTCCACCATCCCTGTGCCTACCATTGGCTATGCCTTGCAACAGCTTGGTCTGCCAGAAAAGCTTACCTATTTACTGATTTTTTCATTTAGATATATTTTTCTTCTCGAAGAAGAAAAAAACAGGCTCTTGCGTTCTCTGAAAGTGAGAGGATTCAGGCCCAGAACCAACCTGCACACCTATAAAAGTTATGCCTGTCTTCTGGGCCTGATCCTTGTCAGATCATGGGACAGGGCTGAACAGGTGCACAAAGCCATGCTCTGCCGGGGCTTTCAGGGTAAATTTTATTCTCTGCACAAATTTTCCTTGACCAGAAATGACTTTTTCTTTTTCTTAATATCTTCTATAGGTGCCTTATTGTTGTTAATGCTGGAACTCAACTTTCTGAGTTGAAAAAAATATTCAATATTTTTAATCAGTTACAGAGT
>OFBA01000142.1_pt1 | contig 10952 bp, 9 predicted proteins | sample 1520391 | NCBI WGS metagenome assembly OFBA01 (sample SAMEA3696446, study PRJEB22514) | metagenome | biome: water; feature: marine; material: hydrothermal vent | place: Pacific Ocean | collected 2014-08-12 | depth 1521 m
TTTCACACAAACTAACACAAGAACAAAAAGATGATGCGATAGAAAATTTTGGAATAAAAGAGTTTTTATCACTTCCTAAAGAGTTACAAAATATTTGGAGTAATATCTCACCAGATATACAAACTTTAGAAAAACTACTAGAGCCTATAAAAGAGTTTATAAAAAACAATAGCAAAAAAGATGATGTAGTTTTAGTTCAAGGTGATTTTGGTGCAGTTTATATTATAGTAAATTTTGTTAAAGATTTAGAACTTTTAGGTGTATATGCTACAACCAAAAGAGAGGTAAAAGAATATCAAGAAGATGGTAAGCTTATAAAACAATCAATATTTAAACATAGGAGGTTTAGAGAGTATGGAGTTTAAAGAAGTAATTACATGGATGGATTGGATAACAATAGTTTTTTCTTTTTTTGCAATGTTAGCAGCTGGATTAAATTGGTGGAATGATAGAAAACAAAAAAAATTAAGTTTAACAAAAATTAAAATCTTTTTTAAAGTAGAGGGTATAGAAGAAGATAAACCTAGATTTGAGATTATACGAAAAGATTTAACAAGAGCAGAGATAGCTGGTTATTTGAGTGTATTTCAAAAGAATAGTAAAGATAGATATAATATCCCTTATTTATTGGAAGAAACATATTTTCAGGATATTTTTAATATACAAAATGGACAGGTAGATGATAATAAATTAGTAATAGAAATGAGTAAAGAAGAGCAGGATAAATTTATTGATATACACAAAACTAACATTTAGTTCACCATCGCCCAAGCCACACTATTTTATAGGATCAAAAATTCGTGGTATATTAGGATATGCACTTAAAAATGAAGTTTGTATCAACCCAACTTTTAAGTGCCAAGATTGTTTTGCACAAGATAAATGTATATTTTATCAAATGTATGAGAAACAAAACACCACCCATAAATATAGGCTTGATTTTATTTTAGATGATAAGGAGTTTAGATTTTCTATTATATTATTTGATAATTTAATTAACTTTGCAGATAAAATATCAAAAACAATGTTTGAAGTTCTTAGTCAAGAGTTTAAAGATATAAAATTAGAAGTTTTAAAAGATGAGTTAAAAATAGATACTTTCTCATCAATAGTAAAAATAGAATTTTTAACTCCACTTAGAATAAAACAAAACAATAAAATATTTTATAATAAAATAGAACTAAAATTCTTATAATATTTTTAGGACTTGACAAAGATAGACTAAAGTGCTATAATTTCATTAGCACTTAAATACTTAGAGTGCTAAATAATAAAAAAGGATTTTAAAATGAGTAATAATATTTTTGAAAAATTAACAAACCAAATGAGTGAAACAATAGAGTCAGGACTAAGTCTTGCTCTTCATAATAAAAATAGTGAAGTTGAAGTTATTCATCTTTTGTGGGGACTTTTGACAAATACAAATAGTGTCTTAAATCAATTATTAAACAAAATGAATTTGGATAAAACAGCTATAGAACTTGAAGCAAAAAGTATAGCCAATAAACTTCCTACATCATCAACAGTATCAAAAGAGAATATAAAAATAAGTAGAAATGTAGTTGATAGTCTAAATAATGCAAGTGGATTGATGGCAAGTATGGGAGATAGCTTTTTAGCAGTAGATACTTGGATAATAGCAAATCTACAAACAAAAGTATTTAAAGATGTCCTAGGTAAATATGTAGATCTAAGTGAAGTTAAAAAAGAGCTAGAGATTATAAGAGGTGGAGCAAAAGTTGATTCACAAACAGCTGATGATAATCTTGAAGCTTTAGAAAAATATGGAATTGATCTAAATAAACAAGCACTTGATGGCAAACTTGATCCTGTAATTGGAAGAGATGAACAACTTACAAGAATGATGCAAATTTTAATAAGAAAAACAAAAAACAATCCAATTTTACTAGGGGAACCTGGAACTGGTAAAACTGCTATTGCTGAAGGGTTAGCTCAAAGAATTGTAAATCATGATGTTCCTACAAGCTTACAAAATAAAAAAGTTGTAGCTTTAGATATGAGTGCCTTAATAGCTGGTGCAAAATATAGAGGTGAGTTTGAAGATAGATTAAAAGCAGTAATCAAAGAGGTGCAAAAAGCTGGAAATATTATATTGTTTATTGATGAGATCCATACAATCATAGGAGCAGGTGCATCTGAAGGAAGTATGGATGCTGCAAATATTTTAAAACCAGCACTTGCAAGGGGTGAACTTCACACAATAGGAGCAACAACACTTAAAGAGTATAGAAAATATTTTGAAAAAGATGCAGCTATGCAAAGAAGATTTCAACCAATCAATGTAGATGAACCAAGTGTCAATGAAGCTTTACAAATTTTGCGAGGAATTAAAGAGAAACTTGAAACTCATCACAATGTAACTATAAATGATAGTGCATTAGTAAGTGCTGCAAAACTAAGTCATAGATATATTACAGATAGATTTTTGCCAGATAAAGCAATAGATCTAATAGATGAAGCAGCCGCTGAACTTAAGATGCAAATAGAATCAGAGCCTACAGTTTTAAGTAAGATCAAAAGAGAGATATCTGCTTTAGAGGTGGAAAAAGAAGCCCTTAAAATGGAAAAATCAACTATTGCTACAAAACTTGGACTAAAAAAAGTTACAAGTGATAGACTAGATGAGATTGAAAAAGAGTTAAGCGATCTAAACGAAAAGAAAAGAAATCTAGAATCACAATTTGAGAATGAAAAAGCAACATTCAATGCAATATCTGAGATTAAGATACAAATTGATGAGCTAAAAACAAAAGCACAAAGAGCAAAAAAAGAGAGCAGATTTGAAGAAGCTGCAAAAATAGAGTATGGTGAGATCCCTGCACTTGAAGAGAAGATCAAAGAAAATGAAGAAAAATGGGCTAAAATGCAAGAAAATGGCACATTACTCAAAAACTATGTAGATGAGGATAGTATCGCTTCTATTGTAAGTAGATGGACTGGTATTCCTGTAAATAAGATGCTAACAAGTGAAAAACAAAGAATTTTAGAGGTTGAAAATGTTCTAAAACAAGATGTAATTGGTCAAGATGAAGCACTAAAAGCAATTAGCCGTGCAATCAAACGAAATAAAGCAGGACTTAGTGATGATAGCAGACCAATAGGAAGCTTTATGTTTTTAGGGCCTACTGGTGTTGGTAAAACTGAATCAGCTAAGACATTGGCAAAATTTTTATTTGATGATGAAAAAGCATTGATTAGATTTGATATGAGTGAATATATGGAGAAAGTATCAGTTACAAGACTTACAGGTGCAGCTCCTGGATATGTAGGATATGAAGAGGGTGGTCAGCTAACAGAAGCGGTGCGAAGAAAACCTTATAGTGTAATACTTTTTGATGAGATAGAAAAAGCACATCCAGATGTGTTTAATGTCCTATTGCAAGTGCTTGATGATGGAAGATTAACAGATAACAAAGGTGTAACAGTTGATTTTAAAAATACTATTATTATCCTTACATCAAATATTGGAAGTAGTAAAATTATATCTATTGATGATAAAGATAAAAGAAAAGAGGAAGTTTTAAATGAGTTAAAAACTAGATTTAAACCAGAGTTTTTAAATAGACTTGATGATATTGTTATATTTGAACAACTAAATATTGAAGCTATTACAAAAATAGTAGATATTATGTTTGAAGATATCGCTAAAAAAGTTGAAGCAAAAGGGATAACTCTAAGTATAACTAACGAAGCAAAACAATATATAGCAGATGCTGGATTTGATCCTGTGTATGGAGCAAGACCTCTTAAAAGAGCTTTATATGAGATAGTAGAAGATACTTTAGCTGATATGATTTTAGAAGATAAAATAGGTGAAAATAGTATTGTTAAGTTTGATCTTAAAAACAATGAGATAGTAGTAGATGTCAAATAAATATTAATATATTGTTAAATATTTATATGATACTATGAGTAAAATCAATTATAAGATAAGAGTATGAAATTTAGAATTTATTACGAAGATGTAGATGCTGCTGGTATAGTTTATCATTCAAATTATTTAAAATATTGCGAACGAGCAAGAAGTGAGATGTTTTTCTCTAAAGGATTAACTCCTATTATTGATAATAACTCACATTTTGTAGTTCGCAAAATGCTATGTGATTTTATAAGTAGTGCAAAATTTGGTGATATTGTAGATGTATCAACTCAAATAGTTGAGATAAAAAAAGCATCTTTTATCCTAAGGCAAACTATCAAAGTAGAAGATAAGGTTGTGTTTGAAGCTATTGTTACACTTGTGCTTGTAAACAATGGCAAACCAAGAAGGATAGATAAAAATATAGAAAAACTAATCTTATCTATACTTTAGATTATTTTAAAACAACCTTATTTCTTCCGCTCTCTTTTGCTTCATATAGAGCTTCATCTACTCTTTTGATAAAGCTCTTATCTGTTTCAGTTTTGATAAATTCAGTTACACCAAAACTACAAGTTACTTTATGATTTTTATCTTTTAAGATTTGATACTCTTCAATTTTCTCTCTTAATTTATTAGCAACTTTAAAAGCATTCTCTTTAGTGCTTTCACGAAGCAGTATCATAAACTCTTCACCACCATATCTAGCAAAAAGATCACTATTTCGTAAATATACTCTTACTAAGCGAGTTAATTCTATCAAAACAGTATCTCCTGTTTCATGACCAAATGTATCATTGATAACTTTAAAGTGATCAATATCAAACATTATAAGAGATAGATTGTTGTTGTATCTGTTTACTCTAAGAATCTCCTCTTTTAGAATATTGTTAAAATATTGTCTATTGTTTATTTGAGTTAAAAAATCATGCGTTGCTTTAAACTCTAATTGTTTTGATTTTGAGTGTAATTCTGTAACATTGTTTAATGTGATTACATACTCCATATCGTTGTTGTGAGATGATATTTTATTTACTGAAATTTGAAATATTTCAGAAATATCAAAATTTCTATTATGTATTTTTACGATTTCTTGTTTATCTGAGTTACCAAGTCTATTTAACCAATTTGTATTTGTTTTTACTATATTTAGATAATCATCATCCTCATCTTTTAAAAATAACTCATCAACACAGCTAATAGTTTGTTGTAACTCTTCGCATGATTTTATATTTAAAAAATCCAAAAATGATTTATTGCAATCTGTGATTTTTTCTCCATCACTTACTATGATAAAATTATCTTGTGAGTCCAATATAGTTCTGATCTTAAAATATTGATCATCTATTTTATCTTCAAGTTTTCTTTTTAACACATTTGATTCAACTGCAGTTACAATAGTATCATAAAATTTAAACATATCAATAGGTTTCATCACATATCCACTCACACCTAATTCAATAGATTGTTTTAAAAAATTAGCATCAGTATGAGCAGTAGTTACCACCATAGAGATATTTTTATCAATCTCTTTTATTGCATACAACATCTCAAGACCATCCATAATAGGCATATTTATATCTGTAATAACTATATCAAAATTTGGTAAATTTTCATCTTTATAATATTTTTTAAAGATATCTAATCCTTGCTGACCATTGTTTGCACCTTCAATATTTTTTACAAGAAATCTTAAAGAATCCACCGTAATCTCTAATAAATCTTCTTCATCCTCCACATAAAGGACATTTAGTTGTTGTAGTATGTTTTTATTGTAATCTGATGACATAATCTATCCTTTTTAATCTTTAAATATTTTAAGTGCATTTTCTAAATCTGCTTGAGTATCTATACCAAAACTTTTAGATTCAACTTTTACCATAGCAACGGGAAGATTATTTGATAATGCTCTTAGTTGTTCTAGTTTTTCTATAGTTTCTAACTGTGATTCTTTTAGTGAACAAAATTTATTTAAACTCTTTTTATCAAATCCATAAATTCCTAGATGTCCATTGTAAAATGATTTTTCATAATGATCTCTATGATATGGTATTTTACTTCTTGAAAAATATATAGCATTTTGCTCATCATCTAGGACAACTTTTACATGGTTTGGATCATCTGCTAACTCAGATGTTATAGTTTTGTAGCAACTTACCATATTGAAATTATTGGTATTTGTTTTAACTTTGTCTATTACTGATTGAACAACTTGCGGTTCTATAAATGGCTCATCTGCTTGAACATTGACAATAATCTCATCATCATCCAAATTTAATATATTAGCTGCTTCATTTATCCTATCTGTTCCGCTTTGATGTGAAATAGATGTAAGCACTGATGGAATATCATAAGATTTGGCTAACTCTGCTACCTCTTGTGAATCAGTTGCTATTACAACTTTATCCAATGCTTCCACTTGCTTAGCAGTTCTTATTACCATAGGCAATCCTAATATATCTGTTATGATTTTGTTTTCAAATCTGCTACTTTTAAGTCGTGCTGGTATTATTATCATATAAGTTGCTCCATAGGTATTGTTATTTTGAATTTTACTTTATCATCATCAACATTGATAGCTTCAAGTGATCCTTTTAGATGCAGTTCTATAATAGTTTTACAATTATACAAACTAAGTCCAACACCATTTTTCTCTGGTTTTGTGCTAAAATATGGAGTAAAAATATTTTCCAATATATTAGTTGGAATATTCCCACCATTATTTAATATCTCTATAATTAAGTTGTTATTTTCTTTAAATACTTTAAATAGTATTAGTTTTGGATCTGGATTAGCTCTTTTGATAGCCTCTTTTGCATTATTTAAAATATTTGCTAAAGATTTTGATAGATTAGTTTTAAAAGTTCTGATTGGTTGAGAGTAATCATTTTGGATTGTAATTTCACTCTCTTCCAATTTAGAGTAATCTATAGCATGTTTGATAAGCTCATCTGTAGAGGTTTCGATTTTTTCTTCATGCATCTCTGTAGTGTATTGGAAGTTATTAATTATCTTAGATAATTCATCTATTCTATTGACTATTAGTTGAAGATTTTTAATAGATTCTGATGTTGGCACTTCATCTTCAAATTCATATTTTAGCATAAGATTTTGAGCTTCTAGTGATATAGTATTTAAAGGTTGCCTCCACTCATGAGCTACAAGTCGCATAGTTTCAGTCATAATACTTAATTTTGCATCTTTATCAGTGATCTCTCTTTGTAAAACTTTTTTGTTCTCTTCTAGTGTCATCTCATTTGTAATATCAAACATAACTGCTGTATAACCCAAAATATCACCATATTTGTTGAATTTTGGTTTTATAACTGTTTCAAACCATAGATATTTACCTTTTTTTGTAAAACATTTAATAGTTCCTGAGTATTCCTCTTTTTCAGATATGATTTTTTGCCATAGTTTATCTTTTGATATATCATCTTGATCTATTAAGAATGGTTTCCCTTTTAACTCATCTTCACTATATCCTAAAAGTCTAGTATAAGCTTCACTTGCTGATATAATATTACCATTTTCATCTATTACTGCTTGGATAAGATATTTATCAAATATCTGATTTTCAGATACTGTTTGTGTAATATCACCTGCATCTATAACTATATATTTTTTATTTTTCATTATACTTATAGTGATATTTAAAAATACCAAAGCACCATCTTTTCTTATACAAGATAGTTGCATATTGTTTATATATCTGTTTTTATGGTTTTTAATAATAAGCTGTCTAAATTCATCTTTAAAATTATCTGTGATTAAATCTATAAATTTTAGCTTTAAAAGTTCATCATTGGTATGGCCTAGCAATGGACTAAAAGCATTATTTAAGTATATAAATTTTGTATCAGCATTAATAATACCTATACCGTTCCAAGAGTTATTGACAATCTCTTGTAAGTCATTTGTGTCTTGTTGTAAGTCAATTTGATCTGACATAAATACTCTCCATATTTTAAGTAATATTAGTGTATCATAAATTTATGAAAAAAACACTTACAATTATAGATACATTTGGTTTTTTGTTTAGAAGTTACTATGCATTACCACCTTTGAGATCAAAAACAGGTTTTCCAACAGGCATGCTTACAGGTTTTTTAAATCTAATAGCAAATATAGGAAAAGATTTTCAAACTGATTATTTAGTCTTTGCTTTAGATAGCAAAGGGGATACTTTTAGAAATAAAATATATCCACAATATAAGGCTCATCGTCCAGATGTTCCTGAAGATCTTTTGGCACAACTTCCTGTTGCGATTGAGTTTATAGAAAAAATGGGATTTGCTAAAGCAATCAAATCTGGTTATGAGGCTGATGATATGATAGCATCACTTGCCACACTTGCTACTGAGCAAAATTTAGAAGTAAGAATAGTTAGTCACGATAAAGATCTTTATCAACTCATAGATGAGAATATAAAAATGTTCGATCCGCTAAAGAAAAAAACTATTACAAGAGATGAATGTTATGATAAATATGGAGTTTATCCTGAGCAATTTATAGATTATCAATCTTTACTAGGCGATAGTGCGGATAATGTTCCAGGTGTAAAAGGTGTAGGTGCAAAAACTGCACAAGCTTTAATTTCTCAGTTTAATACACTTGAAAATATATATGAAAATATAGATAAAATAGAAAAACCAAGATGGCAAAAGTTACTTTTAGAGGGTAAAGAGATGGCATTTATAAGTAAGCAACTTGTTACTTTACATAAAGATGCTCATATTTTAGAAGATCTTGAAAAATTAAAATTGCCTTTTGAAAATCCTATATTAAAAATAGCTACACTTTTGGAAACTTATGATCTAAATAAAATCGTGCAAAAAGTTTTAAAAGAGGGGACAAGCTATAAAACTATAGTGCCAAAATCTGTAGATATTAATAAATTAACACAAACAAATGAAAATAAAAAAATCACTTTTGAGCCTATTTTACTGGATAATCGCAAAGCTCTTTTTGATACTATTGCACAAATAGCTAAAAACTCTATTGTAGCTTTTGATACAGAAACAACTGGATTGGATACAAAAAATGCCCAAATAGTAGGGTTCTCTTTTTGTTTTGAAAACAATAAAGCATATTATGTTCCAATAGGGCATTTTTATTTGGGAGTAGGGGATCAAGTAAGTTTTGAGGATGCTAAAAAAGCTATAGAGTATCTAAATAAATATAAAATAGTTTGTCAAAATTTTAAATATGATTATGAGATAGTAAAACAAAACTTTCAAATAGAGCTAAAACTCTATGCCGATACTATGATAATGGCTTGGTTACTACATAGCCATAAACCTGTTGGTTTAGATAAATTAGCATTGCAATATTTTAACTACACAATGATACCATTTAAAGATATGGTCAAAAAAGGGGAGAATTTCTCAAATGTCAATCTTCAAGATGCTTGTAAATATGCTAGTGAAGATGCTTGGATTACAAAAAAACTATTTGACAAATTTATAGAGATTTTTAAACAAGATAGCTACAAAGAGATACTTAATGAAGCTTTTAATGTTGAGTTTCCTTTTGTATATGTTTTAGGATATATGCAATCAAATGGGATAAAAGTAGATATAAACAAACTAGAATTATTAAAAGAGAAAAACAAACTTACACTAGATAAGCTTACTAAAGAGATATATGATTTAAGTGGAACTGTTTTTAATATAAATTCCCCTAAACAACTAGGTGATGTTTTATTTGGAACTTTACAGCTACCACATGGTAAAAAAACCAAAACAGGATATAGCACAAACGAATCAGTATTGTTAAAACTAAAAGATGAGCATAAAGTTGTAGAAAAACTGCTAGAATATAGAGAGGCTTTTAAATTACAATCAACTTATATTGAGCCTTTGATAGAGTTGGCCAATAATGATTTGGATCATAAAATTTATACATCATTTATTCAAACAGGAACATCTACAGGAAGATTGAGTAGCAAAAATCCAAATCTTCAAAATATACCTGTAAGAACAAACGAGGGCAGACAAATAAGAGGTGCTTTTATAGCTAGAGATGGATATAAACTTGTAGGTATAGATTATTCACAAATAGAGTTAAGACTTTTGGCACATTTTAGTTGTGATCCTGCATTGCTAGAAGCTTTTAGAAAAGGTGGAGATATACACTACCAAACAGCAGTAGCAATATTTTCACAAGAGAAAGCAAAAGAGAAAAGACATATTGCTAAAACTATCAATTTTGGACTTATATATGGTATGGGAGCAAAAAAATTAGCTCAAACATTAGATATCACCCCAAAAGAGGCAAAACAATATATCCAAAGTTATTTTGATAAATTTGCAACAGTTAAAGAGTATCTTAAATCGATAGAGGATTTTGCTTTAGAAAATGGGTATGTTAAAACTTTACTTAATAGAAAAAGATTTTTTGATTTTTCAACCGCTACACCTATGTTAAAAGCTGGTTATTTAAGAGAAGCAGTAAATACTGTATTTCAAGGTAGTGCATCAGATTTGATTAAATTATCTCAAAATAAAATATATGATAAATACAAAAATAATGATGATATAAAAATGTTACTACAAATACATGATGAACTTATTTTTGAGATACGAAATGACAAAGTTGATACTATTGTATCAGATTTAAAAAATATTATGACAACTATATTTTTACTTGAAGTTCCACTTGATGTATCTGTAGCTATTGGAGATAATTGGGGTGATTTGAAGTAATTAAAATCATTTTATTACTTCAGATTTCTCTTATAATTTGTTATAATATTAAGCTACTTTGTCAAGTGAACTGTCTAACATATTTTCTATATTTAAATGATAGTCTATTGATTCCCACTCAATACCTGTGTTTAAACAAATAAACTTATAATTTTTTAACTGAGATATTGAGGCATTTTTTAATGGTTTATACCAATTTAACGGTGTTGAAATAATCCTGTCATCTTCAAGTTTTACATGAAGATATTCTTCATCAAAATGAACTTCTTTACCTTTAATTAAACCATTCATCCCAAATCCTTTCAAATTTTATAATGTCCCCCTTTGTCAAGACCAATATCAGATTTCTTTTTATTCCACCTCTT
>OFBA01000146.1_pt1 | contig 10871 bp, 14 predicted proteins | sample 1520391 | NCBI WGS metagenome assembly OFBA01 (sample SAMEA3696446, study PRJEB22514) | metagenome | biome: water; feature: marine; material: hydrothermal vent | place: Pacific Ocean | collected 2014-08-12 | depth 1521 m
AGAGCTGTCTTTTCCTACTGAGTACATCATTACAGGGTTAGAAAACTCTGCTGCTACCTCACGCAAGATGTGGATAGATTCTGCTTCTAGTTGTTTGAGGTGGGTTAATCTTTCTTTAGTTATCATTATTATATTTTCCTAAATACCATTCTATCGTCTTTATAATCCCACTATCAAAATTTTCATCAGCCTTCCAACCAAGCTTATTTTCTATTTTACTAGCATCGATTGCATATCTTCTGTCATGTCCTGGTCTATCAGTTACAAAAGTGATAAGTTCCTTATAACTTCTAAGTTTAGAATTTTTAGAAATAGGATAAAGTTCATCAAGTATTTCACAAATTTTATTTGCAATATAAATATTTGTTCTCTCATTTCTTCCGCCTATATTGTAAGTCTCTCCACTTTTTCCTTTGTGATATGCTAAATCTATCCCTTTGCAATGGTCTAATACATAAAGCCAATCTCTTATATTTTTTCCATCTTTTTTAGATTCATTTAATAATATTGAATATAATTGTTTTGTTATCATGTTTGGATTAGATTTCCAGTTTTCAGAATGTAACATTAAATCAAAACATCGGGCTTCGCCCTCCGTCAAATTTAGTCTTTTATATTGTCCGTTGTGTGGCATAAACATGGGATTATTTTTAATCTCTGTATTTAATACCAAGTTGCATAGCTCTGTTTTCGGGATTGGTTCTGCCATAGATACAAATACATCATCAAGCTCCGCATCAACAATAAAATCCTTTGTAAGTAGGTAGTCAATTTCTTTTTCGTTAGGAGCTCCTATAATAAAACTACCCCCCACCTTAACGCCACATTGTTTTGCTAATTTTATGGAGTTTAAATTCTTTTTTACATTTACTCCTTTTTTCATACTTTTTAATATGTTATCGCTACCACTTTCTAACCCAAAGAAAACCCAACCAATAGTATATTTTTTAACGGCATTTAAGGTATCTTCATCAACATAATCCACCCTCATATCTGGGACAGATAGGTTTTTAGTTCCTACAATATTTGATACTTTTTCAAGGAGCTCCATAAACATAGATTTATTTACTTCTTTTTTAAAGTTGTATAGGCTTCCAGTTCCTCCACTTATGGCTATTCTTTTCACTCCTCTTTTTTTGAACTCTTTTACTTCATTTATTACTTCTTCCAACGGCTTACTTCTTATTTCTTTTCCAAAAAATGTAGGAACCTGACAGAATGTGCAATTTCCAATACAGCCCCTATGGGTTTCAATATAAACATTTGCCCCCCGTATGCTTTGATTTGCTATGTCTTTTGGGATAAGCAAATCGGCATGCAATATTTCCAATTTTTTTAATTTGGGGGTATTTATTATAATTTCATTATTATTTATATCCCGATATGCAAGACCTTCTTTGCTACCTTCAATTATATTTGGTGTTGTTAATTCTCCCTCTCCGATTATTACACCATCAACAGGGAGCTCCTCCAATATAATTTCGGGATATGCCGACACAGGACCTCCAACAAATATCTTTGTGTTTTTTGATTTATGTTTTATAAAATTAACAATATTTTTTAAATTTTCATCAATAATTTGAGAAGTGGAATATAAACTTAAAAGAACAAAATTAGACTTTAAAAGTAATTTTAAATTATTATCGTCAATATTTTTGATTAATTTTATATCATATTTTGTATTTGATTTTTGGAGAGCTCCGCCTATTACCATGGCTCCGTATGTATAATAATTAGGAGAGTAAATGGTTATTTTTATTTTATTATTGTTATTATTCTTCATACTACCACATATTTACAATTATGGGGTCATTATTTATAATATTTGGATTTTTCTTTACCATTAATATGGCATCAGCACCATCATCATAATAATCTTTTACTAATCTTTTATCGACATATCCCCTTTTATAATAAAATTTTCGTGCATTTACATTGTCGAATCTCACTTCAAGAATTATATTATTCACACCATATTTTTTAAATAAGTAATCTTCCATACTACTTAATAAAATTCCACCTACTCCCTCGTTTCTATGTTTGGAATCAGTAGCAATAGATACTATATGACCATTTCCCCATTCTATTGTGGCAATAATATAACCAACAATATAATTAGTTTTTTTATTTTCTGCTACCATAAATCCATCTGGGAATGAATTGTATAAAGAATATAATAGGGAGAACGGGTAGCAATATTCAAATGAATTTTTCTCTATTTCTGAAACCCTAATTAAATCTTCTTTTTTATTTATTTTTCTAATTTGTAAATTGTCCATAGTATCAGATTAAAAATTAACGCCATTAAAAAATTAAAGGGTAAAATAATATATTGTATGGGAGCTCCCTATACCATCAATTATGGTAAAGGGAACAAATTTTTTCGAAAGCACATAAAAATATAATATTTACATTTATTTATTTATTCATTTTTTAATTTTTCTAAAATCATATCAGCTACCATTTTTCCAGAAATATACATTCCTCCGAACACTGCTCCCATTCTATATCCTCCATGGGTAGCATTTGATGCCATTCCACAAACAAATAACCCAGGGAATAATTCTTTTGTATTGTTTAATAATCCGTTTTCTCCTTTTTCCGCCCAAAGTGATTTCTCTCCAGGAACTACAATTCCTAAATATTATCCTGAGAATCTGCTGCTAATGCTTTCTCTGACAGTTCGTCAGCAGAAACCCCATCACCAAGTAGTGAGCAAAGTGTTTTGTCAGTTAGATAATCATGCACACCATCGGTTGTCATTAAAAACACATCGTCTAATTTCACTTTAGTCGTGTAATAATCAACATGGACTTTCAAATCAAAACCCATTGCTCTTGATAAATAGGTTTTCTCTTTAGCAAGATGCAACACGTGATCCTGTGTTAATTGCTCTAACTTGCCATCTCTATATCGATAAATACGGCTATCACCCACATGAAATATATGTGCCATGTTAGATTTAACAATCAACACACTCATCGTCGAAAGCATAGAGGAATGCTCTTGCTCTCTGATCGACTGTGAATGCAGCCAATTATTCAATGCTGAGATAACCTTACTAGCTGAATGCTCTGTACTCCACGAATCTGGCGTAGAATAATAATCACTCAAGAAGCTCTGCACACAACATGCGCTGGCATCTTTAGCCTTTTCTGAAGCGCTGACACCATCTGCTATAACCGCTACTATGCCTTTATTATCCAACACCGGAGAACTTGGAATGTAAAAACCGCAAGCATCCTGATTCTCAGGCTTAATTCCTGCCTGAGTATTGGATTGAAAACTGAGCTTTAGTTTATTCATTAATTTAATTTAATAATCTCAACTGTGCCGTCATCCAACACCTCTGTCATTTGATTCTTTGGTTCATCCAAGAACAACATAATCAATACCAATACACTCACAGCAACGATACCAATCAACATAAAGAACTCATCGTATTCTACCAATGAGTTTACCGTTAAAAACATTACCGAACCAGCAGCACCAAAAGCACCGACCATGCCGGCAATTTGCCCGGTTAGGCGTCTTTGGATCAATGGTACCATAGCAAATACTGCGCCTGATCCTGCTTGAGAAAAAATACCGCCTAGAATTGTTAGACCAACCACCCAGCTAATAGACCAAGTGTCTTTGTCAACATTGCCGAGTACTAGAAAACTAGTGGCGATACCAGCAAAGGCAATCATCAAGGTTAGTTTTCGACCGATTTTATCACTGATCCAACCACCGCCCGGTCGAGCAAATAGATTAATAAACGGATACACACCTGCTAATAGCGCGGCAGTAATCTTAGGCAATTCAAACCAATCAACATAAAACATAGCCAGGATTGATACTACCGCTAATTCGGTACCAAAGGTCGCCATGTAGGCCCAGTCAAGAATAGCCACTTGCTTAAAATGATAACGACTCTGTTCAGGTACTGGGTTTTTGATAAATTCCGCATTAACATGCCAGATCTTAACCAACTGCAAGATAAAAACTGCGACTAACACCAAGTACACTAACCAAGTGGCTTCTGACGATATCATTCCAGCTTTAGCCGGTGACAATTTCCATGTCAATAACGCTAAGGCTAAATAAAGTGGGATACTCATCATTATGTACAAGATCAAATCACCCAAGCTAGTGACTTCCATAGCGCCTGATTTCTTCGGCTTAAAGTAAGTGGAGCCCTTAGGGGTGTTAGACACATTGAAGTAATAAATCACACCATACACAATCGCCAACACACTGGCAATCGTAATGGCGTATCTCCAACCAACCACATCACCAAAACTGGCAGCCACAAATGGCAAGGTAAACATAGCACCGGCAGAACCAAAATTACCCCAACCGCCATAAATACCTTGTGCAGTACCCGTTTGTTTGGCTGGGAACCACTCTGAAATCATACGAATACCAACCACAAAACCAGCACCAATAAAGCCAGCAAAAAATCTCATTAAAGCCAGTTGTTCATAGCTTTGCATCCAACTAAAGGCAATTGAAATTAGTCCACCCAAAACTAGGATCGATGAGAACATAATCTTAGGGCCAAGTTTATCAACCAACATGCCGACAACAATCCTTGCAGGGATAGTTAAACCTACGTTAAGTATTAATAAGACTTTTGCTTGTTGATCAGTAAGTGCTAAGGCTTCTTTGATGAACGGCATCATTGGGCCTAAACCCAACCAAACCACAAATGACATAAAAAAAGCAAACCAGGTTAAATGCAATATGCGGTATTTACCTGTAAATGAAAATAAATTGAATTTGTCTTCCACTTGAAACTCCAAAAAAAAGCCTACGTAATCCTTAATAAAGAATTACGTAGGCCTCAATGCCAAAAAAATAGACAACTACGTCTGGCTCAATCAATGCAACTTTTCATTGACGAAAAAAAACGTTTGCTTAATTTCTTTAATTTAATAAAGAACCAAGCAAACGTCTATGTTTGTTTATCATCCATCGTTGGATAATGTGTGCTTATTATATCAAAAATTCTTACTTTATATTAATAATTTATAATATTTAGCGTAAATATTGATAAAAAACACCACAAAAAGCTAAAATGAACCCATGGATAAAATAATCATTCAACCACAAGACTTTGATCTGACCACTGAGGTCAATCTTGCCAAGGGTGATGATAGCAATATTGGCGCTGTGGTTAGTTTTGTGGGTACGGTGCGTGATTTAGATAACGAATCCATCACCAAGATGACGCTTGAACACTACCCACAGATGACTGAAAAGGCCCTTGTGTCAATCGCCAATCAAGCACATCAGCGCTGGCAGCTAGGCAATATCACCATCATTCATCGTATCGGTGATCTTATGGTTAATGATCAAATTGTATTGGTGATTACCACCAGCAAACACAGAAAATCAGCCTTTGAATCTTGTGAATTTATTATGGATTATTTAAAAACTCAAGCGCCTTTTTGGAAAAAAGAGCATACTCAAAGCTCTAGTAAATGGGTTGAATCTAAAACAACAGACGAAGATCAAAGCGACAGTTGGGATTAAATCTTATCGAAATCCTGCGGATTGTTCAAATTAATAAACACTTTAGGCTGATCTGAGAAATCTACCTTTTGAAAATCATTCTGCTCAATCCACAAACCTAATTTACGCTCGCCAGAGTCTAAAAAATCTAATAAATTATCTTTTAAGCTGGTTTTTATTAACGCAAAAGTTGGGTGTATGCGTACACCATCACCAGCAACACAGATATCCATATCCTTGTCTGTCATACACTGAATTAATCGATCAATCACTATCTCATTAACCAATGGACTATCACAAGGTAGCACTAATAAGTACGGCGTACTGACCACTGACATCGCCTTAACAATGCCGGCTAATGGTCCTTGAAAATCGGATAACTCATCGCTAATCACTTCTCCATATTTTTGATATGCGTCAATATTTCGATTGGCACTAATCAATAATCGAACCACCTTGCTATTAACCACATCAGCCACATAACTAATCAGCGGTTTGTCATTTAGCAAAATCAGGCCTTTGTCCTCACCCTGCATTCGGCTTGAACGTCCTCCAGAGAGAATAACAGCGGTAATATTGTTTTTATCAATCATTTTATTAGGTCTATTGTTGCTTATCAGTTATAACGATATTAGATTATATTAGCATTCTATGATACAATCAATTCATCAGTTTGAGTTATATTTATTATGAAAAATCAAGAAGTTGATTGCGGCTGCGATCAAGTAAAACAGCCTTTATTAGCAATGGATGAGGCCCTAGATTTTCTGCTTAATGCAGTCGTAATCAACACCAATACACATCTTGTATCGCTTGATAATTCACTCTATCAGGTACTGGCACAAGATGTATGCTCAGCCATTAATGTGCCTGATTTTGATAATTCTGCGATGGATGGCTTCGCCATCAACCTTAAAGAAGATCAAGTTAATACCCCAGGCGGGGTTAGTTTTGAAGTTACTGATCGAATCCCCGCAGGTAGCATAGGTAACACGCTTTCCCCTGGGTGTGCTGCTCGCATATTTACTGGTGCCCCTATTCCACAAGGTGCTAATACCGTTATCATGCAAGAGGAGTGTGAAGCATCTGAAGATGGTAGTCGTATCGAAATTTGGCGCCCCCTATCATTGGATGAAAACATTCGACCGATGGGTAATGATATTCAAACCCATGATGTAATTTTACGAGCTGGCCTACAACTGAAACCGCAAGATGTTGCGCTGGCTGCCTCTGTTGGCGTGGCTGAGCTTGAAGTCTTTAAAAAACTTAAGGTTGGTGTATTTTTCACTGGTGATGAATTGGTTGAGCCTGGCAATGCTTTAAACAGGGGTGAAATCTATAACTCTAATCGCTATGCGCTTGTCGCCCTACTCAGACAACTAAATTGTGAAGTAATTAATCTAGGCAATATCAAAGACAGCCTAGATTCAACTTGTAAGGCTTTAGAAATTTTGGCATCCGATTGCGACTTAATTATGACCACCGGTGGTGTCTCTGTTGGCGAAGAAGATCATGTTAAGCCCGCAGTAGAAAAGCTCGGTAAGTTATCTTTATGGCGCATTAAAATGAAACCAGGTAAGCCATTGGCTTTTGGTCATGTTGGCAAAGCTGCCTTTATTGGCTTGCCTGGTAACCCAGTGTCAGCCATGGTGACGTTCTTCTTATTCGCACGGCCTTTTATTAAAAAGATGCAAGGTGTTAGTAACCATAAAAATCAAACCACTCAAGTGCAAACTAACTTTGATTGGCGCAGGCCAAGGCCACGACGTGAGTTTGTCAGAGTAAAATTAGACCATTCTACAATTCCTGCTTCAGCCAATCTCTACCCCAAACAAGGTTCAGATGTATTAAGCTCTGTGGTTTGGGCTGATGGCTTAGTAGAAATACCAGAAAACAGCACCTTCTCCCAGGGAGAGGTGCTAAATTATTATTCATTAACTGAGTTAACACAATGAGCAAACTAACCCACATTAACGATAAAGGCGATGCACAAATGGTCGATATATCTGACAAGGCTATCACCACTCGTATTGCTGTCGCAAAATCAGTGGTACTCATGCAGCCATCAACCTTAGAGTTGATTACTTCTGGTCAACACAAAAAAGGTGATGTTTTAGCGGTGGCACGTATCGCTGGCATTCAAGCGGCTAAAAAGTGTGCCGACCTTATTCCATTGTGTCACCCTCTAATGCTAACCAAGGTCAGTGTGGAGCTGAGTGCCAATACTGAAGATTCGAGTGTTGAGATTATCGCCACCACCAAGCTTGATGGTAAGACTGGCGTGGAAATGGAGGCACTGACTGCAGCCAGTGTGGCAGCACTCACTGTGTATGACATGTGCAAGGCAGTTGATCGTGGCATGGTGATTAGCCAAACCCAAGTACTTGAAAAATCTGGTGGAAAGTCTGGAGACTGGAAAGCGTAAACATGAAACAATTAATTGATCCGTTTAATCGCAACATTACCTACCTTAGGGTATCGGTAACGGATCATTGTAACTATCGTTGTCACTATTGTCGTGATGAAGATCATATCACCGACACCACTCGAAATGAGATCCTATCTTATGAAGAGATTGCAAAAATTGTGCGATTATTCAGCGAATTGGGTGTTACTAAAGTTAGGCTAACCGGTGGCGAGCCATTACTACGTAAGGATATTCTTAGTTTGGCAGTAATGCTCGGTAACATCTCCACTATTAACGATATCCCAATCTCAACCAACGCACACTTACTAGCACCCATTGCCAGCCAACTAAAATCAGCTGGTATTAATAGAGCCAATATCTCCATTGACTCACTTGATAAGGAGCGATTTAATCAAATCACCCGTGGCGGTGATTTAGACAAAGTTATCCAAGGGATAGACGCAGCTATTGAATCAGGTATGAGTCCTATCAAACTCAATATGGTGGTGATGCGTGGTGTTAATGACGATGAGATTGAAGCCATGATCGACTTTGCCATTGGGCGAAAACTTGATATTCGTTTCATTGAAACCATGCCAATTGGCACAGCGGGTATTGACGCGGTTGATCATCACTATAGTGAAGCCGATATCTTAAAAAGAATACACACACACTTGCCAGATCGGTTGATTACTATTAAATCTAAACAAACGGCAGGTCCTGCTAAAGGCTATTTAATTGAAAATACCCACTCGTCTGTGGGCACGATATCGGCAGTTTCTAATAATTTTTGTAGTAGTTGTAATCGTGTCAGGCTAACCGCTAAAGGGCAATTAATCTTATGTCTTGGTCAGAAGAATTCTGTTTCCCTGCGTGATGCACTGAGATTGGGCATGAATGACGATGACATTAAAACCATGATTATAAATGCCATTAACCATAAGCCTGAAAAGCACGAATTTGATACCGACATTAGCAACATCGACAGTGCGCAAATGGTGGAGATTGGCGGATGAAGATCTTATATTTCGCTTCACTCAAAGAATCACTTAAAATCGCCAATGAAAATATCCCCGCCAGTACAAATATGACGGTCAATGCACTAAGATTACTACTGATTGACAAATATGGTGAACAGCATTTTCCAAATAATATTCTTTGCGCCGTTAATCATGAAATCGTGAATGACTCTACTCAATTAAGTGATAATGATGAGGTGGCTTTTTATCCACCTGTTACTGGGGGCTAACCCGAACTAATTATGAATAACACAAAAATTAAAGTTGGCTTTATTACTATTTCTGATCGTGCAGCGCGTGGCGAATACGAAGACATTGGTGGCCCTGCTATGCAAGCCTGGATTAAAAACGCCCTACTCTCACCTTTTGAAGTAGATGCCATCATCATTGAAGATGAGCAAGCTTTAATTGAACACACACTAATTGATTTTGCAGATAATAAAAATTGCAATTTGATTCTCACCACTGGTGGTACTGGCCCAACTACACGAGATGTAACTCCTGAAGCAACACACGCCGTATGTGAGCGTATCTTTGATGGCTTTGCAGAGCAAATGCGCAACGTATCATTACGCACAGTGCCTACGGCTATTTTGTCTCGTCAGACAGCAGGTACGCGTGGTAAAAGTTTAATTATTAACTTGCCTGGCAAGCCAGATGCGATTGGGGTGTGTTTAGGTGCAGTGTTTTTAGCAGTGCCAAAATGCTTGGAATTGCTGGATGATTCCAACATCCAAATTGACTTGAATTTTGTAGAGCAAGACTTCTCTTAATTTTAGCCAGTACTCCAGCCTCTTGGGCGTCTCATACCTGAGACCTTGCAGGCTTGTTGTACATAGCCATAAGGAAATAAGGAGAATAACTTAGCTTTTGCTTCTTTTTTACTAATACCCAGATCCACACCTAATTGCTTAAAAATATGACGGACATCAGATGCAACACCATTTTCTTTATAGAAATCACGCATCAAATCAAGAACAATCCAATGCTCATCGTTAAGCTCTAGATTTTCCTTTGTTGCTAATTCAATTGCTACTTCTCGATTCCATTGGCTGGGTTCAATTAAATACCCTTCATTATCAAGTTCAATTATCACGCCATCAATTTCCATTATTTACCCTCTAAATAGGCTTCCATTAATGCCTGGATAATTTGCTCGCTATACTGATCTTTAGTAAAGTGTTTGTGCATAATCAACTCAACCTTAGGAACACATTCAGCTTTTTGATAACTCTCTCTTAGTAAGTCTAAGTTTAAGTTTCCATTATTAACACAGCCTACAACACAACCTTTTTCATTAGAAAAATTAATTTCTTGATCAAGCATTACTTCAAGTTGGTATGAATAAGTGCCTATATCATTGGCGCGCGCAATAGAGGTATAAACCGAATTAAAGAAATCTTCGTGATGAATAATATGATCAATATCAATCACTGTTTTTAAATCATAGTGTTGACCCTGGTAATCAAATTCGATAGTGGCGGTAACTGTATTAGTAAACATTATTTAGTCAATGATAAGAATAGCTGTGGCAATTCTTTTGGTAAAGATTCAATACGATCAATAACAGAATAATTGTTACCAAAAATATCAGCAATGTATTCATCTGCTTTTTTATCCAAACTAATACAATACGGATACATGCCTTTCTGCTGAACCTCTTGCACTGCTTTATGTGCATCTTGAATCAACGCTTTGGGGTCGTGCATATCAATATCAGCTGGCTCACCATCCGTTAAGATTAGCATTAATTTTTTATCGCTCTGCTGCAAGTCTAGATAATGCGCACCATGGCGAATAGCCGCACCCATGCGCGTTGAAAGTTCAGCTTTAAGGTCGGCTAGACGCGACTTCACTGCTTCATCCCAATGCTCACTATAGCCTTTAATGTGGTAATACATCACCTTCTGTCTAGTATCTGAATTAAATCCAGCAATAGCAAAATT
>OFBA01000153.1_pt1 | contig 10604 bp, 14 predicted proteins | sample 1520391 | NCBI WGS metagenome assembly OFBA01 (sample SAMEA3696446, study PRJEB22514) | metagenome | biome: water; feature: marine; material: hydrothermal vent | place: Pacific Ocean | collected 2014-08-12 | depth 1521 m
TTATTTGTATTGCCAGTAAAATATATATAAGATTTTTGAGTAGCAGTAGCTACTCCCTCTTTGTATCCACAGCCAGATAAAAAAACTGAATAAATTAAGCCTATTGTTAATATTATTTCGTTATTATAACATAATTTTATTAAAATTACTAATAGCTTAAAATAAATATAGCAATATTAAGATAGATAATCTCTTGTAGTTCTATACTAAATCCTAGTGTATCGCCATTGAGGAAGCCTAATCTTTTTTGAAGTTTTTCTAAGATTATTCTAGTGAAAAAATATATTGGAAAAAAAATTATTTTATATTGTGCTTTGAGTTGATATGAATTTTTCAAGGAATTAATAAATGTGCTATCTTTGTGATAATCAAAATCTAAAGCAAACAATACAGAGTATCTACTAAAAATAAAAGCTATAAAAATAGCTAAAAAGTGATGATAATATAATAAAAACCCAATAGCTATAATTTTAAGCAATATAAAACAAAATACACCAATAGCACCGATAGATCCTATTTGTGGCTCTTTTATGATTTGATAAATATCTTTGTTGCTATAAGAAGCAAAAATCGCATCTATTGTATCAGCTACTGCTTCAAGATGTAAAAAACCATATAAAAAAGGGTATAGTATAGCAACTAAAATAGATTTATATAATATTGGCATAGGAATAAATAAGAATAGTAATATAACAATAAGTGCTAAAATAGATCCCACAATAGGTAGTGAAAATAAAACACCACGATAAAACTCTTTATTTGCTTCAAAATATGGAACTTTGATGGGCAAAACAGTAAAATATGATATACCATATTTGATCCCATTGATTATATTTTGCATTATTTTAATCTTACTTTTAAGCCAAATTTTACTTCATACACTTCATTTGATATAGAGGCTATTTTTTGCCCTATCATTCCTGTATAATCCACAAATTTTCTACTTATTTGATCTATTGGTATTACACCACTATTAACATCATTTAATACAAATACAATATCACTATTTTTAGTAGCTAAAATATCAATAGTATCTAAGAAAAACTCTATTGGTTTATCTATATTATTTAGTATCCACATAGAGATACAATCTATAAGATAGTTATTGTTTGGCTTGATTATATCTTGTAAATTGGTAGTTTCTTCAATAGTGATAAATTTATCGCCTCTTTGAAGATGATGATTTTTGATTTTTTGTTTCATCTGATCATCATCGAAGCTATTATCGTAAGTTGCTATATAATATGGCTTTTGTGTTGATATATTTAAAATATGATCCTCAGCTAATTTGGATTTACCAGATTTTTGTCCACCAAAATATAATATTTTCATCTAAAGTAGAAAACTCTCTACTTGTTTTGTGATTTGCTCTGTTGTAAGACCATTTAACATCCCATATACCAAAGCAGCACCAGCACCAACTCCCTCTTTTGCTTCACCTTCATCATAAAGTTTTAAAGCTGGATGATTTGATGAATCAAATGAAAAATCACTATTGTAACTATTGATATTAAAATCTAATAACTCAAGTAATCCTTTAATATCACTGTTTTGATCTTTGACTACCCATAATGTTGTAGCTAAAGCAAGATTTGATGTATTAAGTTCCCCTTGCATAACTTCTAAAATCTTATTGACTATTAACAATACAGAAGCCATCTGAGTTCCACCAGCTAAAATAAGTGGGATTTTATTATTTAGACCCAAAATAAATCCAGCTACGAAAATTTGCATATTATCACTTACTTTTGATAATATAGCAAAAAGGTCATCCTCTTTTGTAATATTTTGAAGTGCTTTTTGTATAGTTGTTTCCCTTATATTATTTGGAACATCTTTAAAGCTACTAGAGAATTTATCTTTACAATCATATCCTAAAGCAACAGCAGTAGCAGTAGCAGTTGTAGTTCCACTTGGCACAGATTCACCTAAAATAATATAATCATCACTACATTGATAATCTTGCCCAAATTTTAGACCTTTTTGAAATATAGCATTTGCATCTATATTAGCACCTTTGTCTATAGAATCACTAGGTTTTATACTAAAATTATATATTTTAAAATAATCAACTTTTGGTTCTACTTCTAATCCTAGATTTAATAATTGGATATTTTTAAATGGATGTAAAAGATGAACTGCACGAGTTATAAGTGCTGGAGTTGGCACACCTTTTGGAGTTTCTGCTATATTTACCAAGCTTCTTACTGTCCCTGTAGTAACAAATTCACTATCTAGTGTAGGAGTTAGATGTATCATACCAGGTATTCCAGCTTGAGTAATCCCTTCTATTTCATAAGTTTTTGTATTTGATAAAGCTAATATAAAAGTAGCACTCTTACCTCTTAGATTTTCTATAAAATCTACATCACCTGTGATATTTTCTAACATAACTATCCTTTTTAATTTTTTCGTATTATATATAAATTTATATAAAAAGATAGTATTAATATATTTTAAACTATTGTTTAGTTGAGCAAAATACTCTTTTGTATATTCTAATAATGATATCTACATTGTGCAATTAAAATTGAATTATCAGTAACTTTATAAACCAATCTATGCTCTAGAGTAATTCGTCTTGACCAATAACCACTCCAATTGTATTTTAAAGGCTCTGGTTCACCTATACCTTTAAATGGTTCTCTTTTTATCTCTTTGATTAAAAGATTTATCCGTTTCAATATTTTTTTATCATTTTGTTGCCAGTAAATATAGTCCTCCCAAGCATTGGTAGCAAAAACTAAATTCATTTTTCAATTAACTTTTTTGTAGTTCCAAGTCCAGCTTCAAGTTCAGCTATTGCACTATTGATTCTATTTGCATTGTTTGCACTTTGCATCAGATATGAAGTTTCTTGTATAGATTGATAATCTTTAAGTGACATCATTACAACTGGTTCTTTATTTTGTCTAGTAATAGTCATAGGTGTATGATTATCGACAACAATATCCATAGTAGATGCCAAATTTTGTCTTGCATACGAAAATGTTTGTGTTCGCATAATAATCCTTATTTAAATATATGTACAAATATTAATGCATATATCATTAATATTTACTTAATTATTGTTTTCCATAATCATCATAGATTAAAAATTTTTCAAGATCTTTGATAAAATCTTTATCTAAAGTTGCCCACGACTTTTCAAGTCTTGCTAATCTTTTAGTTAGCCCTTTTCGTTTTGAGTTTTTTATATCCCTTATGATATAGTGGTATCTAATTAGATTTTTTGTCCATTGACTTAGAAAAAACCAATTTTTCACAATCTCATAGCTTTTCTCTTCATGATCTGTAAAAGAGTATTCACCTACGAGTATATCCTCCTCATCTTGATAAGCAACAAAAGGTTTACCGATATCGTGCAAAATAGCAACAGCGATATATTTATAATCTTTTGCTTTTAAAACACCATATAAAACTTTTAGAGTATGTCCCAAGACTCCGTGTTTATGCCATTTGTTTTGCTTAAAAAGTAAAGTGATCCAAAACACTTTACAAAAGATACTATTTTTGGTCATATAAAAAATCCTAGACTTAAAATTGATATAATCAATATATCAAATCGTCGCTTAAATTGTAATGCTTGAAAAATATCAGTAGTTGTAATATCTTTTCTTCCCTCTCCAAAATATGGTTTATTCTCAATTTTACCAAAATATGAAGTATCTCCACCCAAGCTAATATTCAATACCAATGCCATAGCTGATATTGGATAACCAGCATTGATAGATTTATGTTTTTTACCATAATAAAAACTTTTTTTTATCGCTTTTAGGTCAAGATATAAGATGCATATCAAAATAGTAGTGATTCTAGCTGGTATGAAATTGGCTATATCATCAACTCTAGCAGAGAATTTACCAAACTTTTCATATCTGTTATTTCTATACCCCACCATAGAATCAAGTGTGTTTATAGCTTTGTATATAAATAATCCATACAATCCAAAGATCAAAAGATAAAATATAGGAGCGATTACGGCATCACTTAGATTTTCAGCATAGGTTTCAATAGCTGCTTTATTTATATCGCTTTGTGATAGATTTTGTGTATCTCTACTTACTAGATATTTTATATTTTGTGGATTTAAAATAATATCATTTACACTTTGATATAACATCTTTGAGGCTATCCCTGTAGATGCAATCAAACCCAACATATAATCATTTGAGATAAAACTTAGTAAAATATATACTAAAGTAAAAACTATTGTTATAAGTGATATAGTTAAATATATACCATTTTTAATATTGTTTTGGTAAAAATGTTTCTCAAACCATTTGATATAATCTCCCATAAAAACTACAGGATGTTTGATATATTTAAATTCAGCAAAAATCATATCGGTTAAATATGCTATAAATGTGATTTTAGTATTTAATATCATATATCGCTTCTATAAATCTTTGAATAGATTTTTTATCTTTGATAGCAACTCTTATAAATCTATTATCTAAAGTATCAAAATTAAAACAATCTCTTACCATAATCTTATATGGTTGAAGTTTTTTTTGTAAAACATCAGCACTAATATTTTTTAATTTTATCATAACAAAATTTGCATCACTTGGATATATTTTTTTTATAATTGGTAAATTTTGTATATGTTTAATAAGATATTTTTTATTACTTCTAGTTTGTTTATAGCTATTTTTTAAAAATTGTTTATCTTTAATAGCCTCTTGTATATAAGTTATATCATAACTTGATAATATCCATTGAGGTTGAGTTTGTTTTAGTTTTTTAATATTAGTTTTATTTGATATTATAGCTGCTACTCTTACTCCAGCACAACTATATATTTTAGTCATAGATTTTATAATATATAATTTTTTGTAGGATTTTATAAATTTAATCATACTAGGTTTATTACTAAATTCTAAAAATGATTCATCTATAATAACTGTAGCATCTGCTTTTTGCCATATTTTAAATAGTTTGTCTAGTTTATAGTATTTCCCATCAGGAGTAGATGGATTTACAAATATTACTAATGAGTTGTGAGGTATATTTTGGTATATATTATCAAATCTATTTATAGTGTGTATAGTGTAACCAAACACATTTGCTGCTTTTTTATACTCTAAATAAGCTGGTGAATATATAGCACAAGTTGTTATTGTTGATTTTAAAGATGTAAAAAGTGAAAATATACCACTACTTGCTCCATTTGATAATATTAAATTGGATCGTTTAATACCATAAAATTTTGATAATTTTTTATAAAAATCTGTGTAGTTTTTGTAAAAAGAGATATTTGTATCATCTATATTAATAGATATATTTGGTTTTAAAAAATTTATATTAGATGAGAGGTCTATAATATTTTTGGGTTTAGTGTTGATAAGTTTAGCAAAGCTTTCTATATCGCCTCCATGTGTGAAATTCATAAATTTTCTAACCTTTTTAGTAATATTTTATAATCTCTATTATCAAGATATCTAGTGGTGGCATAATATACCAAAGCATATTTTATATACTCTTTAAAAAGTTTAAATTTTATTTTTAAGCCGTAAGTTTTTAGTAACAATTTGGTTTTTTTCTTATTTAGTTTTATTTTATCAAAACACCAAGAGATAGTAACAACTGCTAGATCAAATATAAAATCTGAATTGTTAGCTTCACTAAAATCAAAAACACCACTTAAAATATCATTTTTAAATTTTACATTATCACAAAATAGATCACCGTGAATAATACCGTCGTTGTGAAGTTTTATATCTAGCTGTTTCCAATGTTTTAGTAACTGCTTAGATGATGTTTTTTTTATAAGTTTATTAAGTTGTTTTTTTGTAAATAATCTTTTATTCGAGATAGTTTTATTTTGTGTAAGATGATGAAATTGTCTTAAAAATTTTGCTATTTGTTTGATATGGTTTTTTTGTGGGTTTATAATACTTTTACCCTTGATTTGTGTGTAGATAATAGCTTGTTTGTTTTTGATTTTAAATATATCTTTTATTTGGGTAGTTTTTAGATTTTTTATTAGTTTTAAAAGATATTGTTCATTGGTAATAGTTTGTGTGTTTTGATTATCAAATATTTTAAGCACATATTTTTTCCCCAATAGATAAACTGTATCACTTACACCATCTTTAGTAGCTATTAAGTTATATTTTTGATATTTTGTTGGTATATCTTTTTTTTGAATATATATTTTTACACCCATAGTTATCCTATTTGATAATATAGTTTGCACTCATATTATTTACACTAAATATCATTATATTATATTTTTTACTATAATATTTTAGTAGTAGTTTTTGTAGAGTTGGTTGAATAGATGGGACAAACCAAGCATTGTTTGATATAGCAATCATATATTTTGTATCAAGATTTTCAAAAATTTTATCAGTAGTTGCTTCATAACAGATAGCATTTCTGAATTTTATCCCTTTGATTGTAAAATCTGTAGGTTTTAAAGCAGGGATATAATCTTTGGCACCATCGTAAAAAGTGTTATTTATAAAATCACGAATTTTTTCAGGTAGTGGCACAGCTTCACCAAAAGGTATTAGCACAACTTTTGTAGCGATTTGTAGTTTGTCTTTTGTAAAAAAATAACTTGCATTTTGGTATTGATTTGATTTAAAATATAAACTACCTATGATAATATCAATAGATTTGGCTTTTTGTTTTAGTATATTTACAAGCTCTCTATTTTGATTAAGCACCATAGGTAAAGTTGTCTCAGGTAGCACTACTAGATCATATTTTTCACTTATAGCTTGATTGATAGCATCTAAATTTATTTGGATTATTTGTTGTAGTTTATGTTTTTGCCATTTTATATCTTGGGCGATATTGATATTTGCTAGTTTGATTTTAAGATCTGGAGAATTAATAGTATGATTTTTATAAGAAAGTGTAAAAATCAAAGGGATAATTACTAAATATCGTTTGGTATATGTAAAAGATTTAAGTATAACAATAGATATTAAAACTAAAGCAAAATCAAGATTTGTAATACCTATATAGCTATTTACAAATAAGAGTTTTAACTCAAACCAATTAAACCCAAAAGGGCAGATAAAACTTAAAGCAAATATATAAAAAAGTTTATAATATAGATTATCAAATAAACCTATAAAATAAAAAAGAATAGCATAAATAAGTCCAATACCTATGATAACCAAAGGGATCAAATAGCTTAAATCATAATATATAAAACTATAAGCTATCCACCAAAACCATACGATTGATGTCAAAAAACCTATATAAAAAAGCTCTTTTTTATCGACACTAAAAAGTAGATAAAATCCACTTAAAGCAAATATAGTATTGATAAGTTTAGATGATAAACCAAAATACTCAAAATATATAAATGCACATAAAAATATAGTTGTTGATATAATTTTAAAAAAATTCATTTAGAATTTTAGCATAATTATAGTATAATCTCGAGTAAATTTATCAAAATATATTCAATGGGGTAACAATGAAAGTAAAAATCAATAATCAAAAAAGAAGAAATAAAAAAGCTTTTACACTTATGGAGCTTATGGTTGTAATTATCATATTAGGTTTATTGGCTTCATTTGTTTTGCCAAGTTTGACAGGTAAAGGTGAAGAAGCAAAACAAAAACTTACTTGTGTTCAGATGAAAAGTATATCTGATGCTTTAAAAATGTATAAAATCAATAATTCATCTTATCCAAGCACAGAAGAGGGGCTAAATGTTTTAGTTCAAAAACATTTTTTTGAAGATGATAAGTTACCAAAAGATTCTTGGGGACAACCATATATCTATACTAAAAATGCAGATAGTTTTGATATATTATCACTAGGAGCAGATAAAAAAGAGGGTGGTGGTGATGATATATACTACTCAAAATGTGGGCAAAAATAAACCTGCATTTACCCTTTTTGAACTTGTAATAGTTGTAGTTCTTGTAGGAATTATATATTATTTTGCTATATCAAATATTAATTTTAATAAAACAAACTTAGATAAGATTAGTTTAACAAATCTAAAACAAACACTTTTAAAATATGATTTTGATGATAAAGTAGAATTAAAATGCACAGATGATAGGGCTAAATGTATGATATTTGTAGATGGAATTTTACAAAAAGATATGATTGAAAATCTTTTTAAAACAGCTCCTGAGGTATATAAGTATTCAAAAAATTTAGAACAAATAGAGTATAAAGATCTTGAACTTGAGCAACTTCAAAGATATGAGATCTGTTTTGAGTATCATATCAATAAAAGAGGAGATAGTTCACAAATGATAGTCAATCTAGGTGAAGATGGAGTTTATATATTTGATAATATTCACGATAAACCTACATATATTAAGTATCTAAGTGATGTGCCATTGTATTTTGATGATAAGATAGCTGAGGTAAAAGATGCTTTTTAAATATAAAGGTTTTGATAAAACTGGTAAAAAAATCAAATCTAAAATAGAAGCTTCATCTTTACAAGAGGCAAAATTTAAACTTAAATCTCAAAAGATTATCGTAATATCTTTGCAAGAGGATAGTTTTAATTTTTTAAACAAACTTCCATTTCAAAATAGACACAAAATCAAACCACAAGCATTAGCTACAATAAGTAGGGATCTTAGTATATATTTGCAATCTGGAATCTCACTTTTAAATGCTATTAAACTTATAAATGAAAGATATAAAAATGATAGAAAACTAAAACATTTTTTTAGTGCAATTATAGATTTTTTGGATGAGGGTAAAAACTTTTATACAAGTTTAGATATGCAAAAAGTGGTGCAACTTCCTGAGTTTTATCTACAATCTATCAAAATAAGTGAAGATGGTGGGATGTTGCAAGATGTTTTAATAGAATTGGCTAACTATCTCAAAGAGCAAGATAGATTAAATAAACAGATAAGTTCAGCTATGGCATATCCTATATTTATACTTGTAGTATCATTTTTTATGGTTGGATTTATGCTAAGTTTTATTGTGCCTAAAATTACAGCTATTTTTGAACAATATGATCAAGCACTACCTACTATTACCACTATTGTAATAACTGCTGGTAATTTTGTGCAAAATAATTGGAATCTTATTTTAATATCTATATTTGCTATAATCTCTTTATTTATATATTTGATGAAAAAATCATATAGTTTTAAATATAAGATTGATAGATTTTTATTAAGAATACCATTTATTGGTTCATTGATAGAGTTAGGTGAGTTAAGTAGATTTGCATATATGAACTCTATACTTATTAAATCTGGTGTGCCTGTAGTTCAATCTTTTAAGCTAGGATCAAATATCTTAAAAAATAGTGTATTTAAAAAACTTTTTGAAGAGGCTAGTAGTAAAGTAGTTGAGGGTGAAAAGTTATCAAAAATTTTAGAAAGAAGCACTATTTATAAAGTTGATATTGCTTTTATACAGGCTATTGCTATTGGGGAAGAGACAAGTCAATTAAGCAAAATATTACAAAATCTATCAGAGTTATATTCACAAACAAACAATGATAAAATCACACTATTTCTATCGTTGCTTGAGCCTATGTTTATGTTGATCATTGGTGCTATTATTGGTGTCATTGTTGTAGCTATGTTGTTGCCTATATTTAGTATGAATTTTCAATAAAATATGAAAAAAAGTATAGTTTTACTGATCACTCTTTTATTTATATCAATATTGTCTGTTTTGATTTTGAAAAATATGGATGATTCTCAAAAACTTATCAAAAGTGCTTCATTTGATAAATCTATATCTCAAGTGCTAGTGACTATTGAAAATATCAATCAAGAGATACCTAGATTTTTACAAAAAAATAAAGATAATATTGATGATATTTTGGCACAAACTAGTGTATTGCCATTTAATTTTAATAATGTAGATATATTATTGAATATAAGTGAATATACCCCAAAAGAGTTTAATTTAAATCATCTACCTAAAGATATAAGGTCAAATAGTGATTTTTTAAACAATGTAGGGTTTAGTTATGAGTTTTTTCAAATTGTTAATAATCATAAATATACAAATCAAAGGGAAGTTGATCAAGTTATAGATCAATATATATATCAAACAAATGATACAAATATTTTAAATATCAAAGATAAATTTGGGTTTATAGATGATAAAAATGTATCTACACTAATAGAGTGTGATTATAGTATCAATGTAGATGATATAAATCTTAGTGCTTCGCTTATTTTTGATCTTAATAGTTCTCAAGTCAAAGCATTTGATGTAGCCCAATCCACTAAAAACTAATCCCTAAAAAAAGAGATAAAGTACTATCTAAATCCCATTTATTTTCAAGTAGTTGATTTTTTATAGATTTTACTTTATTAAGATGTAAAATATTTATTACAATACTTCTTAATATTGTCATAGTCATTGGATTAATATTAGCTGTATGTAAATCTTCATAAAGTGATTTATCTTTATGAAAGTGCATAGTTTCCACTTTCCAATGGTTAAGTTGTATATTATGAAAAGATTTTGCATCATCTTCAAAATTAGCAATAGCAAATGATGATGTTGTTTTCTTTGTCATTTCACTAGTTTTCTTATTTGTATTGTGTATAGTTTTATCAATTTTGATTATAGATTTAATATGTGTCATTTTTTGATGATAAAAGCAACAATCATTTGTAAATATATAT
>OFBA01000157.1_pt1 | contig 10472 bp, 13 predicted proteins | sample 1520391 | NCBI WGS metagenome assembly OFBA01 (sample SAMEA3696446, study PRJEB22514) | metagenome | biome: water; feature: marine; material: hydrothermal vent | place: Pacific Ocean | collected 2014-08-12 | depth 1521 m
CAATTTACTTTATCAGCATATTTTTCAATAAAAGCCTCACTTAAATTTTGATATTTGCTTATTAAAGTCCAATTTACTTTATCAGCATATTTTTCAATAAAAGCCTCACTTAAATTTTGATATTCGCTTATCTCTTCCCAATCCGTCTTAAGTAAATTATCGCTTTGCAAATGTGCATTAACTTCGCTAAAATCGTTTAGATCTATTTCTAAACCTTTTTCTGTTAAGTATATATTTTTTTGCATTTTTTGCTCCTTGTGTTTTATTATAATTATAACATAAATTTGACGTTTTACAAGTAATATAGTATAATGTTTTATCCGTTAGGTATAGCACACTATACCTAACTACGTTAGGAGTGTGTTGGGGATACCCCAAACCCCCCTGGGGAAAAAGAAAAAAAAAAGATTAAAGGGTTAAAAAAATGAGTAATTATTTCGTGTTAGATTTTAAAAAAATTAAGGATAGAGAGGCATTTAAAAATGTAATTGTAGGGCACAATTTTAGATTAAGGAATTATCCAAACAGGTTGAACATAGACACCAATAAGACTAAAAACAACATAATATTAAGCCCCTTGAAATTTAAAAGTGAGGATGAGCTATTAAGATATGCAAGAGAAAATTTAAGCAAAGGCAAAAGGCAAATTAAAAAAAATAGTGCTAAAAGTTTTAGCATAGTAGTTGATTGTAGCGTAATGGAGAACTGGAAAGAACAGGATTATGTTAATTATTTAAGAGAAGCAGATAGATGGCTAAACGATTATTTTAAAAATAAATTTGGTCTAATAAACCTTGGTAGTGTTATACATATGGACGAAAGCAAACCTCATTTGCATATAGCATTTAGTTATTTCAGTGAGATTGATGGGGCTTGGATACAAAAAAAGTTAAGCCAAAACAAAGCTACGGATTTTAATACACTATTACAAAAATTTGAAGCAGAGGTAGGGCAAAAATATGGATTAAAGGGGGGGGATAATAAAAAACTAATAAAAAATTTGTTTAAAGATTTAGCCCAGGGAAAAACATACAAAATAAAAACTGGGCTGTTTAAAACGGAGGAAAAAGCGCTAATAGATGGGGTTAAGCTGTTAAAAAATATAAAAGAAACAGTTAGAAAAAGACCTGAATTAAGGGGAATAGGGGAAATTGAAAGGCTAAAAGAAGAGCTAATAAAAACAAAAAAAGAATTAAAAACAAATAAAGATGAAATAAAAAAAGAGATTGAGAACAAATACAAAAAACAGATTTGGGACTTAACAAATTTATTAAATAATAATTTAGAACAAGAATTAATGCAACAGGTAAACAAGCAAATTAAAGATATAGAAAAGTTACAAAGCACAATAAAAAACAAAAATGATGAGTTGAATTATAAAGATAAACAATTGCAAGAAATGCAAAAAAAAATACGAGAATTAACCCCCAAAAGCAAAAATAAAGATAAAGATTTTAAAGGTATAGGATTTTAAATAAGCCCTTCTTCCTTGAGTTCTTTTAGGTGTTTTTTAACTGTATTTCTGCTCTGTTTGGTTGCTTTTGCAATTTTACTTATATTCCAAGTCCCGTCTCTTTTTTTATACTCATCTGTAAATAAATTATCTTTTACAAATCCTAAAATTGTTGCTCTTGCTCTTATTTTCTTTAATTGTGCATTTGCCTTTGCTCTTTCGCTTCTTGTCATTTCCAATTCCTTTTTTCTTGTAGGTATAGTCCAATTTCTTTTATCATACCAATTCCAAATATTACGGCATTTTGCCCTTAGTGTGCTTCTATCTTTTTTATCATAAAAATTTCTCATAGCAAATTCTTCTAAACTATTATAAGGCACTGGAATACCTTCTCCAAAACTTCTTATCAAATCTTCTGTATAGAGTTTTATAGCCCAAAATGTTTGGTCTGCTACTGCTATACTTTCGGTAGTTTTATACTCTTTTGGTAAAGATGTAATAGATTTTAAATTCTGAAATTGTGCCAATTCGTAGGATTGTTTTAAATCTATTAAAGCATTTTTATGCTTTTTGGGATAATAATCTAATCTCTCAGGCTTGTATTCGCTAAAAGTTATAGTGAACTACCCCCACCTAAGAGGTGGAGGCTTCCTAACTAACAATCTCCAATGAGACTGAGCGAAAGGCTTTCTGTTTTAAGTCCATAAGGATAGTTCCTATCCCAAACGACTCTAATGCCCGTTTTAGTATTGTTTTACTTGCTTGAATGTCTGGATTTGTTTCATATCCACATTTAGTGCATTTAAAATAATCTTGTCTTGGGCGATTAGCTTTATCTCTATTTCCACACATACTACACTCTAAACTTGTGTATTTCGGATCAACTTTAACAAATAGTTTGCCATTAAGCTTTGATTTGTATTCTAACATTGATTGAAATTGATAGAATGAGGCATTAAGAATAGTTTTGTTTAAACCTGCTTTTGCTTTTACATTTTTTCCGTGATTTATCTCATTTCCTTTTGCTGATTTAGACATATTCTTAATTTTTAAATCTTCAACTGCTATCAACTCAAACTTATCTGTTAAAGTTTTAGAGATTTTATGATAAGTATCAATCTTTTGATTACTTATTTTTTTATATCTTTTATTTAATTTTTTTTGAGTTTTTTTAAAATTCTTACCAATTTTACCTTTTCTAACTCTCCTTGATTGTTTTCTTTGTGGTATCTTTATGATACGACTATTTTGTATCACTTTTCTATTATTTGCACCATTATCTATTAAGTGAGTATTGTTAATAGGTTGAGATATTGCAATGTTGTATCCATTCAAGTCTATACCAATAGACTTAGAAATATCAAAAGTATCTATTGATACTTCTAAATCTATCTCCTTTTCAAACTCTATATTGAATGAAACATAATAACCTATAACATCTTTACTAAAAGTAATTGATTTAATTTTTGCCTTATTGGGTAAATCTCTATGCCATCTTATTTTAAAATTTTGTTTCATAACTCTTAAAATTTTAAATCGTTTGTTATCTATATCTATTATTGAATAACCTTGATTATTCCAGTTAAAAGATTGTTCTACATCTTTGCTTGATTTAAATTTTGGCATACCTAATTTTAAGGCTTTTACTTTCTCTTTTGCTGTTTGAGTTTTCTCTATTGCTTTTAATCTTTGTGCAACTACATCTTTACTAAAAAACCTATTGACTGCTTTTAAAAAGTTTATTCTTGCTTGTTGTGTTACAACTGTTTTAAAGGGAATTTTTCTAAATTTTAAAGCTCTTTTTACTACTGCATCGTAACTTTGTGTTTTGCGATATTTTCTTTGCTCTTTTGGAAGATTTCTGTTTTTCTCTTGCTCTTTTTGCCAAAGATTTAAACAGATATTATATGCTTGATTATAGACAAATATTTGATGATTTAATAATTCTATCTGTCCCTTTGTTGGATATATCCTATATTTAAATCCAAGATTAAATCTTTTTGTCACCTCTTTTTTCCTTGACTCTCTACATATTGTTTTAAAACTTCCAGTGTTACTCCACCAGTTGTAGCCAAAAAGAAACTTCTACTCCAGAAATATTCTTTCCATAGCTTTTCTTTAACTTTTGGAAACTCTTTTTTTATAAGTCTGCTACTTGCACTTTTATAGGCATTTATGAACTTTGATATTTCACTTTTAGGCTCTGCTTTAAAAAGTATATGCAAGTGGTCTTTGTCGTGATTAAATTCTATAATTTTCAGTTTATATTGGTCTTTAATTGCAATATATTCAAAAATTTCTTTTAATCTTTTGCATATCTCATTATCTATTACTTGTCTCCTATATTTTGTAACCAAAATTAAATGATATTGTAACAAAAAGACTGAATGGTTATTAGTATCGTATATTGCTTTCATAATGGTATTATACTATAATTACGACTGAATGTAAAGAGTTGCAAATTCATCCCCGTCTTAGAGAACGGGGTTTTCTTTGCAAGGGGTTGATAAAAAATAAGGAGAGTTTGTCAATTATTGAGTGGCACGGGACTTGAACCGAGTTTGTTTGCAAGATAGACATTCTTTACATTTCCGTGCCACACTCAACCGATAGGGCGAGAGGTTAGCTAATAAGAGTTTATTTGCAAATCAGCAGTTGCGACACGAAAATGTTAATAAACTTTTTGGGCTTTGGTTTCATTTTTCAAGTTTCGTGTCGCTTTTATCTTTAAAAATAAAAAACGCACTAAATATCGCTATTGTAGCCATTATCATCAAACTTATTACATAACCCATTACATCTCCTCTATTTTATCAACTTCTTTTGATAATTTAAATTTTCAAATTATATAAAATTATATGATTTTTTTTGATATAATTAAATATCTATTTTTTGGTCGGTATTTTTACCGATCCCCTCTTTAATGAGGGCGGATTTTTTTCCCTATATGGGATTACTTAAAAAAACTACACAATTTATTTTTTATGTCTTTTTGAATACTTTTTGAAATATAAGGTCTAATTTCTTTAATAATACGCTTTTTTGAAATGTTTCTAATAGCCGATAAATGTATAGAACTCTTTTATGAAGAAAATTATAATTATCTAAAACTATTTTATCCCAATGCTTTTCATCATTTAAAGTATAATTAGTTATAGGAACGACTAAAATAGTGTCTCCCTTACATAAGGGGGTAGGCGATAAAACAATTGCCATATGTGGTTCTGAAAATTCTCTCCCCAAATTTATTCCATTAGAAAAATTTTCTTTTTTATAATTTTTTTCTGTTTCAAATAAATCTAAATAATCTCCAAAATGAATTAATAATAATTGCCATTGATGTATTTCGATCATTTTATTTATCCTTGCTATTTAAAATCTCATTTACTTCTTGTTGCATTATATTAAATAATTCCCTATTATCTTTAAAAATTTCATATAAATCTAACTCATTTTCTATCAAATCTTGAAAAAATTCGCTATTTTTTACTACCTTATAAAATTTTTCATATTTTTGCATACTTTCAATAGAATTATATTCGGTTATTTCTGTTTCGTTTGGAACAAATCCATATAATAATTTATTTTTATCTATTCCAAAAAAAGTTAATTTATTTGTTTTTCCGTCATTTCCTACAAAAAAAGTTTTTTGATTTCCTGCATATTTTTTTCTTAAATAATCTGTAAAAGTTTTAAAACTCTTTAAATATGGCTTCTCTTGTGGCTTAACTTCTTGAATTTTTTTAGAATTATCTTGTATTATAATTTTTAAGTGTGTTACTTTTCTACCTGTTTTTATCTCTTCAAAATCAAAAATTATATCTGTGTGTTCTTCTAATTCTTTTTTGGATTTGTTCAAAATTAATTTTTTTATATGGCTTGAATATTGATAACTTTTAGGGATTTCTAACATCTCTCTTATTTCATCTACTTTAATAACTTTTTCTGCTTTATTTCCATATCTTTTATTCAATTCATACCAATCTTTTAAAATCTCATATAATCTAATAGAATAACTACTTCTTAATGGCAAAATATTTTCAAGTTTGTATTTTAAAAATTTCTTCTGGGCTTCCAATAAATAAGGTCTTAACTTATTGCTTATTTCAAATTCTACTAACCCCTCTCCGTCCTTATATTCAGCACTTGCTACCCAATTTAACATTAAAAAACTATTATCATTTTTATCTTTTCCTTTTGGAATATAAATAGGCTTCTCTAATAACTCTTTTAATGCTTCTTTAACAGCCCAATACAAATCTTTTCTTTTTAGTTTTATAAGTTCTTGAAAATCTTTAACTTTAAAAATATATAATTCGTTTATATCATCACTTCTTTTGATAGATGAAATAAGAGTAGTAATAAATTTTAGGCTTAAAGGATTTAATTTATATCTTGCTTTTACTACAACATCAGCTTTTTTTACTTCTAAATCTTTATTTACCTGAATTATTTTTGCCATTTTTTAACTCCTTATATTTTATGAAATTATACCAAAAAAAACAACAAATAAACAAGATATTAAAGTTATTTGTTTTTCACCCTGAAAATTTGTTTTTTCTCACCCTGAAAATTTGTTTTTTCACCCTGAAAATTTGTTTTTAAATCCTTGCAAACTACCACCATTAAGGGATTTTGTGCTTCCTACACTTATACAAGATTAATATATATAGACACTATACGCGCATGCTCGCGCGCGAGAAAGAGTTCGAAAAAAACTTTTTTTTTACTGAGGAAAAAAGAAAAAAATCACTCAAACTAATAGAAAAAATATTAAACAATTATTTTGCTTCTCTTTTAGCATATAAGCAATCTTTTTTAATTTTGAATACAAATATACTCAAAAAGAAAAAAAGTTGCTTAGAATTGAAATATGAGCAAAATAGAGTATGTTTTAACTTATAAATCAATATTTCTTTCTATCTTCAAAGTAATGTGTAAATTTATTCGTGTAATTTTCAGTAATAAATGCTTTAAATTTTCCTTTTGAATGTCTAACTTTTTCTAAATTTTCTTGAGTAGGATTTCTTAGATATTCTTTTAAACGAGTTTCAAGTTTATATGCTCTTTTTAAAATTCCATCAAGTCTGTTATAAAATCGTTTTTTATCATTTTGCACCATTTCTTGCAAAGCCAATGACTCTTCATCTCTTTTTTCAATTTCTTCTTGTTTTTTAAGCAAATTTTGTTTTAGATTTAATAATTTTGTTTCAACCTCTTTTAATTTTTTAAATTTTTCATCATATTCTTTTTCTACTTCATCAATATAATATTTTGCACTTCTATATTCATCATACTCCTTTTTTGCTTTCATCATCATATCTCTTGCTTCAATATCTTTTCTTTCCACTTCTTTTTCTTTTTCTTTTAATTGGTCATCTTTTGCGATTAATTGTTTTATGATGTAGCTAAATATTGCTACACTTATCAATCCAACAGATGCAAAAAAATATAAAATATAATTAAGCATTTTCATCTCCTTTAATAATTTTCAATTCTTTTAAATCTTTTATAAATTTCCAGACACTAACATAACTTACTTTTTGTTTATGTTTTATTGCTAATTCTTTTGCTATTTTTCTTACTCCATATCCTGCTAAATACAATTCTATTATTTCAAATTTGTATCTCATAAGTATTCTATATGTTTTTGAGTGTTTCTTTTGCCTCTGAGCGATTTTTTTTAACATTTGGGTATGTCTGCTGCTCAGAAGTCTTTCTTTGCGATTTGGAGCATTTATAGCGTTTTTAAATGCTAATAATATATCCGTCTTTCCATTTGTTCTCATTAATTCATAATGTTTCAATAGATTTGTGAGATAATTTTCCACTTTACTATCGCTTAATTGTCCTATGTCATCACAGAGTTTTTTTACTACTTGTCTCATTTTTTTTCTCCTAAACGAGTGTTAAATAAATCGTTAATCATATTTTAACATATTTTAAGGCAAAAGTCCATAATTTTGGGGGGATATTCCGTTACGTTTGCTCCCGTAGGGTGCGAACGTGACGGAATATTGTTTGACTTTTGTCTTAAATTTGATTAAAATTATTTTTTTATTATTTTATGTGTCTGAGCAAACACTGATTGCTTGTATGGTTTTTATGGTTATTTATTGTTGTTAAAACAATATGTATTTTTTTTTGGGTCATTTATTCAAAAAAGAATATGTTATGGATAGAGATAAACATAAATAACTAAAAAAAGAAAAACACAATAAAAAGCCTTTATAAGCACTTAATTTTTATAATATAGGTCAATTTTTATGCTTATAATGATTTTATAAATATATATATTTTTTTGCGATTGCTTCGCTTTGTGTCTTATTTTTTTAAGTTATTTTTTTATCTCTTTGTGGGTTGCTACCACGAAAAACATAGCAAAAAACAGGTTACTTGCTTCCTAAAAAAGCAATTGGAACTCAACAAAAATTATGCTGGGGAAAAGAAAAAAAGGTTATTTATGCGAGGAAGTGTTAATTACCAAGTAAAACAAATTTGGCATAAAATTGACGGAATAGGGACATCAAAATTAGAGAGTAGGTCAAATGGTATTCAAAATAATTATGGTCAAAAAGTTAGCGAAAAAGTGCATTCATTTAGATATAAAGATGAAGTTATAAGAACTGCTAAGGATTTAGGGACATTTGCACGAGAAAAATTTAATGTTAAGGATATGCAAGCGATTTCAAGAGAGATTGTAGAAAGTTTTATTCAAGAAAAAATAAACGATAATGTGAGTTATAATACAATCAGTAATTATATTAGCCATTTGCAAAAAATCCAAATTGGATTAGAAAAGATAGGGGCTAAATTAGAAAGTCATAATAATCTTTTTACAAGAGATGATTTAAAAGAAATTAGAGAGCTAACAAAAGAGCAAGCATATAAAACAGAACACCAAGCAAGAGAATATATCAATCCAGAAAGAATTATTGCTAATTTAGATGAAAAATATCAAATAGTAGCAAGATTACAATTTGAATATGGGTTAAGAGTTGCCGAAGCAAGTAGAATAAATGAACATCAAATAAATGGAAATTCTTTAACAATTCAAGGCAAAGGGGGTTATACTCTTACAAAAGAAATATCAAAAGATTTGGTAAATAAAATAAATTCTTATATAGAAAAAGAAAAAAGTTTTAATGTGTCTTATAATAGTTACTCAAATGCCTTAAAAAAGGTAGTTCAAGAAGTAGGAGAAAAATATTCTGGAACTCACGGATTTAGATATAACTATGCTCAAAATAGAATGGATTTTTACCAAAATCAAGGTTATTCAAGAGATGAAGCCCTTAAAATGACTTCTGAGAATATGGGACATCATAGAGCTGAAATAACAGAAGTTTATTTGAGATAGTGGCACAAACTTAATTTAAGTTTGTTTATTTTCTGTGCCATTTTTTAATAACAATAGTTTGATTTATCACTAACATAAAAAATCATTTTATGCGGCATATTAGTAATAAACTCTGGAACAGGTGGGAATTTTATAACTTTTATATTTTTTAATTCTCCTGATTGGATTGATTTAGCAATAATATTAGGTAAATTATTTATAGTTTTATTAGGCATTTTACCCAATAAAACACCTTGAATTACCCCTTTTACACCTTTTGGAGTTGAATAAGCTTTTATTCCATAAACTACTAAAAATAAGTTATCATTAAATTTTAATAGAGATAATTTATTATGAGCCTTTTGGAAATCCATATCCATATCCATATATATATCTTTTTGTTTATTCAATGGAATATCTACTAAATATAATTTATCTTCTACTTTATGTAAATTAAAAATCTCTTTGGCTGTATCAACAAACATTTGTTTATCTTTTAGATTTGTATTTACTTTTACTTCCACTGGTTTAGAAAAATAGTAACTACTTAAATGAGAAGTTTTTGCAAAAGCATTTTTTAAATTTGTTGGAAACTCGTTAGAAATTCTAACTAAATCTGCTACATCTTTTTCATCTTCTGAGAATGTATATAATTCTATATATTCTTTTATTTTATTAAGTGTAATTTGATTATCATTTGGTCTTAAAGTTAAATCTATATTTGCTGTTAATCCAAAATCTGTATCCCTATAATTTCCTTGTTCTTTTTGATAAAATACAACTGCTTTATAAATATCTTTTTGTATGCCGTCTAATGTTCCTGAACCTGTTACTAAAAAGTTTGTTCCACCTATAAGAAATGGGTTTTTTACCCAACCGTCCCTAATTCTCCATACTCTATGGTCTTTTATGCTTTTTTTAACTGCCGTTCTTAAAGCCTTATTTGTAACGATTTTTTGTAATTTATTTCTATCTTCAATATCATTACCCACATATTTATTTGCTGGATAAGTTATTTTATATGTTTTATTTATTTTAATTGTTTTGCCTTTTTTTACAAGGTCTAACTTATCAACTTTTGCTTGTAATTGTGGGGATAAACTACCACAACCACTTAACACTAAACTACCTATTACCATTCCACCTAAAATTAAACTTTTTTTTAGCATTTGCATTCCTTTTAATTAAGAATTTAAAATTTTATAGAAAGTGGCACGAAACTTGATTTAAGTTTATTATTCTATAAAGATAATGTACATTTTCGTGCCATTCCCAACCGATAGGGCAGGAGATTATTTGAGATACTTTCTTGCCGTATTATAAGAAATATTAGCAATTTTTACAACTCTATAAGGATTAACTTCTTCTCCTTGCAATCTTAATAGATTTATAGCATTTTGAACTTTTTCTCTTGCTTTTAGCTTTTTAGTCTCAGTTGCTTTTTTTGTATTCTCTAAATTTCTCTTATTTTCGATAACTTCTGCATTTTTAAGCAGATTTTCAAGGGCTTCTCCAATAGGGTTGTTTTCGCCTAATTTATCAACTTTTTCAAGTAGTTTGTTTGGAATTGTCATCTCAATATCTAAAATTTTTATTCTCATTATTTATTCCTTATTGTGATTTTATTATATTATCGTATTGTGTTCTAATTATAAAAACACATTACGATATAATTATAAT
>OFBA01000158.1_pt1 | contig 10448 bp, 8 predicted proteins | sample 1520391 | NCBI WGS metagenome assembly OFBA01 (sample SAMEA3696446, study PRJEB22514) | metagenome | biome: water; feature: marine; material: hydrothermal vent | place: Pacific Ocean | collected 2014-08-12 | depth 1521 m
CTATGGGAAGGAGAATGCTTTGTGTTTGATGATCGTGTTGCCGTTAAGCACAACTTAGAGCAAGGTCAATACTACCAGTGCCATGCTTGTCGTTACCCGATTACGTCCGAAGACAAACAACATCCTCATTATGAAAAAGGCGTGTCTTGTCCGCGTTGCCATGGCTCTCGTAGCGAAACCCAAGTCAGCCGTTATCGTGAAAGAGAGCGCCAAGTACAGCTGGCTAAAGAGCGTGGTGAAGAACATATTGGTGATCAGGCCAGTCAAATTATCTTAGCCAAAGCTAAGAAAAAATCCCTTAAAAAACAAAATTAATTACTTATGTTTACACGTCAAGACATCCCTAAACTAAAGAAAGATCTCAGTATTCAGACCACATTATTAGGGCATGATTTAATCCTTAAAACGCGATGGGGTGTGTTTAGTCCGCGCTCGATTGATGATGGTACTTTGCTGTTAATGAAATATTTAGAGGTTGCTAAAAAAGATAAATGCCTTGATTTGGGTTGTGGTTATGGCCCAATAGGACTGGCTGTGGCAAAGTCTTGCCCGCAGGGTGAGGTGCACATGGTGGATAAGGATTTTGTTGCGGTTGAGTTATCAAACAACAATGCTAAACTTAATCATATTGATAATGCACAAGCCTATTTGTCTGATGCATTTTTGAGTGTCAATAAAGACAATTATTTTGACCAAATAATTTCCAATGTACCTGCTAAAGTAGGTCGAGAGCAACTCAGTATTATTCTCTATGATGCGTATGATGCACTTAAGCCGGGTGGAAAAATCACCTTTGTTACTATTAATGGCTTGCGACATTTTATTAAAGATAATTTTAAATCAGTGTTTGGTAATTATAAAAAACTTAAACAAGGGCAAAAATACACAATTTCTCAAGCGATTAAGTAATAGAATAATTGCGTAATTAATAATAGAAGAGTAAAATACTCGGATATTTAGAATTAAGAACCAAAAATAGGAGTGACACAATGGACGTAATGGCAAGAATTCAGGCTCAAGTAGACAGCGCACCAATCGTACTTTATATGAAAGGAACGCCTCAGTTTCCACAATGTGGATTTTCTGCTAAAGCAGCGCAAACATTAGCTTCAACGGGTGTTGAGTTTGCTTATGTCAACATTTTTGACGATCAAGAGGTGATGCAAAATTTACCCAATTTTCAAGATTGGCCAACGTTTCCACAGATCTACTTCAACTCTGAATTAATGGGTGGTGGCGATATTATTGTTGAGATGGCTGAGATGGGCACTTTGCAAGCAGCCATGCAAGAGGCAACAGATAAGTTTAGTTAATAATTTCTTCTTAGCTACAGGTTGTGCAACTTGTAGCCGTTATTTTTAAGCCAGCTTTTGCTGGCTTTATATTTTGGCAAAATTGATTCAACCAACTGCCAAAAATCTTTCGAATGGTTTTTAATCTTTGTATGAGCAAGCTCATGCACAATCACATAGTCGATAACATTCATTGGCGCCATAATAAGCAAATAGTTAAGGTTGATGTTATTCACACCACTACAAGAACCCCATAGGGTTTTTTGCGTCTTAAGGCGCACTTGTTGATAGTTGAGTTGATAAAGACCTGCATAATAATCTAGTCTTGGTAGGGCGACATTTTTAAAAGCAGTCTTATACCAAGCCAAAAATTCCTGCTTTCCACCGGTATTAAGACTGAATATTTGACCATCAAAGCTCAAGCCTTTAGCATAGGTGATATCAATATTTAACGGATATTCACCACCCAAATATAAGAATTTTTCACCCTCTATATAACCATGTTTTTGAGGTTTTTTAGCATCGATAGAGGTTGACTTTTTCTCAATCCAGTTGGATTTTTCATCAATAAATTGTTCTATTTTTTTAACCGATAACCGATTCGGTGCACGTACAATGAGCTCAGCATTGCTGTTAATTTGCAGACTCAAAGTTTTGCGTTTAGAACGAATTAACTGATAATTCATAATCACTATTTAACCCGATAAAAACCTAAAAATTGGCCCATTGTTAAAATTTCCTAAATTTTTATTATGCAACTGTAAGTTACACCTAAATATTGAAATATAGATTGTTTTTGAGGATTTATAGCTATTTTTAGTACAAAAAAGGCCTTTATTGAGAATATATTTATCTAATTTTAATTATTTCCTAAATTTTAAAAACTCAATAGAGTGTAAATATTATCTTTATTTGATGCATTAGTTAAGTTTATTAAAGGTTCGAATGCCAACCTCATTTTGCAGTAAACTTCTATTTTTTTTATCAAATATAAATATAGGATTTAATATGAATTTGAACGTATATCTATCTGGTGAAATACATACAGATTGGAGGAGTCGCCTAAAAGAAGGTTGTGAAGCGCATAATTTATCTATTGTTTTTACATCTGCCGTCACAGATCACGAAGCAAGTGATGCTGCAGGTGATATGCTTGGTGTAGAAAGTATCAATTACTGGCGCGATCATAAGTCTGCAAAAGTTAATGCAATACGAACTAAGACCCTTATTGAAAACTGTGACGTAGCTGTGGTGCGTTTTGGAGATAAGTACAAGCAGTGGAACGCAGCTTTTGATGCCGGGTATTGCTCTGCATTAGGCAAGCCTTACATCACCCTCCATGATGAAGGCATAGTGCACCCACTGAAGGAAGTTGATGGTTCGGCAATGGCATGGGCCACAACACCGGATCAAATTATTGAAATTCTAAAATATGTTTTGACTGAAAAATAAGCCTATCTGAAGACTTTAGGGTAGCCGGCAGCTTGGCTTCAGACGCTTAATTCAAGTGTTAATCAACCCAAGCTCTGGCATTTTCAAACATTCTCAACCATGGGCTACGCTCATCCCAGTCTTTTGGATGGTATGAGTTTTGTACCGCACGGAATACACGCTCAGGATGTGGCATCATAATGGTTACCTGGCCAGAATCATTCGTCACACCGGCTACAGCGTTGTCTGATCCATTTGGATTGTGAGGGTAGGTTTGTGTCAAATCACCTGCATGATCGACATATTGTAATGCGATGTGCTGATCAGATTGATTGCCTTTGAATATTGCACGGCCTTCACCATGAGCAATGGCGATTGGCATGATGGATCCTGCCATGTCTTTTAAGAAAATTGAATTCGACTGACCAATTTTAACCGATGAAAAACGTGCTTCAAATTGCTCTGAAACATTGCGATTAAAGCTAGGCCAGTGTTCGGATCCAGGGATAATTTCACTGAGATTAGACATCATTTGGCAGCCGTTACAAATCCCGAGTGCAAAGCTATCATCTCGCTCGAAAAAAGCCTGGAAGTTGTCTTTAGCGCTTGCATTGTACAAAATAGAACTGGCCCAGCCTCTGCCAGCACCAAGAACATCGCCATAAGAGAAGCCACCACAAGCCACCAGTCCTTTGAAATCTGCCAATGAAATTCGACCTGATAGAATGTCACTCATGTGTACATCAATTGCATCGAACTCGGCCTTGTTAAAGGCCGCGGCCATTTCTACTTGACCGTTAATGCCTTGCTCTCTTAATATGGCAATTTTTGGTTTGGCGTTAGTGGCAATATAAGGGGCTGATATGGATTGGTTATGATCAAAAGAAAGATCAGTTTTTAAACCTTTTGTGTCTTCTATAATGCTTGCAAATTCTTCTTCAGCACATTGAGGATTGTCACGTAGTTTGGCTATTTCATATGAAGTAGATGACCATAAAGATTGTAACTGTGCACGAGGTTGTTCAAATAATACTTCGTCATTTGTCTGAATTTGAATGCTATCTGTGTCATTAATACTAGCAATGTGACGTGTACAATCGCTTAAGCCTGCTGTCATTAAAGCTTGTGTTACAGCGTCTTTATTATTGTTACTTACTTGAATAACGCAGCCTAACTCTTCATTAAATAAATCAGTAATATTTTGTTCATTGGCTTGAATATCAAGCCCACAATGTGAAGTGAATGCCATCTCCAATAGTGTCGTTATTACACCACCATCACTACGGTCGTGATAGGCGCTAATTAACCCATCTTTGTTGAGTTGATTAATCACTGTGAAGAATGACTTGAATACGGCGCTATCGTCAAGGTTTGGCGCAACATCGCCTACTTGGTTATATACTTGTGCTAGGCACGAGCCACCCATTCTATTTTGTCCGAAGCCCAGGTCGATCAGCCATAATTCAGAGGCTTCATCTGTATTTAATAAAGGTGTGATTTGTAATCTTGCATCGGGCGTTTTTGCAAAAGCAGTAATGATGAGTGATAACGGTGCAGTCACCGCTTTGTCTTCACCATTTTCAACCCAAGAGCTTCTCATCGACATTGAATCTTTGCCAACCGGTACTGTTAATCCGAGTTCTGGACATAAATCCATGCCCACGCTTTTAACCGCTGCGAATAATTTGGCATCTCCGCCCGGATGACCGCTGGCACTCATCCAATTAGCACTTAGACTAATATGGTGAATATCTTCAACATAACCACCCAACATATTGGTTAACGCTTCACCAATGGTCATTCTAGCAGCAGATTCAGCATTGACTAATGCCAAGGGTGTCTTTTCGCCCAATGACATTATTTCACCTTGATAGCCGACATAATCCGCTAATGAGATTGCACAATCAGCCACGGGTACTTGCCACGGCCCTACAAATTGATCCCTAGCAACCATGCCAGTAACGCTTCGATCGCCAATCGTAATTAAGAAATTTTTGCTAGCAACGGTGGGTAATTGCAAAATGCGATTAATCGCCTCATCAAGTTTGATATCACTAGCGTCAAGTGCATTAAGATGATCAACCGGTGTTCGAGCGTCAATACTGGTTTTTGGCGGGTTGCCTAGTAATACACTCATTGGCATCTGAATTGGATTATTGTCAAACAGCGAATCACTTAAAACCAATTCTTGTTCTTTGGTAGATTCACCAAGCACAGCGAATGGTGCGCGCTCACGTGTACAAATATCACTAAACAAGTCTAGACTAGACGGGGCAATAGCAAGAACGTAACGCTCTTGAGATTCATTACACCAGATTTCAAGTGGTGACATTTGGTTGTCATCATTCGGGATATTGCGCAGCTCAAAACGTCCACCACGCCCAGAGTCATTCACCAATTCAGGTAGGCCATTTGATAGTCCACCTGCACCAATATCGTGAATAGAAACGATAGGGTTGTCTTTACCTAGATTGGTACAACGATCAATAACTTCTTGGGCGCGTCTTTCCATTTCAGGGTTGGCACGTTGTACTGAGGCAAAATCTAAGTCTTCACTTTGCTCACCACTTTTAACCGATGAGGCAGCGCCACCACCTAAGCCAATCAACATGGCTGGACCACCGAGAACAATAATTTTGCTACCAACTGGAATGTCGCCTTTTTGAATATGTTGTTCTTGAATATGCCCTAAGCCACCGGCCAACATAATTGGTTTGTGGTAACCACGCACTTCACCATTTGGTGTTTGCTGCTCAAAAGTTCTAAAATAACCCAAGGTATTTGGTCGGCCAAATTCATTATTAAAGGCGGCCGCACCAATCGGACCTTCGAGCATAATATCGAGTGCTGAGACAATTTGATTAGGTTTGCCATAATCAACTTCCCAAGGCTGCCCGGCGTTGTTAATTTTAAGATTAGAGACACTAAAGCCACACAAACCTACTTTGGGTTTTGAGCCTTGGCCGGTAGCACCTTCATCACGAATTTCACCACCAGAACCAGTCGCCGCACCAGGATGTGGGGCAATCGCAGTAGGGTGGTTGTGAGTTTCAACTTTCATTAGGATTGCTCTGTGTTCTGTCGAACTAACGTATTTTCCGTTTTCATCAGCATAAAAGCGCTCACCTTCAAAACCTGCCATTACGGCAGAGTTGTCTGAATAAACACTAAGCAAGCCTTCTGGGTGTTTATGATAAGTATTGCGAATCATAGAGAACAAACTTTTGGCTTGCTCAACACCGTCAATAGTCCAATCGGCATTGAATATTTTATGGCGGCAATGTTCTGAGTTTGCCTGGGCAAACATCATTAGTTCAATATCAGTTGGGTTTCGTTCTAATTTTATAAAGCTTTCAACCAAGTAATCGACCTCACCATCACTAAGCGCTAAACCGAGTTCGATATTGGTTTTTTCTAAGGCTGATTTTCCCTTAACTAGAATATCAACACTGGTGAAAGGTTGTGGCTCGAAATTGTCAAATAGGGTGTGCGCATCATTAATCGAGTCTAAAACTGATTCGGTCATTTTGTCCATGATTGCAGCCAATACTAGAGCTGAATTAGTAATTTTGGCGTCAAAATGATAAATCGTTGCGCGTTCAATACGCCTGATTTTGTTAATATCACATAAGTGCACAATGTCAGTTGCCTTAGATGACCAAGGCGAGATAGTGCCTAATCTAGGAATAACAACAATACTAGACTGTGCTGCGTTAGCCGACAATACTGGTGCGTAAGACAGTAAATGGTCAAGGTGGTTTGTTTCTACCTCTGTGAGTGTCTCATTAAGGTCAGCAAGGTGAATAAATTCAGCTGCCAATAAATTTAAACCAGGCTGTGCTTTTGATATTTTTACCTGTAAAGCTTTGGTTTTAAAAGCGCCAAGAGCACTAATACCTTGATGGGTATGGATCATAACTGTGCCATTACCTCATCTGAAATATCGGCATTGTGATACACCTCTTGCGTGTCATCAAGATCTTCTAATCGATCAATCAGTTTCATGAATTTTTCTGCATCCCCTAGGTTGAGTTCAACGCGAGTTGCAGGTTCCATGGTTACTTCGGCATGGCTTGCTTCAAGCCCTACATCAGACAGTGCGTCTTTCACCGTAAAGAAGTCTTCAGGGGTAGTGATCACATCAATCGAACCATCCTCGTTGCTAATTACATCCTCTGCACCAGCATCGAGCGCCGCTTCCATAATTTGGTCTTCATCACCCGAGGCAAAACTAATAAAACCTTGCTTGTTAAAGAGGTAAGCCACTGAGCCATCTGTACCTAAGTTGCCGCCATGTTTAGTGAATGCGTGACGCACATCGGCCACCGTACGGTTACGATTATCCGTTAAGGTATCAACCATAATCGCAGTACCTGCTAAGCCGTAGCCTTCATAACGCACTTCATCGTAGTTTTCACCATCTAAATCACCAGAACCACGCTTAACCGCGCTTTCGATGGTGTCACGTTTCATGTTGGCAGCTAGAGCTTTATCAATCACCATCCGTAGCGATGGGTTGTTTTCGATAACACCACCACCGGCTTTAGCAGCGATTACAATTTCTTTGATAAGCTTGGTAAATACCTTACCACGCTTGGCATCTTGCGCACCTTTTCGGTGTTGAATATTATGCCATTTAGAATGTCCTGCCATGTTCGATGTCTCCGAGAATATGAGTAATTGAGATTTTACCTTTTATGCGGTAAAGTCGAGTAATTTTTGTATGGATTGCTTGGCTTTTTTAGCAATATCTGAATTAATGAGTATTTCATTTTTTCCAGTTTTTAAAGTGTCCAAGCAATTGTCCAAGGTGTTCATTGCCATCCATTCACAATGGGCGCAAGATTCACAATCTGCACCTTCGCCCATGGTAGGCGCTTCAATCAGTTTTTTGTGTGGTGCAACTTCATGCATTTTGTGAAAAATACCATTATCAGTGGCCACAATAAAGCTAGATTCACCTCTATCTTTAACTGCATTAATTAGTGCCGTGGTAGATCCAACTACATCAGCCAGATCAACCACTGCTTGAGGGGATTCCGGGTGGACCAACACAGCTGCTTCAGGGTGCCTTTCTTTGAGCACTGCTAATGCATCTGCTTTAAAGCGCTCATGCACCACACAAGCCCCTTGCCATAAAATCATGTCAGCATCGGTTTGTGTTTGGACGTAATGACCTAGGTGCTTATCGGGCGCCCATAAAATCTTTTCACCTTGCTCGCTTAAATGCTTAACAACGGTTAGTGCACTGCCTGAAGTCACCACCCAATCTGCTCGTGCTTTAACTTGTGCAGAAGTGTTGGCATAAACCACCACTTTTCGATCAGGATGCTCATCACAAAAATCAGAAAATTCTTGAGCAGGGCAATCTTCATCTAAAGAACAAGTAGCACCTTCGTCAAGTACTAAAATGGTTTTTTCAGGGGAAAGAATCTTAGCTGTTTCACCCATAAATTTAACGCCTGCAACGATAATGGTATCTGCATCACAGTTTTGTCCGAAGCGTGCCATTTCTAATGAATCAGAAACAAGGCCACCACTTTCTTCCGCCAGGGTTTGTAAATCGCCACTGACATAATAATGTGCAACCAGCACAGCATTACGAGCCTTGAGTTCGGCCTTTATTTGATCTTGAATCGACACGTTGTTTTATTTAATCTTTTTCTGGCAGGCTTACTTTAATACTTAGCTCTCTTAATACTTTTCTTGGTACGCCTGCAGGTGCATCGGTTAACAAACAAGCAGCGGTTTGAGTTTTAGGGAAGGCGATTACTTCTCGAATCGAATCTGAACCGGTCATGATCATGACTAAACGATCTAAACCAAAAGCCATACCGCCATGAGGAGGGCAACCATATTCAAGTGCATCGAGCAAGAAGCCAAATTTATCTTTAGCTTCATCATCAGAAATACCCAATAGTTTTAATACTGTTTGCTGCATTTCAACTTGGTGAATACGGATAGAGCCACCACCCACCTCAGAGCCGTTAATAACTAAGTCGTAAGCGCGAGAAAGCGCAGTATCAGCAGTTTTTTCTAATGTTTTAGCATCGACACTTGGTGCGGTAAATGGATGGTGAATTGCACTTAAAGAGCCGTCATCATTAGCATCAAACATTGGGAAATCTACCACCCAAATTGGCGCCCATTCAGATTCAAATAAATCTAGATCTTTAGCCAGTTGTTCACGTAAGTTACCCAGCGCTTCGTTTACAATTTTAGTTTTATCAGCGCCGAAGAAAATAATATCACCTGTTTGTGCGCCAGTCATCTCAATCACTTTGGCAGTTACCTCATCGCCTAAAAATTTTAAAATTGGTGAAGCAGGGCCGTCTTCATTCAGTTTGATATAAGCCAAACCTTTGGCGCCATAAATACTGACGTATTTGGTGTATTTATCAATCTTCTTGCGGCTGATGGTTGCACCACCCGGTACGCGCAGTGCAGCAACTCGAGAGCCATCGTTACTTGCAGGACCTGAGAACACTTTAAAATCAACACCCTGCATCAGTTCATCCATGTCAGTGATTTGCATTGGAATACGCATATCAGGACGATCAACACCGTATAAGTTCATGGCATCTGCATAAGTAATGGTTGGGAATTCATCGGGCAAGTCAACATCAATCACAGACTTAAACATACCGCGTGTCATCTCTTCCATCATTGACATAATTTCGTCTTCGTTCATAAAGGATGTTTCAACATCGAGCTGAGTGAATTCTGGCTGACGATCGGCACGTAAATCTTCATCTCTAAAGCACTTAACGATTTGATAGTAACGCTCAAAACCTGACATCATTAACAATTGTTTGAATAATTGCGGTGATTGCGGTAGCGCAAAAAATTCACCCGGATGAGTTCGAGAAGGTACTAAATAATCACGTGCACCTTCAGGTGTGGCTTTGGTTAAAAAAGGCGTTTCAATATCTAAAAAATCGTTGCCATCCATAAATTCACGCATAAAGTGTGTTACTTTTGAACGTAGACGTAAGCGTTGTTGCATTTCATCACGACGCAAATCTAAATAACGATACTTAAGGCGAACTTCCTCCGAAGTGTCTGTTGAGTCAATTTGGAATGGGATCGGTTTAGAGGCGTTAAGAATTTCAATATTTTTAGCAACAATTTCAATCTCACCGGTGGCTAATTTTGGATTGACCAAGCCTTCACCTCTAGCAATAACTTGACCAGTGATCTTTAGTACAAACTCATTACGAATAGACTCTGCTAGTTCAAAATCAGCATTGTCAGGATTAATGACTACTTGAGCAATACCGCGCTTATCACGCATGTCTAAAAAGATCACGCCACCATGATCACGACGACGATTCACCCAACCGCAGATTTCAACCGTTTGGTCGATATTGTCTTTACTTAATTCACCACAATAATGTGTTCTCATAATTTGCCCTTGCTTTTAATTAATTTTTTTTGTTTGATTTTTGGATTGCTCACTTGGAGGCTCTACTCACTCTAGCTTATATTTTATTCAAATTTCTTTCCATTTAAAAACTCACAAAGTATGATAAGGCAATATTTCTATTTTTTCTAAAAACTTGGGTAATTTAATATAGTCTTCTTTTTCTAAAACTTTTTTTAAAACCTTTTGATAAACCTTTTACTATAGATCTTATGCTACTTTACAAACTAATCCTTACTTCTGGGTTAGCTTCGCAATATGTTAAAAATGTGTTTTTTAAAAAAATAATAAAAGATGCTAAA
>OFBA01000162.1_pt1 | contig 10278 bp, 8 predicted proteins | sample 1520391 | NCBI WGS metagenome assembly OFBA01 (sample SAMEA3696446, study PRJEB22514) | metagenome | biome: water; feature: marine; material: hydrothermal vent | place: Pacific Ocean | collected 2014-08-12 | depth 1521 m
CCTTAACATATTGTTTTTCTATTCTTAGTTCGTCAAATGCAATTCTAAGTGGTCTAATTGGAATTTTTGATAATAATTTAACTTTTTCTTCTGTTAAATATCTAGCATCAACTCCTTGATTAAAATCAACATATCTACGTTTTGATGTTTTATTTCTATGGTTTTCATAAGTTTTTTTAATATCTTTATTTTCAGGTTGCGGAGGAATTGATTTAGGATTTATAAAAGCAGGAGCTAAAATTATTTGGGCTAATGATATAGACTCTGATGCTGTTAAAACTTATAAAAAAAATATAGGTGAACATATAATTTGTAAAGATATTTATAAAGTAAAAGTAAATGAAATACCAAATGATGCTGATTTGATAGTAGGTGGTTTCCCTTGTCTTGGTTTTACTGTTGCAAAAGGAAAAAACAGAAATATAAATGATAGCATAAATTTTTTGTATAAAGAGTATATACGAATTTTAAAAGCAAAAATGACTAAGTATTTTTTAATTGAAAATGTTCCCGGCATGAAAAGTGGCAAAGAGTTTAATAATTTTTTTGAAAATATGATAAAATAGTTTGAAGAAGTTGGGTATAGAGTAAAATATAAAACTTTATTGGCTTCAGATTATGGAGTTCCTCAAAATCGAAAAAGAATAATAATTATTGGGACTAGAAACGATATTAATGTTGAACCAAATTTTCCAACACCAACTCACTCAAAAGATAATAATTTAATTTTAAAACCTTATGTTACCTTAAAAGATGCAATTTCTGATTTACCTGAAGATTATGATGATAATATTCCAAATCATACAGGTTCAAAACATAAAGTAAAAATAAATGGCTATATTGGTAATCGTCAATTAGATTGGAATAAACCTTCTCCAACTATTACAGGTAGAGGTAGCAGAAGTGGAGGAGCGGTAATTCACCCACATCCAAATAATAAAAGAAGATTATCAGTTAGAGAATGTGCAAGATTACAAAGTTTTCCAGATGATTTTACTTTTAGTGGTTCAAATAGTGCAGCTTTTGCTCATATTGGCAATGCTGTCCCTCCTATTTTATCATTTCACTTAGCAAAAGAGTTTATAAGAATTGTTGATAATAAAGATATTGATCTTAATGAAAATGATTGGAATTTACCATGGTTCAAAACCTATAAATTTGTAAATGGTTAATACTGTTTTGCAAATTATAATTGTTTAGATTTTATTTTTTCTTTAAATTAACAAGAAGTATAGCAAAAAACCTCATCGGCAAGTAAAAAATTTTGGTTAAAAAAAGTGTCATTTTTAAAAGTTAATATTCCTTCGTTTTCTAAGATTTTAGCTTTTTTTAATTCTTGAGAATTTAAAATTTGAGCTTTTACTCCAACAATCGAACGGAAACCCAAAAACAGTTTTTCAAGTTTCAAATCATCTTTCGAAAGTTGTTCAATTTCATGTTTTAAAGGATTTTGAATATATTTTTTAATATCTTTTTCAGGATAAAATCTTTGATTTTTTAAAAAACCAACAGCCCCAGCTCCCAAACCAATATAATTTTTCCCTTGCCAATAACCTAAATTATGTTTAGATATTTTTCCAAAATTGGAAATTTCATATTGTAAAAATCCGATTTCTTCAACTTTTTGAAATATTTTTTTTGTTAAATCAATGTCCTCTTTTACAAAATCATCTCTATTTTGAAATTTGCTATTTTCTTCGATTGTCAAACTGTATAAACTTAAATGTGAAATATCAAGTTTTTCAATAATTTCCAAATCTTCAAAAATCAGTTTTTCATCATCTAAAATTGTGTTGTAAATTAAATCCAAATTAATATTTTTAAATCCAGCTTCTTTTGCTTCTAAAATCGACCTCATCGCTATTTCGGAATTATGAATTCTACCGAGGAATTTTAATTTCTTATCATTAAAACTTTGAACTCCAAAGCTGATTCGGTTAATTCCTAATTTAAAAATATTTTTTAACCAATTTAATGAAACAGTATTTGGATTTGCTTCAATTGTAATTTCAGCATCTTTTTTCACAAAATCCAAAATCGGAGTTAATAATTTTTCAAGTTGTTGATTATTTAAAATGGAAGGAGTTCCACCTCCCAAAAAAAGAGTTTCTATTTTTTGATTTTTACTGATTTGAAATCGCTCTTTTTCAAATTCAAACTGTTTTAAAACCGCATCGATATAATTATCTTTTAAATTGTGAAATTTTGTGAAACTGTTAAAACTGCAGTAAAAACATTTACTATTGCAAAATGGAATATGAATATACAAAAGCATTTAATTTTTATCTTTGCTAAAAGTTACAATTAAACCTGAAGAAATAACTAATCCTATTCCAATAATTTTAGATAAATCTGGAATTGGATCTCCTAAGAAAATCCCAATACCTAAAGCGAAAAATATATTTGAATAACTCACCGTTCCAGCAATTCCAGCTTTTGTTAATGAATATGCTTTTGTCATAAAATATTGAGAAATTGTTGCGAAAATTCCCATCATTGCGATATAAAACCATTCTACTCCAACTGGCATTACAAAAGGAGTTAAAATAATATCTAAACTTTTTGGAGCATTAATAAAAGAAGCTAAAAACATAAAAATTAAAGGTGCAACAGTTCCAATTCCCATAAAACTCATTACAATTGCTCGAGTATCATAATATTTTCTTAATTCCCGAATCGAAGTATAAGCCAAAGCTGCTCCAATTCCTGAAAAAATACCCAGCATATCATATTTATCAAAACCGTTAATTTGAGGTTGAGAAATTAAAATAATTCCTGAAAAACCTAAAATCATAGCTAAAATTATCCAACGACTTAATTTTTCACCTAAAAATAGATATGCAAAAAAAGCAACAAATAAAGGCGATGTTTTATTGTAAGTTACGGCATCTCCAAGAGGAATATATTTTATAATATAAAAATATGCTAAAAGTGCTAAAAACCCCATTGCTCCACGAAAAAATAGCAGATGAGGTTTGCCCCCAATTTGTTTTAATGGTGAACGATAAATCGCATAACCGATAATTGCAACTCCAAAAACATTTCTAAAAAATGTAACTTCGATTGGTGGTAAAATTGCACTAACAGTTTTAGCAAAACCTCCCATAACTGCAAATGAGAAAGAAGCCAAAACCATGAAAATTATTCCTCGATTTTTATCTGACATTATTTATTTAATAGTTCCTGAACTGTTGGAATGATTTTTGTTTTCATATCTTTCCATAAAGTTTTAAACTCTTCAAATTCTAAACCGTCAGGGTCAGGAAATGGAAGATGAACTGTTTTAACTTTTTTTGGGAAAGTTGGGCATTGCTCTTTTGCATTATCGCAAACGGTTAAAACTAAATCAAAATCAATATCCAAAACCTCATCTAAACCTTTTGAATGATAATTATCTCGCCAACAATTATTTTCAATTAATATTTTTTTAGCATTGGGATTTACTTTGCCAGAATGATTTACTCCTGAACTCCAAGCCTGAATATCTTCAAAATGGCAGTTAATTAAACCTTCAGCCATAATTGAACGGCAACTATTTCCTGTGCATAAAATTAAAACTTTTTTCATAAATCCTCTTTGTAATATTATTTAACAGTTTTAACCATATTTTCTATTAATAAATTCCAACCGTCAATCATAACAAAAATTAAAATTTTAAATGGCAAACTAATCATAACTGGCGGTAACATCATCATACCCATACTCATTAAAATTGATGCAACAACCATATCGATAACTAAAAACGGCAAAAATAGTAAAAATCCAATTTCAAAAGCTGTTTTTAATTCGCTAATCATAAAAGCTGGAAGAACAATTGATAATGATAAATCATTAATTGTCTTAGGATTTGGCATTTTTCTCATTCGAATAAAAAGTGCTAAATCCTTTTCTCTTGTATTTCGAACCATAAAAGTTTTAAATGGTTTTGTTGCTCGATCAAAAGCCTCCTCATAACCGATTTTTTTTTCAACATAAGGTTTTATTCCATTTTGATAAGCTTCTTTTCCAACAGGTTCCATAACGAACATTGTCATAATTAAAGCCAAGGAAACCAAAAGTTGAGTTGGTGGCATTTGTTGAGTTCCGAGAGCTTGTCGTAACAAACCAAAAACAATTAAAAATCGTGTAAAAGTTGTTGCCACCAAAAGTAAAGAAGGGGCAAGAACTAAAAGAGTTAAAAGAACAACTACATTTAAAGATGAAACTAAATCTTGTGGTTCTTTTGGAGCTCCAAAAGATAAATCAACTACTGGAATTTTTGGGGTTTCTCCAAAAAGTAGAGGTGAAAAAATAAGTAAAAAAAGAAGCCACCTCATCAAAATTAAAACTCCTTAAATTCTGCTTCTTTATTTAAACCAGAATCAAGTATTGTTTTTCTAGTTTTATCTTTAGATTCTTTTTTACGAGCAATAAATCTAATTTCAACTCGTCGATTTCGAGCTTGTCCTTCTGGAGTGAAATTTGTTGCAATTGGTCTAAATTCACCAAACCCAGCACCATGAATTGTATTTGGGGAAACTCCATTTTTGATTAACTCTTTCACAACAGCGATTGCTCTTGCGGCTGATAAATCCCAGTTATCTTCAAAAATAGAATTGGGTTTAACAGGTCGATTATCGGTGTAACCTCGAACACTAACTTCAACATCTTTTGGGAATTGAGCAATAATTTGAGAAACTCTTTTTAAAAATAGTAAAGCATCATCTCCAACTATTTCTGCACGACCATCTTCAAAAAGTAAATTTGCAGGTAAATTAATCATAAATCCCTCTTCTGCATCTTCCAAAGTAATTGAGGGACCCCCACCTTCATCTAAAAATTCATTTGCATCAACAATTACAGAAGCAATTCTATTTACCGCTTCTGTGGTTTCATCTTGATTTTCGATTGGTGTAGCAAGTTGTTGTCTTAAATGACTGACTTCAGATTTAATTCCACCTTCTAAAACAGACATTGCACCATTTAACGAACCGATAGCTTCTGCGATTTTATTTCTGTCCATCGTTGACATTGATAATAAAAGAACGAAGAAGGTTAAAAGGAGACTCATCAAATCTCCAAATGCTGCTAACCACCCTGGCAAACAGGTTGGACAATCACATTCTTGTTTTTTCTTTCCCATAATTTAACTCCAAAAATATCTTTATTTATTCAAAGAAAATATTATAACAAATCATTTTTGAATTTTTTAATAACTAACTTGAATAAATAAATTATCAGCTCCATTACTTTCTTGGAAAAAAACCTGTTCAAGGTCATTTTGGTCAAAAGTAGCTTGAACTCGTAATTCAGAATTTATATAGCCGTCAAATAATTGAAGTGTTTTAAGATTTGAAATTATTTTTCCTTTAAATTTAAGTTCTCCAACATTTTTTTCACCAATAAAAGAAATTATGCCTTTGGATAAATTAAAATCTCCATTAAAAGAATAGGTTAAGTTTGAATCTGTTTTAGAAGTAAGTTTTAAATTCCGAATTTGAATTTTAGGTTCATTTTTAAAAAATTTTCCATATTTCCAATTAATTTGATAATCAAAACTATCAAAAGAATAATTTGAAAGCACCAAAGCATCGCTACTATTATATAAATATGACAATTTAGTTGTTGAGTTTTCGATTTTAAAATCATCAATTTGTGCAATATCTACATTTGTAAAACCTGTTTTAAAATCACCAAAAACAACGGTATTTTCAGGATTTAAAGCAAAATCATTTGTATTTTGTTTATATAAAATAAACTTAAGATTTTTTTTATAATCAAACGGTGCGACCGGCAAACCTGTTTTATTTTCAGTTTCAACAGGAGTTACTCCAATATCTTTAGTTTCTGTTCTTTGAAAAGGAACTAAAGCATAACCATTAAAAATTGAATTTCGTTGTTTATCGTAAAGAGTTCCATTAATTTCAAATTGGTTATTATTTGTTAAAAATCTTAAAGAGCCGTTAAAATCGTAATTTGCATAATGAATTGAACCAGTTGCAGAACTAACTCTTAAACTTTCAGGAACGATAGAATTATTATATTCCAATTCAAAAGTAGCTTTAAAAGTAAAATTATCTGAAACATTAAACTCAATAAAATTATATTTTAAATTAAGATCTAAAACTGTAATTCCATTGTCAAATTTTTTGCCGGTGTTTAAATCTAAAATATTTTCTGTATTTTCAAGTTCGCTTAAAAACATATTTCGTTCAATATCGTCATCAAATAATTTTCCAAACTTTGCAATATATTTTCCAAACTGATATTTCCGATCTAAATCATTACGAATTTTTTCAATATCAGATTGTAATTCTCCACTATTTAAAGTTTTTAAATCTTGATAATATTGTTCAACTTTTTCATTGGAGATATTTTTTTCTTCGTCGGAAAGATTTTTATCAAGAATTATTGCTTCCTGTTTTTTTATATTAATTTCATGTTTAGCTTGTTGAACTGCTGGAATATCGATGATTTCCAAAATAACTCTACTTCCGTCAAATTGAATAATTTCATCTGGGGAGACTAATAAATTATATTGATTTCGAACTTTTAAATTATTATCTTCCCAAACTAAATTTTGTCGAATATTAATTTGTGCTTTTTGATATTCTTGTGTCCAATCTTCAAAAATCACCTCATCGGTAAAAGGAACGGCAGTATCGGTTTTTTTAAACAAATCCAAAATAGAATCTTTTGTTAGCATAACTGAATAAATTTGTAAAACAGATTGATTTTGATTTTGATAAATTATCTTGCTTAAATAAATTAAAGTCAAAGCATCTTGATTTGCTCGAAAGACTTCAACATCTTTATTTTCAATAAAATCTAAATAAAAAAGATCTTCTGCTTCAAGATTAAATAAGTGTTTAACTTTATTTTCTGCTTTTTGGAAATTGGAATTTTCATTTGTTAAAGCATAACTCGAAATCAAGCTATTTAAAGGTGAAATTATAAAAGGAGTATCTTTTTCAATTAAAGGTTTATCAACAATTAAAAAAAGAGTTTGATTAAATTCTTTTGAATTAAAAGAATCGATTCCATTTTGTGAAACTAAAAAGTAATTTCGCAACGGTTCAGGCTGAAATTCAGGAATAATATATAAGTTTTCCTTATCATCAAAGTTTGCCAAAATATCAGTTTGATTGTCAAATTTTAGATTTCCATTTAAATCAAGAAAAACTGTGGCATCTTGAATATAACCATCAATAACTTTTATTTTAATTGAGTGAGATTTATTTATATCTTCAACTTGAATTTCATCATTGGAGTTATTATTTTTTTCTGAGATATTTAAATCTGTTAAACTTAAATTTGTTTCATTGACCTCATCAGTTATATTTTTTTCCGATGAGGTATTTGTTTCTGAATTTGATGAACCTCCACCAGAACCACCGCAACCTTGAAATAATATTAGTAAAATAAATAAAAAATATCTCATTTTAATTCTCGCTAATTGTTTGTCCAGGAACCATAGAAATATTCTCATCTGTGAAATTAATATTTGAGCCGTCAGCTCCAACTAAAACATCCCAAGTTGTTTTATAAATCTCTCCATTATATTCCAAAAGAAAAATATCATTGGAAGAGTAATAGCTATCTCCATCAAATTTAATTTCAGCGATATTTCGGTTATAAACGGAAATATTTACATCTTTTAATCCGCCTGGTGCCATATAAGCAAAACGAACTTTTTTCTGAGGAAATGCGACTTTAATATTGTAATTTCCTCCAATTAATTCAACAGCTTGATCGGTTGAAGATTCTCCAGTCAAACTACAATTTTCATCAAAAAGAACAGGAATGCTATCAGTTTCATCTGGAGCAACAGAAAGAATAGCACCATTTTTATAAATAGGATAAACACTTGCATTGTAATTGTCGCTAATCAATATCCAATATCTGAAACACGATTATAATCTATTGTTGCTGGATAACTTTGAGAGGAAGCATCATCGGTATCCATTGCTAAAATACGATAAGCTCCTAAATTTGAATTAAAGCTTTCAGCTTTTGCACATAAATTTATATTTTCAGCACTACCATTTGTTGCCGAAATATTTGCTTCAACTAATGTTCCACCAGAAGTTGGAGAAGTTTCATTTATATCTCCGCTATATAAAAAGAAAAATCTTGTATCAGCAGAACTATTAAAAGTAACATTTCTTAAATCTGAACTTACAATTGTAACTGTAGGACGATTAGGTTTTTGATTATCAACTTGAATACCGGTTGTTCGATGTCGGCCGTCAGTTGCAAAAAAACTAACATTAATATCTGCTGTTAGATTATCGCCAAGAGTTTTTATATTTTCAATATCAACGGTATATTGATTTCCACTTTGAGTCATTAAATATTCTCGACCATTAATTAAAGTAACAACTCGATCAATATCATCTCCTAAATCGATATTTGCCAAATCAACCGCTACAGATAAATTTCTAATAATATTCGATGAGGTGTAATTATTTGAATTTGTCGAGTCATTCGTGTCATTAAGAAATTTATGGTCATAAATAATATTTACACTTAATTTATATGGATTCAATCCTTCGAATGGAACAGGAAAAGTTTTTAAATAAACCCAATAACCTTTGGTATTATCAAAAGAAAAGAGAGAATAGGAATCTTTTTTATCAAACCATTTATCTTTAGATTTTGTTAAATCTACAAAGTTCCAACCTAAATCAGTTTTTGTTGCACTTTCGTCAGTAGATAAAATCTTAACAACTTTTTTACCAGTAGCTGTTTCTAAACCAATAATTGATGAATTCATATCGGTTGAAAGATCTCCTGCCCATAATTTATCATATTTTACATCTGATAAAGAATATCTGGGAGCATAATATTTATTACAACTTCCTAAAAATTTATCAGTTGTAATATTAATATCTGCTTTTGCATGATCATCAGTTGTTTTATTTCGTTCAACTGTTAAATAAAACCCACCATAAAGATATATAGTATTATCTGTATAATTAGCATCAATTATTATATCTCTTCTATAATTATGAGTGTACCAGTCAATAGCTTGAATCAATCTTTGAACAACAACATCTCCAGACTTATAGGTTTTATCTGTATCAGGTAAAGCACCCTCTCTTTTGTTAGTACAAGAATCATCATCGCATCCACCTTGAAAAGCTACTCTAAAATTACTATTATTACAATCTAAAGCTGTAAAGTTTTCATCATCATGACTATTTAAAATATATTCATAACTTTCCATTTCTTCTTTAGTATCATTAATATCATCATCAGAATCTTCAAAGATAGACATATTTAAATCTCCAGCTCCTAAAAATTGGAGTCTCCACCATACTGAATTACCATTCGCATCTTCATCTTTATGAGAAGAAGCACTAAAAGTTAAACTATAACTATTATTTAATTCTCCAGAAACAGTTGCTAAATCTCTAATTAAGTAAGCTTTTTCAATGGTTCCAAATGAAAGATTATTTTCTGTAGATTCTACTGGAATTAATCTTGGATGATCAGTTTCCTGTTTAATTTCAAAATCAATATATTTTTCATTACCGTTTGCAATAACATAAATTAAACCGTCATTTCCAACTTTAGCTTTAAGATAATCGCTATTATCAAGTTTTGTAGCTATTTCTGAAGCGGTATCATCATCGGTAGTTAAAGAAATTGTGTCTAAAATAGACATTTGATCTAATGAATCTTTATTTAAAGAAACTACAGAAAGAGTAGTTGATTGGTGAGCAGAGGAATTAACTTTAAAAATTCTTGTTTCTAATAAATCTCGAATATAAAAATTATTTGGAGCGACTAAAAGAAAAGTATCATTAATTTCATTAAAATCAATATCTAAACCAAGAACATTAACTCCGTCTCCACTTCCCATTGAATTTATTATATTTGTTTTTGCAGTTGAAAAATCTTCTTGGATTTTTGTTATTGAACTATTTTCCTCATTTTCATTGCCGAGTTTAATTGAACCATTAGTATCCAAAAATTCATTATCTCCAAAATCTTCAGTTGGATTTTGAGATGGAATAGTAAAAGCAAGAGTATATTCACCATAAATAGATTCAACAGAAGTTGTATTAATATCTGCACCAGAAACAGCATTAGTTGCTAAAGATGGAACATATAAATTTTTTCCTCCAAGAGATGTTGCTGTAACAATTGCTGAATCAGAACCTCCAGAAGCAGTTGAAGTTTCACTTGCCCCCTCATCAATTAATCTAAATTTTTTATCAGATAATAAAATAATTTTATTTTCTTGATCTGTTGGATAAGCTCTAATATTAAATTCTGGAGAAATATGTCCAT
>OFBA01000164.1_pt1 | contig 10234 bp, 11 predicted proteins | sample 1520391 | NCBI WGS metagenome assembly OFBA01 (sample SAMEA3696446, study PRJEB22514) | metagenome | biome: water; feature: marine; material: hydrothermal vent | place: Pacific Ocean | collected 2014-08-12 | depth 1521 m
CTAGCTAAAGGTTCTCATATACTCCGATTAAGGACATAAATGTTAATACGTAAACTTTTTAAATTTGAAAATGCTCATATTGTTCGAGGTTGCGCTACACAACGTTGTAGTGAAAATATACACGGACACTCTTATAAAGTTGAAGTGTCGCTTGAGTCTAATTATTTAGATAATGGACAGATGGTGTATGATTTTGGTTTGATGAAGCAACATATGAAAACGATTATAGATAGTTTTGATCATGCCATAGCACTTTGGAGCAAAGATGATAAAAGTTATATAGCAGATATGCAAAAACATTCAAGCAGATGGGTACTTCTGCCGGTCTCTCCCTCTTGTGAACAGTTTAGCAGAGTTATATTTTTATTTATCGAAAAACTTTTAAATCTTACAACTATGCAAAATGGTGAAAAAAATGTAAAACTTCACAGTGTCATAGTGCATGAAACACAAACAGGCTATGCTCTATGTTTTAGAGAAGATGCATACAATAAAACTATGGGTGAAATAAACCTAGAGAATATAATATTTTCAGATGATGTTGTCTGTGATTTTAGAGATAAATATCTCTTTGAAAAAATAAAACAAGATAAAAGATTTATAAATCCCGCTAATATTTAATTAAATGCTTTTTTTCTAGCTAGAACAACAATTAAAAAGATAAAATTATAAATCAAATTTTTTTAGGAGTTCAAATGAAAATAGGTATTCTTGGAGCAATGCCAGAAGAAATCGAACCAATCTTAAAAATGGTTGGAGATTATCAAAAAATAGAGATTGGTAAAAATAATTACTATTTAGCAAAATATAACAATATTGAACTTGTAATCGCTTACAGCAAAATTGGAAAAGTTTTCGCAAGTTTAACTGCAACAATTATGATTGAACATTTCGGAGTTGAAAAAATTCTTTTTAGTGGAGTTGCAGGAGCAATTAATTCTAAATTCAAAATTGGAGACCTCATCTTCGCAACAAAATTAGCTCAACACGATTTAGATATTACCGCATTTGGACACCCATTCGGTTTTGTTCCTGAAGGTGCAGTTTTTATCGAAACCTCATCGGAATTAAATAAACTTGCTCAAAAAGTTGCTTCAAAAATGAATATCAAACTTGAAAGTGGAGTTATCGCAACTGGAGACCAATTTATTTCTGATTCAGAGCGAAAAAATTGGATTGGAAAAACTTTTAATGCTGATGCTTTGGAAATGGAAGGTGGAGCAGTTGCGATTGTTTGTGATAGTTTGAATATTCCATTTTTTATTTTAAGAGCAATTAGCGATTCTGCCGATAATAAAGCCGATATTGATTTCGATACTTTTTTGGAAAAATCCGCAAAAATTAGTGCTGAATTTATTTTAAAAATGGTTGATGCTCTTGGAGATAATTAAATGGTCGTAGATAAATATTCAGCAAATGGCAATGATTTTCTAATTACTCATAGATTTCATCGAGATGATTATTCTGAAGTTGCTCAAAAACTTTGTAATCGTCAAAATGGAATTGGTGCTGACGGTTTGATTATTTTAATTCCGCATGAAAAATATGATTTTGAGTGGCTTTTTTATAATTCTGATGGAAGCACTGCGAAAATGTGTGGAAACGGAAGTCGGGTTGCTGGACATTATGCTGTTAGAAATAATTTAGCTAAAAATGAATTAGATTTTTTAACTGGTGCAGGAAAAATCCATTGTAAAGTTGAAGGTGATTTTGTTACAACAGATTTAACTCCTCCAAAAATTCTTAGAAAAGATATTAACGAATTTGGTTTTAATTGGTGGTTAATTGATACTGGAGTTCCTCATTTAATTAGTTTAAGAGATGACATTTCAGATTTTGATTTAAATATCGCTCGAGAATTAAGATATAAATACAATGCAAATGTTAATATTGCTAAAATTGAAAATGGAAATCTTTTTGTCCGAACTTATGAACGAGGAGTTGAAGATGAAACTTTAGCTTGTGGAACAGGAATGGCATCTGCTTATTTTCGGGCTTTTTCTGAAAATTTATTAAAAGATCGAGTGAAAACATTACCTAAAAGTGCCGATGAGGTCTTCCTTGATTATCAAAATGGAACTTTGAAATTTAGTGGAAATGTTCGAAGACTGTTTTTTACTGAAATGATTTTCTAATATCAAAAAACAAAATGTTATAATTTATCAAAAATGGAGTTTGTAATGTCAAAAATCACAGGTAAAGTTTGGAAATTTGGGGAAAATATCGATACTGATTTAATTATCGCAGCAAGATATTTAAACACTTCCGACCCTAAAAAATTAGCTGAACATGTTATGGAAGATGCAGACCCTGAGTTTTCTAAAAAAGTTCAAAAAGGTGATATTATCGTTGCTGGAGCTAATTTTGGTTCTGGAAGCAGTCGAGAACATGCTCCAATCGCTTTAAAAGCTGCTGGAGTTTCAGCGGTTGTAGCAAAAAGTTTTGCCAGAATTTTTTATCGAAATTCTTTTAATATGGGATTGCCTATTTTTGAAATTGAAAATGTTAATGAAATTCAAGCTGGAACACAACTTGAAATAAATATGGATGACGGAATTATTAAAGATTTAAACTCCGGAAAAACTTATAATTTTAAAGCAATTCCAGAATTTATGCAAAAATTAGTTGATGCTGGTGGTTTAATGAATTATGCAAAAAGCAAGATATAAATCACTTTTAAAAAAAATTATGAAAGGAGAGAGTAGGATTTAATCCTCAAACTTTCAATGAATAGAAGTTATAAAATTACAGTTATTCGGGGTGATGGAATCGGTCAAGAAATTATCGATGAAGCAATAAAAGTTTTAGATGCAGTTGGTCATTTGAAAAATTTTGAACTTCAATATGAAGATGCTTTAATGGGAGGGGCAGCTTACGATATTGAAGGTGTTCCACTTCCAAAATATACAGTTGAAAAAGCTTTAAATAGTGATGCTGTTTTATTTGGTGCTATCGGTGGAGAGCAATGGGATAGTTTACCTCGAGAATTACGACCTGAAACAGGTTTATTAGAATTTAGAAAAGCTCTTGGAGTTTATGCAAATATCCGTCCTGCAAAAGTTTATGATGAATTAATTAATGCTTCAAGTTTAAAACCTGAAATTATCAAAGGGGTCGATTTAGTTGTAGTTCGAGAACTTATCGGCGGGATTTATTTTGGCGAACCAAAAGGTCGTGAAGGCAATCGAGCTTTTAACACCATGGTTTATTCTGAAGAAGAAATCCGACGAATTGCACACACCGCTTTTAAAATCGCAATGAAAAGAGATAAACAAGTTTGCTCAGTTGATAAAGCAAATGTTTTAGATGTTTCTCAACTTTGGCGAGAAGTTGTTGCAGATGTCGCAAAAGAGTATCCAGAAGTTTCACTTTCAAATATGTATGTTGATAATGCTGCGATGCAATTAATTCGAGATCCTAAACAATTTGATGTTATTTTAACTAATAACATTTTCGGAGATATTTTAAGCGATGAGGCAAGTATGCTTTCTGGTTCAATTGGTTTATTGCCATCTGCATCGATTGGAGATAAAGTCGGACTTTACGAACCAATTCACGGTTCAGCTCCAGATATTGCGGGAAAAGGTATTGCTAATCCAATTGCTACAATTGCGAGTGCATCGATGATGTTACGATATGCTTTGGGAGAAAACGAAGCAGCAGAGTGTATTGATTGGGCAATTTCACAAGCTTTAAAAGATGGTTATCGAACAAAAGATCTTAGCCAATATGATGCTAAAGAGATTTGTTCTACAAGTGAAATGGGTTCAATTATTGCAAATTATATTGGGAACTGTAAAAAATAAAGATTATGAAAAATAGAAAAGATTTTTCAAAATATGCAAACTCACAAATGTTGCAATTTTTTATTGAAATGAGTTCAACCTCATCGTTTGTTGAATTTGAACGGTGGTTAATTTTTGGAAAGTTAAATGAGTTACGACGACAATAAATTAAGCGATATTGAAGATTTAGTTGTTTCAACGATTAGTGAATTGGAAGATGATATTCCGATTGATGAAACAATTAATTCTCAACCATTGTCAGATACATATCTTGATGATAATTTTAAAAATAACTTACTTGAGGAAATAAAGGAGGAAATTCTTGAGGAACAAAATCCTACTGATTTCTTAGATAATTCAAATGAAAAAAATTTAAAAGTTGATACTACTCAAAAAACGGAAATAGAAAATCCAACTCCTTCTAAAACAAATCCAACATCAATTATTCAAACTCAATCAGAACCTGCTTTTCAAACTCCAGAAGTAATAATTAAAAATGGTGATGAGGTTTTAATTGAAATTCGTGAAAAAATCGCAACTCTTTTTGAAGGTTTAAAATCTAATGAAATTCAAAAACCAGAAGACAAATTAAATCTTACTTTAAAATATCTTGAATATATTCTTGAAATGTTAGATGCTAAAATAGAATAGTTTTTAACTCTTTTGAAAGTAAGTTATTTTAAATGCTTTCAAGAGAGTAAAGATTATTTTATGAAAACTTATTAAAAAAAATTATTAATTGGAGAATTTATTGAAAAAAAAAATTGGCACAGTTAAAACTTTATTAGATGCTTTACCATTTATTAAAGAATTTTATGGTGAAATCATTGTTATTAAATATGGTGGTTCAGCTCAAACTTCACCAAAATTAAAAGAAAAATTTGCAGAAGATATTCTTTTACTTTATCTTATCGGAGTCAAACCTGTAATCGTTCATGGTGGTGGAAAAAGTATTACACAACTTTTAACAGATTTAAATATTACAACTCAATTTATTGATGGGCAAAGAGTAACTTCTGATGAGGTGATGAAAGTTGTTGAAATGGTTTTAAGTGGCAAAATTAATAAAGAAATTACAGCTATGTTAAATCATTTTGGTGCAAAAGCAATTGGAATTAGTGGTAAAGATTCACAATTTATTACTGCGAGACCTTTAAATAAAGAAAAATTCGGAAGAACTGGAATTGTTGAAAAAATTGACCCAACCGTTATTTTAAAACTGCTTGATGAAAAGTTTATTCCTGTAATTGCTCCGATTGGTGGAAGTTCAGAATTAGGAGATTTAGGATATAACATTAATGCTGATTTTGTTGCAACTGCTGTTGCTAAATCAATTCAAGCGAAAAAAATTCTTTTTTTAACTGACACAGCTGGTATTTTAGATAAGAATGGGAATTTAATTAACTCTTTAAATATTTCTAAAATTGAAGAACTAAAAAAAGACAATATAATTTATGGAGGAATGATTCCAAAAGTTGAAGCTTCAATTAATGCTATTCAAAATGAAGTTGAAAAAGCTCATATTATTGATGGAAGGGTTGAACATTCAATTTTACTTGAGATTTTAACTTCTGAAGGTTTAGGAACCGAAATAACCCCATAATAAAATTTAAAAATTATTAATGTATTAATGAGAGAATGAGATAAAATCATTCTCCCAAAATATTTTGTTATTTGAACTTTATATTATATATTATTTAAAAAAGATATATCCTATTTTTATTAAAATTCTATATTCTGGTTATTTGCCAATCGCGGAACCATAGCCATTAACACCGCATTTTCACATAAATCCATTCGGTTAATACCGCCATTGGTTAAATATCCAATTATTCCATCTTTCTTCCCTATATTTTTTACATTATATATTTTTTCAGCCACAACCCCACATTCCTCTCCATGTTTCATTTCTTTAACGAGCTCCGCTGGCACTTGAAATCCCTGCGAAGTTCCAATGGTATAATTCAATCCATCAAAAATGGCACAAACATGAACATCCAAATATTTTCCACCGATTTCAACAAGACCTGCCTCTATACCAATTCCATACAGTGAAGGTTTAGCCTCAAATGCATATTTTGCCCTATTTATGGCTCCTTTGGCTGTCTCATCAAATCCTATTGGCTGTTTTGATACTCCACTATCGGCATCAACCTCCACCACAAGAACACTTCCTATTGTTTTTTCCATTGCCAACTCAACAGCCTTAACTTTAACAGGATTTTCACTTCCAACAGAAACCACTCTTAATTTATGCCCTGCTGGACCTCCTCTTAATAATTTTGCCTTCTCAACACATTCTTCACTACCACACACAAAACTTCCAAAAAGGTAGGTTATTGCAGGAGCTCCGCATATATCACATTTTTTATTTTCAAACATCTTTACCACTTATTTAATTTATTATTATCATTAAGTTATTATTTATTTTATTAATTTATTTGTTATCCACTACTACTTCCACACCATATCTTATTACATTGTTTTTTCTTAAATATGTCCTATATTCTGCAATTTTATAGGGCATCTCCATTATATTTTTTGAATAATTAGAATCCATTGTAAGAGTATTTAAAAAACTTCTTAAATCATTTGGCGATTTTATATCGTATATATTCTCTGCACCGCTTGAAATTACAACGGGAGTACCGTATTTTTTTGCGAGAAATAGGTTTCTTCTAAATGCCCATAAAATTCTTGCCCTCTCGTAATATTTCTTTTCCAATAAACTCTTAAAATTCAGTTCAATTGCTACCCTGTGGGAGCTCCCCAATCTTGCAAGCACATGGTCAATACCATTGTCTCTTCTGTTTAGTTCTGGCGTGGATAAAATATCCACATCGTGCATTTCTAATGCCTTTCTACTAATTTTTATAACTCCACCTTCCACAAGTATAATATCCACTTTATTCCTATACTTTTTAACAACCTTTGATAACTCCTTTGAAGATTTTGATGGTATTTTTATTCCAGAATATATTCTTAAACCGTGTTTTTCACCATACTCCTTAACACATTCTAATTTTTCATTGTCATATCCATCATGATGCTGAACAGCAACTGAACCATACCATCCCAACTCTTTAAGTAGTTTAATGCCTTCTTCATCAAATATGTGATTGATATCTACGGGTTTAGTTATCATAATATCCTCTTCAAAACTGATGGAAAAATAAAATATAAAATAAATGAAAATAAAAAAGGAAGGATAATTTAATATATATTATATGTTTAAAAGCCATTAAAGCCATTTAAAATAAATATTCATGATTTATATAGTCTCCGAAATTCTAGATGTCGTATGCCCACCTATAAATCTGATATTAATACTTCATCCTATCTTGGGGAGTTCTCACTTCCTCAATTATTCTTTTTCCTGCGGCAACTTCATCTATACTATGTATTACACCGTTCATTGATTCTATTATTTCTTTTATTGGCTCATATTGTAAATCCATCCCTTCAATGGTAATTTTAATATTTTCTGTGGATTTATCTATTTCATAAACGGTAATATTTACACCATCTACTTCATTTAATGCACACAATTTTACCGCTAAATCCGTTAATTTGGGCTCATGTGTTTTTAAAACGTCCAACACTATTCTTCTTAGTCCCGGCAATTTCTACTCCTCCAATTCAGTTATATATTATTTATTAATAAAGTATTTAATTTGATATATATAGTTAATGCAAACTATAAATTAATTTTTAAACATCGATTGGTAAGTAATAATTATACCTTAAAAAGGGAATGGAGAATTATTTGTTATTAATCTCCTTTTAACATTCCAATTTTAGCAAGTAATGCACTGAGCTGTATTCTTTCATTTGCCCCTTCCACTATTCTAAAATCACATTCTCCAATTGCTTCAACGAGAGATACCTTTTTTCTTTCTTCAATATCTAAATTAGGAATCTCCCTAAACATCTGTAATAGTATGTCTTCTCCACTCATTCCCCAATCAATCATTAAGTTATATAGGAGCTCTCTTGCTTCAATGAATTTGTTGTTTAGTGCGAGCTCTACCATTTTTATAATCTCATCTGGTCGTGCCTTTGATGATACTTTATAAACTACTTCATCATCGATATTTTTTGAAACTGTTGCAGCGGTTTGCAATACGTTTATAGCCTTTCTTAAATCCCCTTCTGATACATAGATTATTGCATCAATACCGCTATCATCAATGGTAATATTTTCATTTTCTGCAATTTCTTTAAGTTTTTTTATAATATCTTCCCGTTTCAGTGGTGAAAACCTAAATATAGCACATCTTGATTGTATCGGAGGAATAATACGGCTTGGAAAGTTGCAACTAAGGATAAATCGGCATATATCGGAGTATTTCTCCATAGTTCGCCTTAATGCGTTTTGAGCATCGCTTGTAAGGGCATCGCTTTCATCCAAAAATATTATTTTAAATGGTGCGTCTCCAATTGGCTTTGTTCGTGCAAAATCCTTTACCTTTGTTCTTATTACATCAATACCTCTTTCATCCGAGCTGTTTAATTCTAAAATATTGTCTCTCCAATTTTCACCAAATAAATCTCTTGCAAGGCATAACGCCGCAGTGGTGTTATGAAGAACCGTTGGTAAATTTCCCCCTATAAAGTTATGGTATTTTGGCACATGCAAATCATATATTGTAAAGTCCTCTTCCAATGTTTCCATATCTGTGATTTCATCCCAATATATTTCATTGGTTGTTAAGAACAGCACATAAGCAATAGCATCTGTTAATTTCTCGTCATTTAATATTTCATCTATTATTTTAAGCTCAGCGGTTCTTACTTCTTCTAATTTGTCTATATTGCAAGTATTCCCTTCAAGATATAATCTTACACTTGAATTCCATGTGTCCATAATTCTTCCGAGCTCCGCATAACTCGTATAGTGTTTAGCAAAATATTTCATTGCTTCAACAGTATCTTCAATATTCATATTAAGACATTTGGCAATTTTGAGATAGTTTTTTAAACTTGGTTTTCTTTTCCCTTTGATATATTCTAAAATTCTGTCGCTTCGTATTCCTGTTTTTTCTGCTATGTCTTTTCTTCTTTTTGCAACTTCATTCCAATCAATTAATATGGATTTATCTATTAATTTTTTAAGAGTTTTTATTTCTTCTAATTTATAATAAACTTTTTTGGATATTTCAAAACTTGTTTTCTTGGTTTTAGCATATCCCCATCTTTTTTTATCATCAGAGAATTGTATTTTTAATCTATTTGCAATATATCTTATTTTTGATTTATCAATTGCAATTACATCAAGGTTTGGATTTTCGTTTTTTAATAACTCTTTTGCTTTATTGTATTTTCTATCTTGGTTAAATCCTATTTCTTCCAAAAATTTTTTAATATTGGATGAATTGGATATTACAACATAATAATAGTCTTTTTCATATTTTTTATTATGTTTAGTTTTTAATTTTGAAATTATCCCATATTTAGCAAGTGCATAGCTTAAATCCTCAGCCATGTCTTTACTTGCCGTAGATAATACAATAGAACTATGCTCCACTCCTGCATCACAATCAAAATATGCTCTAATAAAATATTTTAAGGATGAACTATTTAACACATCATTTGGTATTTTTACTTTATGGGACTTTTTTCCCCTCAAATTATCAATTATTTCAACTGCTTTTTTTGAATTTACATATATATCAGGAGCTCTGTTTTTATGGATTCTCTCTTTTATTTTTGCATCATCAAATAGTTTTTCGGTGAGCTCTGCAAATCTCTTTCTAAGGAATTCATCGTTATTTGTAAATGTAATTGTATTGCAATTCTTGTCGGCATGCCCATCGCCCATAAAGTAACCAAGCCATTCTGATAACATACATTCGTATTCATCAGTTGGATTTTCTTCATTGAATGGAACATACCTTGAAGTTGCTAACTTATCCCCAATTTTTAAATTCTCGGCTTTTTCCCATATTATTGTTCCATTTTCTCTGTTTATTAAAAGTGGATGATACGGTGTTATTTTTAGTTCTCGCCCATATCTCGTTTTTATTTTTATTATTTTATCAGTTTTATCTTTATATACATACTGCACATTGAATTTTTTGATTTTCCCATCTTCGTCGATACCTAATACATTTAGATTATCTACCATCGTAGCTCCAAATTTCCCATTACTGATTTTTTCTACAACATCGCCTAAATTCTCGATTTTGTCGTTTATAATTACTTTTGTATCTCCTGTTAAGCATTTGCCAACGCCAGGGGGACCACTAAATAGCATGTGCGGCATGGATTTCTTTTTTACATAGTTTTTAAGCCTTTTTATAATCTCCTCATGCCCTGTAATCTCATCCAATGTTTTTGGACGATATTTTTCTACCCATGGTTTTTCCATATTTTCACCAAATGGTATTGTGTAGTATTTACTTATATAATATTAATATATTACAATATTTATTATTTTTTGTTATGTT
>OFBA01000166.1_pt1 | contig 10073 bp, 9 predicted proteins | sample 1520391 | NCBI WGS metagenome assembly OFBA01 (sample SAMEA3696446, study PRJEB22514) | metagenome | biome: water; feature: marine; material: hydrothermal vent | place: Pacific Ocean | collected 2014-08-12 | depth 1521 m
TATAATATTTTATTATATTGTTATATCATATCATATCATATCATTGGATTTAGATATTATAATAATAGAAATATTTAAATAATGTGGTGTTAAACCTATTAGAGGTTAAATATAACAAAAATCGACAAACATCGTTATAAATAAAGTTGTCGATTGACTCTATAAGGAGGTCTAATATATGACATGCACCATAGTAGTCGGCGGTCAGTGGGGCGACGAAGGAAAAGGAAAAATAATTAGTTATGTATGCGAAAAAGATAAGCCATCAGTAGTGGCAAGGGGCGGAGTAGGTCCCAATGCAGGACACAGCGTAGAAGTTGATGGCAAAAAATACGGAATAAGAATGGTTCCAACAGGATTTCCAAACAGGAGCTCCAAACTTGCAGTAGGTGCGGGTGTATTAGTTGATGTTGCCGTTTTATTAAAAGAAGTTGAAATGTTAAAGGAATTTAATATCAAAGATAGAGTAATTATTGATTACAATTGTGGAGTGATTGAGGAAAAACATAAAGAAATGGATAAATCAAACTCCCATTTATCAAAAGAAATAGGCTCAACAGGAACAGGATGCGGTCCTGCAAATGTAGATAGGGCAATGAGAACGCTTAGATTGGCAAAAGAATTTGATGCTTTAAAACCTTTTTTAGGAGATGTTTCAGACATAGTAAATAGTGCCATTGAAAATGGAGAAAATGTATTAATTGAAGGAACTCAGGGAACATTGTTATCATTATATTATGGTAGTTATCCATATGTTACCTCAAATGATACATCGGCATCAGCATTTGCTTCTGATGTGGGTATCGGACCTACAAAAGTTGATGAAGTAATAGTTGTATTTAAATCATATCCTACAAGAGTTGGAGAAGGTCCATTCCCTACTGAAATGAGTGTGGAAGAGGCTGAAAAATTAGGACTTGTAGAATATGGAACTGTTACAGGTAGAAGAAGGAGAATCGGATATTTCGATTACGATTTAGCAAAAAAAGTATGTAGATTAAATGGAGCTACGGCAATTGCTTTAACATGCCTTGATAAATATGATAAAGAATGTTATGGGCTTACCAACTATGACGATATTACGGAAAAAGGATTGGCATTTATAAAAGAAATTGAAGAAAAAGTTGGAGTTCCAGTTAAAATAATCTCAACAGGTCCAGAACTTCACCAGACAATCGATATAAGATAATACTATTTTTTTATATTTTTTTACTTTTTATTATATAATTTTTCATTTTTTTAATCATATATTTTTATATTATTTATGCCATATATTTCTATATATTATATTTTTATCAATATTATAACTAATGAGGGTAAAAAAATGCTTGATAAAATTTTTAATCCAAAATCCATAGCAGTTATCGGAGCTCCCAAAGAAGAGGGAAAAGTTGGTTATGCCATAATGAAAAATTTAATGGTATTCAAGGAACAAAATAAAGAACACAAAATATATCCTATAAATCCAAAATATGAAGAAGTATTTGGGCTTAAATGCTATAAATCTGTTTTAGATGTTGAAAATAATATTGATTTAGCTGTAATTGCAATTCCTTCTAAATTTGTGCCAATGGCATTGGAGGAGTGCGGGAAAAAAGGAATAAAAGGGGCAATAATTATTACAGCAGGTTTTTCAGAAGTGGGGAACAACAAATTAGAGGAGGAATTAAAAGAAATAGCAAAAAAATATAACATTAGAATAATAGGTCCAAATTGTTTGGGAATAATAAATATGCACAATAAATTAAATGCTTCATTTAGTAAAGAATATTTTAAAGAAGGAAATGTGGCATTTATATCTCAAAGTGGGGCAATTTTAACGGCAATATTGGATATATCCCCATTAATTAATGTTGGATTTTCCAAAATCATAAGCACAGGAAATAAAATGGATATTCAAGAAAGCGATTTAATGGAGTATTTAGCAAATGATGATAATACCTCCGTTGTTGTGGCGTATATAGAGGGATTAAAAGATAAAAAATTCATAGAATCGGCAAAAAAACTTGCAAAAACTAAACCAATAATAATATTAAAAAGTGGAAAATCAGAGAAAGGGAAAAAAGCCGTATCCTCACATACTGGAAGTTTGGCAGGAGATAATCAGATATATAACGCAGTATTTAAGAAAAGCAATGTTTTAGAGGCTGAAACCTTTGAGGAATTGGTAAATATGATGCATATATTTTCCACACAACCGCCTATGAAAAGGAACAACATAGGAATTATAACTAATGCGGGAGGATTTGGAGTATTGGCAACAGACAGTTGCGAAAAATACAATTTAAATGTGGTAGAATTTGAGGATAGCACACAAACAACATTAAAAAAATACTTACCTTCTACTTCGTCAATTTCAAATCCGCTTGATTTAATTGGAGATGCCACCACAGAACGATATAAAAATGCCATAGCAATATTAAAGGAGGATAAAAATATTGATGGATTATTAATTATACTAACTCCTCAAGAAATGACTAAACCACTGGAAGTTGCAGAAATTATAGGGCAATTAAATAAAGAAATAGATAAACCAGTTGTAGCATCATTTGTAGGTGGTAAGGAGGTAAAAGGGGCAAAAAGTTATATGCGGAAAATGGGGATTCCGTCATATATATCTCCTGAAAATGGAGTGGAAGCACTATCCAGTTTATATAAATATGAAAATATAAAAGATAAGGAAGAAAATTATGAATTATATGACCGCATAAAACAGGAGCTCCTAAATATAAAAAATAATCCAGAACATAAAAATATTATTAATAATTTGTTTAATAATCCAAATGAATACAATGCAAAGGAATTTTTAAAAATAAATGGAATATCCGTTCCAAAAAAATATTTGGCAAAGACTGTTGAAGATGCAAAACAATATGCCAATAAATTAAATAATAAAGTTGTTCTTAAAATATCTTCTCCAAATATATTACATAAATCCGATGCAGGTTGTGTAATAATCAATCCAAAAGATATTGAAAAATCATTTAATAAAATTATGGTAAATGGAAGAAAATTTTTAGAGGCAAATGCACCAAACGGGGTTATTGATGGCGTCCTTGTTGAGGAGCTCCTTGAAGGAACTGAAATAATAATAGGTGGAAAAAAGGACAACATATTTGGCGGTGTTGTAATGGTGGGTTTAGGTGGTATATTTGTAGAGGTTTTAAAAGATGTAGCTTTTGCCATTAGTCCCATATCCAAAAATTATGGAAGTAGTATTTTAAAGGAATTAAAATCCTATAAAATTTTAGAGGGAGCTCGGGGGCAGTTGAAAAGAGATATGGATTATATTATTGATGTAATGATTAGAGTAGATATATTAATGGATATTTATCCAAATATAAAAGAAATAGATATAAATCCATTATTTGTAAAAGAAGAAGGAAAAGGAGGCTGTGCAGGAGATGCCTTAATAATTGTTGATAAATAATTATAAATCAAATAATTCCATATTTTTTAATAAAATCTCTTTTTTTAGATTATATATATCACATACCAAAAAACAATTTTGAGATGGATTTACAATATAACTATCATTGATTTTATCAATACATCTACTTTCGTGAATATGTCCGCAAATTGTCAATATTGGTCGGTATTCTTCAATTATTTTTCTTATTGAGGAGCTCCCAAAATTTTCATTTCCAACTCTGTCAGCCATTGTATTTTTCGGTGGAGCATGACATACCAATATAAAGTTATTAATTAAATCTTCTTTATTTTGATTTTTTACGGTTTCTTTGAAATTATTGTATAATTCCTCTTCTGTATATTCATTTGGGGTGTTAAATGGTGTTGGATTACTTCCCCCCAATCCTATGAACTTAATTTTATTTATTTCAATGATTTTTTTATCTATATTTATATTATATTTATTTAATTCCTCCATTGCCACATTATTATCGCAATTTCCGGGAATTGTCATTATTTTTATATTTCTTTCTTCTAATTCTTTTAACTGTTTTATTACCTTTAAATCTCTACCAAAATGGGTAATATCTCCTGAAACTATTAAAACATCTGGTTCATATTCTATTATTCTATTTATGTTTTGTAATGGTTTTCCGTGTAAATCCGTTAAACTTATTATTCTCATATTTTTTCCTCCTGATACGATAAATATTAATATATAACTGTATATTTTATTTTATATAATATATGCTTTTATATTATATGCTTGGAGGAGCTCCTAAATATAATACACAATATAAAAATTGGTAAAATAATGATAAAAATAATTTATATAACGGAAAATGGTAAAATACTTGCAAATAAAATTAAAAATATTTTGGATTATTATTTTTATGATAATAATATATTTACGACTAAAAATTTGGAGATAGAAGGCAACGAAAAAGGATTTATTTTTATAATGGCGTCTGGAATTGTTTTAAGAAAATATTTGGACCAAATAAAAATAAACAATGATAAAACAAAAGATGGGTTTGTAATAATTATTGATGAATTTGGAAAAAACGCAATACCAATATTATCAAACCACATTGGAGGGGGAAACTATTTTTCTAACTTAATAGGGAGGGAATTAAACTCTATCGTAGCTATTACTACTGCCACAGATGTAAATAATAAAATAGGAATTGATGAACTGGCAACTAAATATTTTTTAGAGATGCCCAACAAAAAAGATATTTTAAAAATAAATAAAAAGGTCTTAACTGAAAAAGTTGATTTAATATTGCCTAATGAATGGAAACCAATTAAAAATATAGTTAATACCTATAATGTAAGTTATCACGATAAAAATTGCGTTGTTATTGATGACAATATATTATTAAATCCAAAAAAAATAGCAGTTGGTATCGGAGCTCGGAAAAATATAAAATCCCATATAGTTTATTGGAGCATTAAAAAGGCACTATATTTAAGAGATATACCATTATGGAGGGTTGATTGTTTTGCCACAGTCGATGTAAAAAAAGATGAAAAAGGACTTATTGAAACAGTAAAAACATTTAATAAAGAATTATTTATTTTTAATAGGCAGGATATAAATGAAGTATATAATTACAGAAATGATTTAGCGAAATCGGATTTTGTTTATAAAACTATTGGAGTTTATGGTGTGGCTGAACCTGTTTCAATATTGGGGGTAAAAAAAATTAGTAATAATATAAATATTGATATAAATGATATTGAATTAATTTTAAGGGAATTTAAAAATACAAAAAAGCACAATATACCAAAACAATCTTTGAAAATTGCCATATCTATGGGGTAAAAGTATATGTGATTTGGGAGCTCCACGACTATATCAATATAATACAATATTTAATATAAATCATCTATAACTTCCATAATATTTTTAACTCCTTCTTCCTTATCTATGACCTGTGCCCTTACTTCCCTTAATATTCTTTGAATGGTAAATTTTTTATTATGATTAAATATATGGGACTTTTTTAATAAAGAACAGCCGTATTTTTGAGAAATAACTATGTTGTTTTTCTTTAATATTTCTCTACTTTCGTTTTTTGTGAGGGATAAAAATGATGGAATATTTATTCTAACTATATTATTTTTATTTTTAATGATAGATAATCGACCTACGGAAAGCATATCTCCATAAATAATATATTTAATGTTGTTTTCTAAGGCATAATTTAAAACAGCAGATTCCACTGTTGTATGGCATCTACCGCATGGGTGGTATTTTCCATTAATGGTATCCTTTAATACTTCATTTAAATCAATGTCTAAAAATTCATGGCGTATTTTTAATTTCTTTGCTAAATTTGATATATTTTTTTTATTGTCCTGATGCATAATTTCGTTAGAATATGCCGTAATCCCGATTATATTAAAAATTTTATTTGCTATTATTGTAGATGCTGTGCTATCAACGCCACCACTAAATGCAACAATTGCGGTTTTTTTTGTTTCATCATCTATATTTATATTACAATTATCCCCATAATAATCATCATAATTGTTAATTCTATTATCCAATAACTTTTTCAAATTTAAGTATGTATTATTATATAGGGTCCCTTCGTTTCGTAAGTTTATTAAATTATCCATTGAGGATAGCAATCTAATTTCTTTTATTTTTGGGTGCATAATCTCGCCATAGTGTTTATAATACAAATTTATAATATATATTAAATAGTATTGATATGATAATAATAATTAATAAGATTAATAATAATAGGGGAACCAACTATGATATATGATTTTAGGAAAGAAAAAAAATTTGGATATACAACAGGTGCCTGTGTTGTAGCAGGTGCATATTGTGGAATATATTATTTAAAACACAGCATAAAATTAAATTTCGTAGAATTGGAAAATTCAAAAAAAGATAAATTAATAATCCCTATTGAAAATATAAATTTAGGCAAAATTGCCACTGCCAACGATATCACCAATACAGGTAAAATAAAACCAAACAAGGCAACTACAACTGTTAAAAAGTTTTCAGGGGAGGACATAGACATAACAAATGGTATTGATATCATTGTAGATGTAGAATTATTAAAAATGGAAAAAAATAAACCAAAAATAGAAATAACGGGCGGAACGGGAGTAGGAATTATTACAAAAGATGGATTACAAATAAAAAAAGGAGAATATGCCATAAATCCAAAACCGCGAGAAATGATTAAAAATAATATTATAAATTTACTTAATGACAATGAAAGGGCAGTAATAAAAATAACAATTCCAAAAGGAGAGGAATTAGCTAAAAAAACATTAAATCCAAAATTAGGAATAATTGGGGGAATTTCTATATTGGGAACTACTGGAATAGTTAGACCTATGTCAAATGAAGCATATAAAGAATCACTTGCACCACAAATTGCCGTAGCTCTTGCAAATAATTATAAAAAATTAATATTCACGCCCGGAAACATTGGCACAAAATATGCAAAAATAAAATATGGCGTAGATGATGACAATATTATTGAGGTATCAAATTTTTGGAGTTTTATGCTTGATAAAGCTGTGGAAAAAGGAGTTAAAGAAATATTGATATTTGGACATTCTGGAAAAATTATAAAACTTGCAGGAGGCATATATGATACTCATTCAAAGGTTGCAGATGCTAGAAATGAAATATTAACAGCATATGCTTCTATGTTTATTGATGATAAACAGATTTTAAAAAATATACTATATAGTAATACTACCGAAGAAATAGTCAAAATACTTGAAAAAGAAAATATACTGCATGAGGTATTCAATTCAATTGCTGAGCGAGTAGTTGAGCGAGTAAGTAATCGATGGGAAGGTATAAAATTTAGCTGTGTAATAATTAATATGAAAGGAGATATATTAGGAGACCATATTTAGAAGACTACTCTAAATAATATATGTTATGTATTATATATAACATATTTTTATAATATATACAAGAGAAATATACAAATAAATATTTAATTTAAAAGGTCATGTGTTATGGATTATATTTTATTATTGTTAATTACATTGGTATTATTCATATTGGCGTTCATATCAGTAGTCTTATTTTATACTATTAACATATTTAAAAAAGTAAATTACTTGATACGCCAGATAAATAGATTAACTACAACTACTATTACTACTCGCAATAATGGCAATGAAGTAATTGAGGTATTGAATGATGAAAAATATTATTACTTTATTCTTAATCAAATATCAAACGCTGAAAAAGAACTTAATATTATAATGTTTTCGATATATCAGTGTAAAAAAACACAAGATATAATAAATGAAGTGATAAATGCGAGAAAAAGAGGAGTAATGGTTAGGATAATCCTTGATGGAGAAATAGAATCAAATAAAATAGTAAATAATTTATTTAGTAGTGAGCGAATACCTGTTAAATTAACGAACATTCAACGGATACACAATAAATTAATAATCGTAGATGATAAATCGGCAATAATTGGTAGTCATAATTGGACGGATAAAGCACTTTTTGAAAATAGGGAATCAAGTGTGGCAATTACTGATAAAAATATAATAAATGATGAAAAGGAATATTTTGAATCTTTATGGAGCTCCATACAATAATCCATAAAATAACCATATGTCATGAACGATGGGCGATATTATGAAAAAAAGTTTAAAAGTTGAACCAATTGAAAACGGGACTGTTATAGACCACATTAAACAGGGAAAGGCTTTAAATGTATATAATGCTTTGAATATAAAAAAAGATAAAACCATAACTATTGCTATGAATGTTCCTTCTGGTAAAAACCATAAAAAAGACATTTTAAAAATTGAAGGTATAGAACTCTCCAAATATGATGTAGATAAAATAAGCCTTATTAGTCCAAACGCCACCATAAATATTATAAAAAATAAAATTGTAATAAATAAATTTAAAGTGGAAATACCAAATACAATTGAGGGAATTCTTAAATGCACAAATCCAAATTGTATAACTAATATGGAAAATGTGGCAGGTAAATTTGAAGTGGAGGATAGAGAACCTTTAAAAATAAGATGTGTTTATTGTGAGAAATTTTTAAATTCTATCGAGGTGCGTAATATTAGGGAGGCGTAATAAAACAAACTTTGAAATGGGAGCTCCGAACATACTTTATGATAAATAATAAATAGTATTATAATAGTAGATAAAATAGTAGAAATTATATATATTATTTAAATGTTTTTTATTATGCGTATTACTTTTGAAGGAATAACTTTTCTATGAACTATATTATGCCGTTTGGTATATCATTTGATATTATAATTATATGCCACGGCGATTATTGTTATTATTATATATTTAGGTGGATTATATGAAATTACACGAATATGAAGCAAAAGAAATATTTAAAAAATATAAAATTCCTGTTCCAAATGGGTTTGTTACATCAAAACCCATTAAAGAGCTTAAAAATCCATCGGTGATAAAAGCTCAGGTTTTAGTGGGCGGAAGAGGTAAAGCAGGTGGAATATTATTTGCAGATACGACAAAAGAAGCAAACCAAAATATAAAAAAATTAATTGGTAAAGAAATTAAGGGGGAAAAGGTAAATAAAGTATTAATCGAGGATAAATTACCTATCAAATATGAATATTATCTTGGAATTACAACCGACAGGGCAGAAAAAAAACCAGTAATAATATTTTCTACCGAAGGAGGAGTAGATATTGAAGAGATAGCAAAAAATGCACCCGAAAAAATAATTAAACATTACATAGACCCACAAAACGAATTTTTACCATATATGGCAAGGAATTTATTAAAAGAAGCAGGGCTTCCATCACATAGAATTTCAAAAGTTGCAGATGTCATATATAAACTATATAATGTATTCAAAGATATGGACGGAACACTTGTTGAGATAAATCCATTGGTAATCACAAAAGATAAAAAAGTGCTTGCCGCTGATGGAGTTTTAAATGTTGATGATGATGCAGAATATAGGCATGATTATGCACAATTTGAATCATATTCTGGAAAAGATAAATCTGAATTTGCCTATGTAGAATTAGATGGAGATATTGCCGTAATTGGAAATGGTGCAGGTCTTACTCTTGCAAGTATGGATATTGTAAAAGAATATGGTGGAGCTCCTGCATGTTTCCTTGATATAGGTGGTGGTTCGGATAAAGAAACTGTTGAAAAAGCACTTGAAAAAGCACTTGAAAAAGATATAAACGGAGTATTTATTAATATATTGGGCGGTATTACCCGATGCGATGAAGTAGCCATGGGTATTGTAAAAGCATATTATGAACACCCAGAAATAAAATTCTCAGTTAGAATGATGGGAACTAATGAGGAAGAAGGTAGAAAAATATTAACTAAAAACGGAATTCCATTTGAATCTTCTATGGAACATGCCGTTGAAAAATTAATTGATATGATAAAATAAATACAAAAATGATAAACTTATAAACATAGTTTTTATTTTTGTATTTTTGTTTTTATGTGAAATGTAAAGAACTTTGAGAAGTTAAGAACTTCAAGGTATTATAATGTGTATGAATACCACCAAGATTATTCTGAAAATAATGGATGTATCCCAGCAGATAGGACGTCCAGCGTTCGGCGTAGGCGTTGCCGCTTTCCGTCGCCGCATTCCCCAACTGGTGCATCGCCCGTTCAGCTT
>OFBA01000168.1_pt1 | contig 10050 bp, 10 predicted proteins | sample 1520391 | NCBI WGS metagenome assembly OFBA01 (sample SAMEA3696446, study PRJEB22514) | metagenome | biome: water; feature: marine; material: hydrothermal vent | place: Pacific Ocean | collected 2014-08-12 | depth 1521 m
TAATGGGTAGGGGTAGTGGGCTTGGCCACCCTTGTAGGGTTAAACCCTGCTAAAAGAACCCCACGACTTCAGTCGTGGGAGTAGGTCAGTAATTTAGAATAACAAAAAATACAATTATGGTTGCATTCTTGGGTTATTTCTATTGATGGGTGGTGGTGCGGGTCTTTATTATTTAAATCTAATCCCTCGCAACCAATACAATGTTTTGTTGTTTTTAAATTTTTTACAATATTTTCTAATTTGTCGCAAATTTCATTTCTTAAAACTATTTTCACGGTTTCACTTTTTGTGTATTTTGGGAGCTCCTTTATATTCCCCTTCTTTATATTTCCCCCTATATTAGTATGGAGCTCCGTAATAATAATGTGTATATATTTTAATTATCAGTTATCATTTAAATGTTTTAAAATATGCCCTGTTTCTTTTTTAATAATTTTTGATGCCGTTTTACATGCTCCCAATGACCCAGGGATAGAATAAATTATTTTATTTTTATATATTCCTGCGGAGCTCCGCGATAATACAGTTGAAAATCCAATTTCATCATAACTTAATTTATGGAATATTATTTTAAATCCATCTAATTCCCTATAATATAGTTCTTTTAAAACATCTGGCGTATTATCTCTGTTTGATATGCCTGTCCCGCCTGTGATTACAATACAATCAATATCACAAAAATCTATTAAATGGTCAATGGTTCCTTTTAACATATTTTTATTATCGGGTATTAATGTATAAATAGTCGCATTTAATTCTTTTTTTAGATAATCACCGGATTTATCGTCAATTTCATTTCCAACTACCAATTCGTTATATCTACTATCGCTAACAGTTATTATAGCATATTTAACATTTTTTAATCCTTCGTGCATATTATCACATTTTTTTAATTATGGTATATATCTGTGGTGTGGAGTTGGGGAGCTCCTAAATAATATATAAAATAATAAAAATAAAATAAAAAAATAGAAATATGAAACATTTAATTTTTATCCACATTTAATATCAAATCATTAGAGCTCGGCACAATAAATACCTTATTATCATTTGATGCCATTTCTTTTAGTGCATCTAATTTTTTATATTCTAATATTTCGGGATTTTCCCTTATTGCTTTTGCTAATATTCTTGTAGCATTTGCCTGTCCTTGTGCCTCCACGATTTTCTTTTCCGCCTCTGTTTTCGCTCTTTGAACTTCATATTTCATTTGTTCGGCTTCCTGTTTTGCCTTCATTTTTTGTTCAATTGCTCTTTCAACCTGTTCGGGAAGGTCAATATTTCTAATAAGAACCGCAGTGACCACTATGCCTTTATCAGTGAATTCTTTATCAATTTCAGTATTTATTTTTTGCTGAACCTCTGTCCGTTTCTCTCCATAAAGTTCATCAGTGGTGTATTCTGAAATTATATCCCTAACTTTTGCCCTTATTCTACTAGTCATCCAAGGTTCTGGATTTTTAACACTAGTATATAATTCTGGTGCATATTTTGGGTCTATTTTATATTGCACGGACAAATCGATAACCACGGGAAGCCCCTCTCGAGTAAGAACTTTAACAGCATTTCCATTATTTTCAACCATATCCATATTTTTTTCATAAATATTCATCGTTACTACATCTTGCACAATTGGAATTTTGAAATGTATGCCTGATTCTACGGGTTCAAGGCTCACTTTTCCGAAAGTTTTTACAATACCTACTTCGGTGCTATCTATAATATAATACGACGATGAAAGTAGAGCTCCAATTAATACGACGCCCAATATTATTATAAGTCTATTTGTCAATATATCACCTTATTAATTAAAAAAGTAGATAATAAGAAATATTCATATCCATAATGAATAAGATATAAATAATATATAGAATAAATAAGATATATAATATATTATATTATAAATATATAACCAATAATGTTAATATATGCCACATATAAAATAATCTAAATATATATTCGTTCGAAAAGTCAAATTCCAAAGATTCCCGAATTTTATTACTGCAAAGAGTTCTCGAACACACCATAAATAAAATGGAAAATGGGTGTATTATTATGTCATACAAAAAGATACTAATTCCAACAGATGGTTCTGCTGTTTCAATGGAAGCCGCAAACCAAGCTCTTGAAATAGCAAAGGCAATGAATTCAAAAGTTCATGTAATATATGTTGTAGATATTGTCCCATTTGTAGGACTTCCTACGGAAGGACTTTGGGAGAGTATGAAAGAGATTTTAGAAGAAGAAGGAACGGAAGCCCTACAAAAAATAAAGAAAAAAGCTAAGGAAATGGGATTACATATAACCTCCGAGGTTCTTGAAGGTAGTCCATCAAATGAAATAGTACAATATGCTGAAAAAGAAAAAATGGATTTAATTGTTATCGGAACCTCTGGAAAATCTGGTTTAGATAAAATATTACTTGGAAGTGTTGCTGAAAAGGTTAGTAAAAAAGCACATTGTCCAGTACTTTTAGTAAAAAAGATAGAGATTGAAGAATAAAATGATTATATTTAATTATTTAAATATAATTTTTAATTTTATAACAATATATGAATTAATTTACAGGAGCTCCCTCCTATCAAATCAACATTCGAAAAAAACAAAAAATTATACTAATTTGCAAAGTCCTAACTTAATTACAGTGGATATAAAAAATAAAACGCGGAGACCGAGATTTGAACTCGGGTTGGGCAAAGCCCAACGGGATTAGCAGTATTGCGGAGAGAAATACTATTTTAAAAGTAATGATTAAGCGTTTTTAGAGCTGTCAGGTGCTATTTTCTAATATTTGGTTTAGTCCTATATAAATTTTATGGTCCATTTTTGAAAATCTCAAAGAAAAATTTAAAGGAGTATTAAAATGTGGTTGCAATAGTGCGGGAGTGTAAAAAAAGTTAAGTATTTGATGGGCAATCATTCATCATCGACTTTTTCTAATATTCGAATGTCTAATGGATTGCCCTTGTAGAATATCTTTGCAATGAATATTCCCAATAACTGGTGCCCCAATGCTTCGACCTTTTGGTCATAAGGATAATCTTCTGTAACCATATATATTAGCTCTCCATAATTTAGATGCCCCTCTTTTGTAGTTGCTTTTTTAATCATCGTGCTTATGTTTTCAACTAATTCAGCCCGATGTTCCTGCGGAATTTTGAATGCCTTAATCAATATTTTACAAATCTCTTCATCATTCATTAGAGTTTGGTTTTCTTTTTTTGGTTCTTCTTGATTTATTTTAGACTTTTTAAACAGTGCCATTTAACCACCTAATATTTTTATGAGTTCAATCAGTAGCATTATGAAGTTTGATAATGCAGGGGGTAGAAGTTTTGAAGCTATGATTATCCCCACCAGAGTTTCTACTGCTCTCATTATCAGATACCTTTTGATTTTTTTCTTCAATTCTAATGATTGCGTTGTTTGGTGCTTTTGTATTGCCCAAAGTAATCTTTTTAACTCGTAAATGATGTGGTTTGAAAGGGTTCGGAATAAGAGATATAATGCCATTGTTGTTTTGAACACTTGTGAATAGAAAAAATATCAGTGCGAATATTGCGAATACTATGCCTGTTAAAATCATAGCTCTTTGTTCATTTGCTATATACAATACTAATTCCAACATCAAGAACAGAGCCACATGTCCGGGCATGAATAGTTGCTTAATTTCCATTATTATCACCTCACAAAGAGTGTTGTGATATTAGCATTTAAAAATGCTAATATGTAAAATTGGAATGCAACGAGTGTGCAACAACTATGCAACGGTGTAAATCATGGTGAAAGAAAGAAAAATAACCCCTGAAATGCACGACGATATTATTATGTGGAGGTCGCAGGGGTATTCATGGGAGCAAATTAGTAAAAAACTACTGGAGGAGTATAATGTTGAGATTCAAAAATCAAGCGTATATAGATACTATAAAAATAATCTTGAAAAGAACGCACAAGCCAGACTAAAAGAATTATACGAGGAACAGAAGGGAGAGGGGGCGGCTGAAAAAGAGCTCGTAAAAGATATTGAAGTGCTTAACTTGGCGATTGAAGTGGGGAAAGAGATATTGGTAGAAAGAAAATTCAAAACAGCACATCAGTATCAGGCAACTGTGTCAGGAGTATGCACAGCGATTAAAACAAAAACTGATGTATTGATTGGACAGGAGAAGGAATCAAAACAGGAGGATTTCTTAATAAACTTACTAAAAGCAAGAGGTGAAGGGGATGGCGACAGCCCAATCTAAAATTAAGGAGCTCCCCAACCTAATGAAAATAATTGAAGACTGCATCACATTTATAAAATACATAATAAGGGATAAACCACATAAGGCACAGGAAAGAATTATAGAGGCACTATTTAGTGGGAAGTATAGAGTAATTACTGCGTGCTGTGGTAGAAGGTTTGGAAAATCAAAGCTAATGGTATATATTTTAATATTTTTAGGATGCACACGGTTAAATAGAAAGTTTGCAGTTATTGCACCAACTTATGACCAGTCAAGAATCATATTTGAAGAGATGAGATACTATGTAGAAACCAGTCAGGTATTAAAGGGAATGGTAAAGAGGATTAAAGAGAGCCCATATCCAAAGATTGAGTTTAAAACTGGGAGCTCAGTAGTGTTTAAATCAGCAGATGTTCCAAAGAACTTGAGGGGAAGGAGTTATCATTTAGTTATTTTGGATGAGGCGGCATTTATCGATGATGCAACGGTTAAAAATGTTATTGAGCCCATGTTAGCAGATTATAATGGCATACTTATTAAAATATCAACTCCTTTTGGAAAGAACCACTTCTATGATACATTCCTATTGGGACAACAGGAGATACAGGATAATATCTCTTTTCAGTTTCCAAGTTGGATTAATCCCTACATCTCACAAGAATATTTGGAACGAAAAAAGGCAGAGCTAGGAGAGGATAATCCAATATGGAGACAGGAATACTGTGCTGAGTTCATTGATGATATAAATAATGTTTTTAAGTGGGAGCATATCAGTAAGAACATTAATGAAAGAATTGAGCTGCTCGAACATGGCAGTTATGGAAGGAAGTATATCATGGGAGTAGATTTGGCAAAGTATCAAGATTATACAGTTATCACCCTACTTGATATTACCGAGAAGCCGTATAAAGTAATTCATTTTGAAAGGTTCAATCAGATGCCATATGCTTATGTTGTGAAGAATATACGGGAGCTCCACGACAAGTTCAGTGTTTCAAAAATACTTATAGACTCAACAGGCGTGGGAGACCCAATTCTTGAACAGTTAGAAGACATCGCAGAAGGGTATAAATTCACGAATCAGAGCAAGATTAATCTAATTAATCGTTTAGTCGTTGCATTGGAAAGAGAAGAAGTGAAGTATCCCAATATTCCACACCTGATTAATGAATTAAAATATTTCCAATACATAAAAACCAAAAGCACATTGAGAATGGACGCCCCTAATGGTTTGCATGATGACACAGTGATTAGTTTGGCTCTTGCAGTTTATGCGGCTGAATCAAAACAGACTCAAATAATTAATAACTATGCTTATACTTTGAGGTGATTAAATGTTCTTCACATCAGTTTGGGGACATTCAAAAGAGAATTATGCTATTACTGAAAATACGAAAGATGCCGATACCATTATACAATACTTAACTGACTTTAAAAGACCAACAACCATTGACCAGTCTAAATATGCCCAATTGTTAGACGACCCCGCATTCAAAGAGATGATATATAAGTATGACTCAACAGTTAATCTCACAATAACAGTATTGAAAAATAAACTATTCCAAAACTATGAAATAATTGCTGACAATGACGCATTTAAAGAAAAGGTGCAAGAGTGGATTAAAGATATTGGATTAATTAACACCAACCTACACGGAGACAGCATATTGGAAAAGATATTCATTGATTATTTAATATATGGGGAATGTTTCGCACAAATACGACATAATAATGATGAAGTCGAATATATCCAGAGAATAGACCCAACAACAATGAAATTTAAAAAAAGCCCCTTTGATGATAGGGAAGTATATTTTATTCAGACTGCCAACTATGAAGACCTGCAAGGAAATGCCAAATCCAAGACTATCTATTTTGTTCCGTCGGAGCTCCGTAATAAAATCAAAATGCCTGACGGTGTAGAAGTTGGAAAGGCTGAAAATATAATATGGTTCAAAAGGAATGGTGGCTCTGTATTAGATAAATGCATCGATTATGTTTTGGCAAAGTGGGATATTCTCAGAAGGATGCCGACTACAATTTTGAGATATTCCGCCCCGTTCCTTCACGGGAAAGTTGGAAAGTTTGATAAAGATGGAAAGCCAATGTTCCCAACTCCCCCCTCAGACCCTAACGATGAGATTGCTAAGAAATCTTATGAAGGATTTAAAAAGCAGTTGGAAGCATTAGCAAAAGAGTTCGAGAATTGGGATGAAAGGAAAGAATTATTCACTGACCCGTTCCTTGAACTTCAAACGATTGAAGCAAGTAATGCCCTCAATCCACAAATATATGAAACATCAATTTCAATCTTGGATAAACAAATATCCTATGCTATATTATCAAGTATGGCACTTATGGACGCAAGAGGTTCAGAATTAGCAACATCAAGAACAGTGGCAGATTATCTTAATGCGGCATATCGTGGAATGCAAACTGATTTCACGGCACTTATTAACTTCATATTATTTAGAAAGTATGGTGCAGGGGTTAAAATACAATTTGCAGACATCAACCCAGAAGACACTAACTTAAAAGTAGAGAGGTTGGATAAACAGGCTGACACCATTAAAAAATTAAAGGATAGTGGAGTTAAAGAGGAAAAGATACAGGCAATTATGCAAGAATTAGGTTTGGAAATCGAATTTAAAGAACTGTCTAAAACAGAACCTACTCAACACTCCGATGTTCCCGATGATGACATTAATTTAATTGCTGAGGAGCTCACAAATAAAATAATGAAGAACATTGAAAAATCAACAATAGCATTTAATGAGAGTGTTGAAGATTTTATAAAGACACATAAGACAATTACTGTGGATAACTATGAAGAATTAAATAAGGGATTAGATGAACATTTCAAAGATGCAAACAATAGTATAAAGAGCGATATAAATGAAGCAGTCAATTCAGTTGTAGCAGGAACTGGACTACAAATAGATGTCAATAGTGATGCTGTTGAGTTTGCGAAAAACTACACATTTGATTTGTGTAAAAAGCTAACAGAGAATCAAAAGAATAGACTTAGGAATATTATTGTTTCAGAGCTCAACACCGTAGGAGATACTAATATCACACAAAAGATAATAGGCACATTGAAAACTACAAAAGCAGATGCTCAAAGGATTGTAGAAACAGAATTAAGGAGAGCTAAAACATGGTCTGAACATGAGTATTATAAAAAATATGCAGAGGAACACAAGGACAAATACAAAGTATATGTTAAAATCATATCGAGAGGAGATAGTAAAGTATGTGAGCAATGTAAAGCATACAGGGGTAAGGAATGGGAAATTAATGAAGCTCCAGTTATCCCTCCGATACATCCAAGATGTAGATGCACGCCTGTATATCGTATAGAACCTATTAAGTGATATTATGGGAGATTTCAACATAGATGTTAAGATTGATAAAAATATATTGGCTATGAAGGATGAGATGTTTAAAAACCTGCAAGATGCAGTTAAAACCGCAACTTTAACAGTTAAAGAAGAAGTAAAGGAAAATATCATGTTAGGGTATGAAAAATCAGATTTAGAATGGAAACCTATATCTGATAACTACGGAAAACAATTGGAAAGAAAGGGATTAATGCCGCATAATGGATTGTATAGCCCTCAGCAAGATAAAAAGAAACTCCAAGATTCCATATCGGTTAAGTTCAGGAGTGGGGGATTAACAGGCATAATTACCACTGATAGACCTTACGCAATCTATGTTGAAAAAGGAACTAAGAAAATGCCTGCAAGACCATTCTTTGAACCTGCGGTAAAAAAGAAAAAAGAGGAGGTTGAAGAGATTATTAAAAAAGCCATTGAAGATAGTTTAAAATAGTTATTTAATCATACTCAAATAATCTTTTAATAGTTTATTTTCATCGTTTTTTATTTTTATTGAAATATTATTCTTTGATAATGAAAACTGAACAGTATAGACTGGAAGACTAATCAACTGTCCGTTGTGATTTAGTGTTATAGATGAGTTTATTTTTGGAATTTGTTTAGTTAAAAGCGTAAATGTTTCTATTTTTCGGGGCTGTCCTAATTCTCTTACAATTGATTTTGCTATTTCCTGTAATTCATCTTCTTCGTAGTTGGGCAGGTTCAATTGCATTGGACTTTCATATACGCGATAACAGTATGAATATTGTTTTAGTTCCTTATTATCATTCAAAGAATCGACTATACTAAATTGACATAATGGATTAACGAATAAACCAGATATAGTTTCATATATTGCATCTAAATATATAATACCATTTTCATAATTTACAATACCGCCAAAATTCCACAAGCCTATTTTTTCTAATTTATCAGCATTTAATAAAACATCTGTTGCTTCAATATTGTATTTATTGTAATAACCGTTAGTATCAGCCCATGCCTTATCTACCATCACCGCTATCCCATAATCCCCCAATGGAAGGGCATCAGTTGAACTATTTGGTATTTTCATTTCATATTGTCCATTACTTCCAGTAATACTATATTGCCAATTTGTATTAATATTTTCAATGGGGACATCAACATAATTACCTTGTTCATCTTTAATAGTTATTTTCACTGTAATTTCACCATATTTATCCTCACTCCAATCCGATGATGTAGGGTGTGGGAATTTATCCGTTTCATTGCCTTCTTTATCGTATATCTTTACCTCAATGTTAATATTATGACAATATTCCTGTCTTTCAATTATTATATTTTGCTCATCAACTATATAGTCTTCTTTTAGGTCAAATAAAGGATATGCGTCTTTTGGAATATATATAGTAGCTTTATAGTCTTTTTTTGTGTCTTTCATTAAATTAAATGTTAGTTCAAATGCTGGTTGTAGTTTATCATTATATATTACTTCTCCGCCTTCAACATCTTCCTGTATTCTTATATACGGTCTTATAAATGCTCTTACGCCGTATTCACTCCCATTTGTTGTGGCTGTAATATGAACTTCATCATCAAAAAGCCCATTTGATTCAACCGTAAATATTTGAGTTTTATCTTCACTACCATCTTCATTTATATAATTGTTTAGATAACACACACAATTTGGTTTTATTGTATATTTATTCGTTTGCGGTATGACATCAAAACAGGCATCAATATTATCAGTCATTGTATATTCTTTTGTTGGTTCGTTATTTACGGTTATTTTCATCGTATTTTTGAATTCAGATACTTCTTCTACATTTAGATTAGTGACACCTACATCAAATTGGTTAAATTCAACAGCATAGCCGTCTTTATCCCAATGTAAATAAATAGTATAAGTAAATTTAGAATGAGTTAAATCATCTTCAAAATGTGGTATAAAAACCGACGGCTCTATAATATTATATCCACCTGTCGATAATACTCCTTTCATCATTTCGGGTGTTATAATATATGATTTAGATGCCGTTAAGTCGTTATTAGTTATCATTTCAACATTTACACTAACCGAGTTATCTAAATCAACTATATTGGTGTTAAATAAAAACCTATATGTTCCTATAAATAAGGTATTGTCGTCTGTTCCGTTATATCCTTCCCCTAAATAATTCCTATTAATCTCAATATCCTTATAATATTCAATATGATAAGTATATCCATTTGGTTCAACATATCGCTTACCAGATAATTCATTAATAGGTATTTCAGCATAATATTTTTGTTCGTCTATTATTTGTTCTACTCCATTTACAATCTTATATTTTGTTGCCGTAAAATTAGCTATAAAGGCTAATTCAACTATTGTAGCATTTTCAACACTATGTATTTTATTATTTTCTTTTATAAATTCAATATTATTGCTAACTGGGTATGACCCTTCATAAATATTACAA
>OFBA01000169.1_pt1 | contig 10034 bp, 11 predicted proteins | sample 1520391 | NCBI WGS metagenome assembly OFBA01 (sample SAMEA3696446, study PRJEB22514) | metagenome | biome: water; feature: marine; material: hydrothermal vent | place: Pacific Ocean | collected 2014-08-12 | depth 1521 m
ATATCAGAAATATCAGATTTTTTCTTTAACATTTCTTCTCCAAAGTTTTCAAAATCTTCTATATCTGCAATATTCATACGCATTTGGATATTCTCTTCAGGAGTAATTTGATTATGCTCTGCTATAGCTCTATTCATCTTCTCATCCATTCTTATTATATCCTCTGCTCCAGCATATATGTTTTTCTCTATATCTATCTTAGCAGAAAAGCTCAAACTGATTAGAGTGGCTACTACTAAAATTATTTTTTATACTATATTTTATATCGTCTTTTATTTCTTTATTTGAGTTAATTATATTTAAGTTATTTATTATATCTGCCATTTCCCGCAATCCTGTAATGTATGTGCAACCATAATTTAAACAGGTGCCTCCTATTTTGTTTTTTTCGTAAAGCGATACGGAAAATCCTTTTTTAGCTAATTCAGTGCTACAATATTTTCCAGCAGGTCCGCCACCAATAACGGCAATTTTTACATTTTCAGGGAGCTCCATAATTTACACCAAGAGAGACATATATAGTATATGAATATATTTTATATTTTAACATATTATATTTTAGCATATTATAGTTTTTATCTTATTTAATAATATTTAATAATAAAAAGTGATAAAATGCACCCTACAAAAAAATTAAAATATTCTAAATCAAAATTATTAGATGGCAAAAATATCGTTGTGGCAGTTTCTTCCTCAATTGCAGCAATTGAGACTCCAAAGTTAATGAGGGAGCTCCTAAGGCACGGAGCAGATGTCCGATGTATTGCCACAGAGGAATCAAAAAAAATAATCGGTGAGGCATCATTAGAATTTGGTTGCGGAGCTCCGATAGATTACGAAATCACTGGAAAAATTGAACATGTTGAACTATATGAAGAATGCGATGCAATGTTACTATTTCCAGCTACGGCAAATATAATAAGTAAAATATCGTTAGGTATTGCAGACAACATAATAAATACTACGGCTACGATGTTTTTTGAGAAAAAGCCAATATTTGTAGTCCCAGCAATGCACCAAAATATGATGGATACAATAGACAACCATTTAATTAATTTGAGCGGTAAAAAAGAAATATATATAATATCTCCGAAAATGGAGGAAGAAAAGGCAAAAGTTCCGTCAATTGAAACCGTTGTAAGTGAAGTTGTCGATAAATTAAATAAAAAACAGGAAAATAACGATAAAAATAATAATAATAAAAGTAATAAAAATAATAATAAAAAAGTATTAATATTATCGGGCGGAACAGCGGAATTTATCGACAAAGTAAGAATAATAAGTAATTTATCGTCTGGAAAAACTGGCTATTTACTTGCTCAATGTTTTTGTAAGGATGGTTTTGATGTGTCTGTAATATATGGGATGGGAAAAAAACCACCATATTATATAAAATCATACAATACAATTAATACTATGGAAATGTTAAATAAAGCTATGGAGATTGGAAAAGATGCGGATATAATAATCTCCTGTGCCGCAATATCGGATTATGCCCCATTGGAAGAACAAAAGGGAAAAATAAGTTCAGATAAAGAAGAATTAACAATAAAATTAAAGAAAAATCCAAAATTAATAAAAGAACTTAAAAAGGCATTTCCAAATAAAATAATTGTTGGATTTAAGGCAGAATATGGAATACCAGAACAGGAATTAATTGAAAAAAGTATAAAAAAACTTAAAGATGCTAATTTGGATTATATTGTAGCTAATGATTTATCCAAACATTATTTTGGCGATGATTATAATGAAGTAATTTTAATAGATAAGATAAATAATATTAAAAAATTCAAGGGCAAAAAATCCGATATAATGGAAAATATTAAAAATGAAGTTATTAAAGATTTAAATTAATATATTTTAAATTAATACATATATATTATAAAAACGGTGAAATTATGAAAAACAAAAGTTCTTCCACTATAAAAATAATAGAAGATATAACGAATTTTTTAAAAAAAGAACAAATTAATTTATCAAAAGTTTCAAAAGATGGACGAGTAAATTCTATTTTAAATGAAGATGAAATTCTAAAATTAATAGAAAAAAATTATGATATAGAAATACCTCGGCATAGGGCTTGGGCGGATTTTTTCATTGACGAAATACCAATAAATATAAAAATTACAACAACAGAAACCGCTGACAATGCAAGTTCAAAAAACGGTTTATATTATGCTTTAACGGGAAAAATATATGTGGGTAATACATCATGGCATTCATTTTTAAAGTCATTAAAAGAAAATATGGCAGAGACTGATAATGATTATTATTTTTTAATCATAAATAAAAAAGATTCAAATGATGTATTTTATAATTCATTAAAAAGGTTGAATAAAGTGCAACCTAATGGAAATAATTTGCCATTTCAAATAAAATGGAATGAAAACAGGACGCCCAAAGATAGAACTTTTGAAGAAGCTAAAAAATTATTATTGGTAGGATTGGGTAAATCTATTAAATTAAGAGCTGATGTTTATTTTAGTTTTAAAGAATACTTTAATGAATTTATTGAATGATATGGCGAAAATATGAGTATGAATAACATTAAACAATTAGGTCAAGTATTTACTCCTGATTTTATTGTTATGGAAATGATTTCATTAATTAAAAATAGTGGAACAATATTAGAACCTTCAGCAGGAAATGGGGCTTTTGTTAAACGATTAATTAATAAAAATTTGACATCAATTGAGTTAGACCCAAAATTGGCAAAAAAGAGCAATTCTCTGTGTATGGATTTTTTTGATTACCCTATTGATAATAAGTTTGATACGATTATTGGAAATCCGCCATATGTAAAGCATCAAGATATATTAAATGAAACAAAACAAAAATTAGATTATTCTATATTCGATAATCGGAGTAATTTATGTTTATTTTTTATATATAAAGCAATTAAACATTTAAATAAAAACGGAGAATTAATATTTATAACTCCCCGTGATTTTCTAAAAGCAACATCAGCTATAAAATTAAATAAATTTATTTATAACTCGGGCACTATAACGGATATTATAGATTTGGGGGATAAAAGAATATTCAATGATGCTACACCAAATACAATAATATGGAGGTTTGAAAAAGACAATTTTTCAAGAACTACAAATATTAAAAAGGAATTTGTATTTAACAGGGGGCAATTATTATTTACGAATAACAGATATTCGATTAATTTTTCAGATTTATTTTTTATAAAAGTAGGAGCAGTAAGTGGTTCAGATAAAATATTTACAAGTGAAAAATATGGAAATGTAGATTTTGTCTGTTCATATACTCGAAAAACAGGAAAAACGAAAAAAATGATATATGATATAAAGCACCCGTATTTAGAGCAATTTAAGGAACAATTAATAAAAAGAAAAATCAGAAAATTTAATGAATGTAATTGGTGGGAGTGGGGACGAAAATATTATGAATCGGATAAGAAAAGAATTTATGTAAATCAAAAGACCAGAAACAAAAAACCATTTTTCATTTCAGATATTAAAGCATACGATGGCTCTGTTTTGGCAATTTTCCCAAAAAAAGAATATGATGATGACAAATTAAATGAAATATGCGAGGAGTTAAATAATGTTGATTGGGAGGAATTGGGTTTTATTGTTGATGGTAGATATATATTTGGTCAAAAAAGTTTATCTAATTCATTATTGCCAGATACTTTTAAAAAATTTTTATGAATAAGAGAAATATAAAACGGTGAAATTATGAAAAACATAGGAATAGGATTATTCGGAGATATAAAAGATGCAGGAAAAAATTTAGGAAAGGCAGGAACTTCCACAGATATAACTTTATACAATTATAAAAACGGAGATGATGCTATTTTTATAATTGAACCTACAAAATACCCAGAAAAAATAACACCATTATTATACACTATAAATTTAATGGATTATGCTTTAATTTTCGTAGATGAAGTAAAAGCAGAATTAGCAGAAACATTACTTATATTGGATATGTGCGGAGTAAGTAAAGGAGCTCTGGTAGTTGGTGAGTATGTTGATGTAAATCAATTAAAGGCGATTATCTCAAATACTTCAATGAAAGACTTTGAAATTATGGAAAAGGACTATATAAATATAAGGGAAAAATTAATGGAGCTCCCAATAGATATAGCAGGAGCTCCAAACAATGATTTTGTAAAAATACCAATTGACCACTTTTTTATGGTTAGAAGTGTAGGAACTGTAATTTTAGGAAGAGTTTTAAAAGGAGCTACAAAAATACACGACAATTTAAGAGTTTATCCAACAGAAAATAGTGCCATGGTAAAAAGCATACAGGTAAATGATAAAAATTATGATGGAGCTCCACAGTTTTCAAGAGTTGGATTGGCATTAAAAGGAGTTAAAGCCGAAGATTTGGATAGGGGGATGATATTATCAAATGGCGATTTGGAGGTATCCAATGAATTAACATTAAATATGAAATGGAATCCATATATGCAAAAAGAAATAGCTGTGGGGGAAGGATACCAAATAAATATCGGATTACAAACAGTTAGCAGTGAAGTAATTGAAAAAGAAGGAGATATAGTTAAATTAAAATTATTAAAACCAGTAGTTTATGAAAAAGGAGATAAAGCAATATTAATTGACGGAAGTGCAAAAATAAGAATAATAGGAGTTTCCGAACTTTAAATTTATATTTTTTAATTTTAATTTTTTGGTGGTATTTATGGGAAATATTGCTTATTCGTGGATAAATAAACCGACTATTGTTGGAATAGGTTTAATGGTTGAAGGTATATTATTGTGGGTTATTCCAATACTATTTTTTAATTTTTATTTAAATTATGGTGAGAACCTATTAAAAAATATATTTAATGTTTCAGGGGTTTTAGTTGCAATAGGTATATTAATTGGGTTTTATTTGTCAAAAATTCTATTAAATAATGATATTGAAAAGTATGTCATATTCAAAAAGAATGATAGTGAAAAATTTTTTAAAATATTTTTATTTTCATTTCCATTAGTTGTTATATTTTCAGCAGTATTAATTAAATATCTTATATTAGCACCAATATCATTTATTCAGATAGAAAGTGTAATTATTTTATCTATATCAAGTTATGGCGGGGGTGTTTGTTTTTCCATTGGCTTTAATATAATTAAAAAATTAAACAGTATTTATGGATAAATATAATGAAATATACTAAATACTACCAATTTTTAAATATTTATTTAATTTTATTGGCTTTTTTATAGTGTTTTTAAGGAGCTCCTAAAACTAATTTTTTTTATATTGAGAAACTAATTTCTTATATATGGGAGCTCCTGTATGTATCAGACTAACCAATACGGAAAAGTATTTCCTATAAATAATTTTCTATTTAATTCAAATCGTTATATATATAGGGGTTTGACAATAATTGTAATTATGAAAAAGATGAAAAATTAATGTAGGTAATAAAAAAGATATTAAAACACGCTTTAAAAGTATTAAAGGGAAAATGAAAAAAGGTCGGCGATGATGAACATTTGAGGGAATGTTCGGAGCCGACCGAATGAACACTTAACCACCATAAAGGAGGTGAATAAACCATGAAAATAAACTTACTTAAAGGTTTCGCTGCTGTGGCTATGCTTTGCATGGTCGGAGCTGTGTTAGCAGAACCTATAAGTACTGGAAATATTGGCGTTGTGGCATATGAACTGGCAAGTCATGAAGGAAGCTGGGATACTGCACATTCGATAGCAGCTATGGAAGGAGTGTTTAGCTGCACCGAGTTAGCAGGGATTACAGTAGCCGTAGCCGCTACTGGAGGACTTGCAGCCATACCACTTGCAATAGGAACGGGAATATGTTAAAATATATTTTTCATTTTAATTTTTTTATTTTTATAATTTTGGCAGATGCAATTTCATTCGGAGTAGGTATTATGAAAATGAACAATAACGAATATAGAAATAAATGTATAAAGAATTTGAATTTTGAAATTACTGGATGTATAATTTTATTACCAATAGCAACGGTAATTATAGCAGGTGCTTTATATCTTATAATCCCATTATTACATAGATTTCCTATATTTTTATTGGTGCAAAGTAATTTAGGTGTTTTTGGATTTGGAGCTATATTGGGATACATATTTATTGATAAAATATTGGATATTAGTTGGATAACTGATGAATCAAAAAAACCATACATGTGGGTAATTAAAGATATAAAAGAATCGGCATTTTTTGTATTTATATCGATGTTAGTTGGATTTGTTGGTGGTTTAATATTTGGAATTCCTTTGTATATACTATTGGAAAAGGAAATACATTATCTTATCTTTATGGGATTTTTGTTTTTAGGAGTAGGATGGATGGGATTTTGGTTTGGGGGTTTTATAAAAATTAAAAAATTTATTATTAAATACTATCAACAATTTGGTGAATCTTATGTTCTTCAAAGAGTTAATCAAAAAACTAAAATCTTATCATGTCTTACCAGTTCTCTTATTTTCTATATCTTTTATTATAGGATTCTTTACAAAAATACCAATGCCCAATAACTTCCCAAAGATTGATATTAACACAATATTTCCGCATACTTTTTTAGGTATTTTAACAAACAACTTAAAAGTAATTTTAACTAATTTATCTGGAAGTGTTTTATTTGGATTATCTACTTTTGTTAATATGCTTTATAATGGGTTTATTGTTGGTTTTGAAGTTAAAGGATTATTTTTTATTGGAGCTGATTTGAATTATATCCTAATGACGATGTTACCGCATGGAATATTTGAAATCCCCGCAATGCTTATATCAGCAGTAGCAGGTTTTAAAATCCCTTATGAAGTAATCCAATACCTAAGAGATAAAAAAGAAAAACCACTAACAGAAGAGGATATAAAGGAATTTCTAAAATTAGCAGGAATATCTATAATCCTTATAATTATTGCCGCTTTCGTAGAAGTTTATATCACACCAGAGATAGCGAGTTATTTACTACATTAATCTAATTATATTAACATAACATTAAATATAATGATTATATAATTAATTTTTACAATTAGGGTATTAAAAAATGTAAAGAATAAATAAAAGAGGGTGAAAAATTGAACCTAATAGAACTAATTCTAAATCCAAACGGTTTCTTTAGAAACCTATCAAATAAAGAAATATCCCTTAAAACACCGTTCCTTATAGTCCTTGTATTCTCGGTGTTGATGTCTGCATATTCCTACTATACAACATCAATAATGTTTAAAATATTTCCCGCAGATATGCAAGGTATGATGTCAATGATGATGATAATTACCGCAGTATCTTCTTTCGTAGGAGGATTTATATCATGGTTATTAATAGCCGCAGTAATGCACATAATTTCAATAGCATTTAAAGGGGAGGGCTCATTTAAAAGAACTTTCGAATTCACAGGCTATGGATTCTTACCAAACTTAATTGCCCTATTCATTACCATACCAATTGGCTATTATTTCCTTTCAAATGCCCATATTCCAACCTTAACAATGGCACAGCTTCAAAATCCTGTAATTGTAAAACAAGTGATGTCTTCAATAATTCCAAGACCAATGTTGTATGTTAATCTCTTAGTGGGTATGGCAGTTAGTTTATGGAATTTGGGATTATGGACTTATGGCATAAAGTATGCAAGAAATTTGGAATTAAAAAAGGCATTAATAGTTGCTTTAATTCCAACTGTCTTATTTGGGGCATACCAATTATACAGCGTAGCTAAATTCCTATAAGGTGAAATAATGAAAAAACCTTCTTTTATTTTTTTATCTTTTTTATCCTTATTTTTAATTTTAAACACAATAAACGCCATAGAATTTACAAGCATTGACTATAAGAACCAATACTTAGAGCCATCAAAGACCTACGATTTATGGGTTGTAATTACACCAGAAAAAGAGATAAACAACACCATAATAGGCATATATCCTTATGGAGAAAGTAAGGACTATATCCAAATAATCAAAGGAAAGGACAACGAAGGGCAATTATTCTCATCTGAAAAAGGAGTTGGGCATTTTATTATAAAAATCAAAGATAACGCACCATCGAAGGACTATAAACTCGTGGCATACTGCAACTACACAGAAGATAATAAACAATATTCAGAAAATAGGATATTCACCATCCCAGTAAGGGGAGCTCCGATAATCACAATTGAAAATCCACCAACAATAAACGAAGGAGTAAATAAAATTTACCTAAAAATAACAAACAAGGGAACAGGAACTGCACAAAACATAAAAATGCAATTTAACAACGATAACGACAATATATACTCTTTATCAGAGGGATACATCGACTACCTAAAACCACACCAAACAAAACTAATGGAAGTTAAAATTTATGCAAGTGGGGATGGAATTGTTAAACTACCTTACAAATTAACTTATAACAATCCTTATGATAATTTACAACTTACAGATAAAACAGAGACAGAGGGGGAAACCAATACAATTACATACAACTACAAAAACCAAAAAACCGTTGAAGAAACAGGGAACTTAATATTCAAAGTAATTCCAAAGAATGTTGTTGAATTGGAAGTAAATAATTACAATTATCCAGTGGGGGAGATAAATAACTTCACACTATCACTAAAAAACAATTATAAAGATGCCAATTTTATTATTACAATTGGAAATTACTATTTAGGTAATAATCAAAAAAGTTTATTTATTAAACACGGAGAAAAGGAAAATATATCCTTCAAAATAAAAATAAATGAAATAGGCATTAAAGAAATTCCAATAAAAATAATTTTTGATGGAAATGAGATAAATAAAAACATTTCCATAAATGTAATTGGAAAAGTGCAATTGGTTTTAACTGGCGTAAATGTAGAGGGAATGGACGAAAAAACCATTACAGGAGACTTATCCAACATAGGGACAACCAAAGCAAAAAGTGTATTGGTCAGCATTAAAAGAACAGATAATATTATTCCTGTAAGACCTTATGAAAATTACTTCGTAGGAACATTAAATGCCGATGATTACGGAAGCTTTGAATTACACTGCCAAATTAATGGAAATGTAAGTGAGATTCCAATTATAATCACATACAGAGATGAAGATAATAATTTAATCAAAATGGAGAAAAATATCTCAATATCTGTTGAAAGGGGGCAAATTATTAATAATGGAAATAATGGTTATGGAAGCAATGGGGGATTTATTAACTACATAATAATAGGAATTGGAGTTTTATTCTGTATTGGGGTAATTTATCTAATGTATAGTGGATTTATAAAAAGGAGGGAGTAATTAAATGGATAAATTCACATTAGAAACTTTAAACTTATTAAAAAATAAAGTTTTAGAAAATGACTATATATTTGGAGAAGAACTTACAGAGATTCTTATTGAGGAGATTTATGAGTTAATAGAAACTGTTAATGAAATTTCAGAAGAAATATCAAAAAATAGTCCAAATAATTCTAGTTTGTATGATTTAGGGTTGTTAATATATGATGATTTATCAACTCTTTATGAAGATATTAATAAATTATTAAGTGAAATTGATATTTTAAGCTTAAGCAGTAAAAATATCAAAAACTGGAAACTTTGGGAAAATCTTGGGGATAAGGCATATCTATGTAAAGCTTATTATGAGGCATTATTTTGTTATAATAAGGCTTTGGAATTGAATCAGAACTCAGAACTTTTATATAAAAAGGGATATGCTTTATTAAAGCTCTATAAAAGAGATTTAGCAATAAAATATTTTGAAAAGGTTTTGGAAAAAGATGAAAGCAATTATAAAGCACTCTTTGGATTGGGAGAAGCATATTATTCAATGAGTAATGAGAAGGATTCAATAAAATATTTTGAAAAAGTTTTAGAATTAAATCCAAAAGATGTAGAGGCACTAAAATATTTAGGGTATAATTATTATGATATTATGGACTACTACAAGGCGATAACTTACTTTAAAAAAGCTTTGGAATTAAAACCAGATGATATTGATTTGATTTTAGAAATTGCCAATTCATATTTTGAATTAAGAGAATACGAAGATGCATTAACATATTTTGAAAAAGCACTCTCTTTAAATCCA
>OFBA01000173.1_pt1 | contig 9899 bp, 12 predicted proteins | sample 1520391 | NCBI WGS metagenome assembly OFBA01 (sample SAMEA3696446, study PRJEB22514) | metagenome | biome: water; feature: marine; material: hydrothermal vent | place: Pacific Ocean | collected 2014-08-12 | depth 1521 m
ATCGAAATCCTGATTATTGGGTTGATAGAATAAAATGATCATTTAACAAGTCGCTCAAGCTGACCGCCAATCCGCTGGCGCTTGGCAGCTTAGCTCTGCCGTTATGCAGAAAATATAAAAGAAGATAATTAGTTATGAAGATAAAATTTTCTCGTCATGCAAAAAGAAGAGCAAAATTATATAAAATCTCAGAGGAAACAATATCGATATATGCTCTAAAAGAGGGATAGAATTGTTTAATGGCTAACAAATCGCTTAAGCTGACCGCCAATCCGCTGGCGCTTGGCAGCTTAGCTCTGCCGTTAGAAAAAATAAAAAACTAAAATTAGGAGTAAAAATGGAGAATATCACATTAAGGACAATTAATAAAATGCTGCAATCTTTACCCGAGAACAGGCAAGAGCAAGTGTTAAATCATTTGTATGAATACATTACAGAATTATATGATGAAATTAAATGGGACTTGTTATTTAAAAATTCTGAGAAGGAGATATCGCGAATAGTCAGACAAGTTAGACAAGAGATAAAAGAAGGTAATATAGAAGATTTTGATTATGATAGACTATAAAGTAAAAACCTTATCTTCATTTTGGAAACATTATGAAAAATTGCATGATGATATAAAGAAACAAGCTAGAAAAGTATTCAAATTGTGGAGAGAGAATCCATTTCATCCGTCATTACATTTTAAATGTGTAAATACAGAAGAAGAAATATGGTCATTGAGAATTACAAAAGGATATAGGGCATTATGTATTTATGAAAAAGATTCAATAGTATGGTTTTGGATTGGTAATCATGATGACTATCAAAGATTGATAAAGAAATAAAATAACCAAAACAAATTTCTAACAATTGGGTGCACTTGACCGCCATTCCGGTGCGCCCTTCGGGCTTGCTTTATGTGATTCGCCTGCAAAAAGTCCATTTTTGCAGGCAATGTTGAATGTAGAATGCTGAATGTTGAATTATTATAGTATGTTATATGCTAACATTTTTGTTAAAAAGGCCAAATTTGAGTTTTTGCAGTTAAGTCATTCAACGAGCCAAGCAGATGCCCGTTCCTAAAAAACCAGGAGCCCAAACAAAATTTTTTATAAAAAAACAAAAAATCAACTTGACACTTAACACAGTATCTAAAACGGACAGAAAAAAATTGTTGATTAAGCTAAGGCTTAACAGTCCGTTTTAGGTGCTCGGCCAGCTTAAAAACTTTGCGTCCTGGCGGCTTGGCGCCAGAAATTTGGGAAGTTAAAAGGTTGTAGAGAATGTCCAGAAAAATTATTCATTATCCTCATGAAATTCTGGCCAGAAAGGCAGTTCCTATTACTGAAATCACTGACGAGATTAAAGAACTGGCCAAAGAAATGAGTGAAGTCATGTATGAAAATAAAGGCATTGGCCCGGCAGCCCCCCAGGTTGCGGAAAGTGTTCGCTTAATCACTGTAGATCTGAGCGGGCCGGAAAAAAGAGAAGATTTGCATGTATTTGTAAATCCTGAAATTGTAGCAGCAGAAGGTGAAATAGAGACAGAGGAAGGCTGCTTGAGCGTTATAGGCTATCGGGCCAAGGTAAAGAGGGCCGCTAAAATCAAGTTCAGGGCTTTGGATCTGGAAGGAAATAAAGTAGAGCTTGAAGCCGAAGATTTGTTTGCTGTATGTTTGCAGCATGAAGTAGATCATCTTGATGGTATTTTGTTTATTGATCGTATCAGCAGGCTAAAGCGGAATTTATACGAAAAAAGGTTAAAAAAATGGTTGCGAAAAAGAAGTAAAAAATAAAGGCTTTTGTTTTAATAGTTTGATTATTTAATTGTCAGGTTTCGTTTCGTCATACACCGATTTTAGGAGGATAGAATGAAATATAAAGTAGTTCTGGAGCCCTCTGACGAAGGCTTTGCCGTATCAGTGCCTGGCTTACCAGGTTGTCATTCTCAGGGGGCTACCGAAGAAGAAGCCCTGGAAAATATCGCTTATGCTATTACTGAGTATCTGCAGGCAGTGGAGGAGCTTGTACGGGAGAAAACAATTCGTGAGGTAGAGATTAAAGTGGCCTAGTTATGCCCAGGCTGCCGGGAATAAATCATTTAAGTGCAGTTCGCGCATTGGAGAAAGCGGGTTTTTGGATTCTTCGTCAAGGCAAACATATTGTGATGACAAATGGAAGCCGCATTTTAACGATTCCCCGTCATAATCCAATTAATGCAATCACAATGGGAAACATTGTTCGAGACGCTGGCCTGACTAATGATGAATTTCGTAACCTATTATAACGCAACAAATGCGAAATGTGTTACCAATTTCGAAAGTTAGGTTTTTGAGCTCAATAGATGGGCATAATCTGGAGTAATCAATGAAAAAAAAACGCTTAGTCTTCATGGGCACGCCTGAGTTTGCGGCCATTATTTTAAATTATGTTCTTGATTGGCCTGGTGGAGAGGTCGTTGCAGTCTATACCCAGCCTGACCGCCCTTCTGGCCGGGGCCAGAAGCTTAAGCCTTCACCAGTGAAGGAATTGGCCGTGCAAAAGGGACTTGATGTTTATCAGCCCAAAAATTTTAAACAGGAGCAAGACATCCAGGTTCTGGCAGCTCTAAAGCCGGATTTTTTGCTTGTGGCTGCTTATGGGCTTATTTTGCCGGGAAAGGTTTTAGCTACGGCTAAAGTTGCGCCTATCAACGTCCATGCCTCGCTTTTGCCAAAATATCGCGGGGCAGCGCCTATCCAGCGCGCCATTATGGCAGGAGAGCCAGCAACAGGGATTACTATTATGCTCATGGATGAAGGGATGGATACCGGCCCTATTCTTTTGCAACGGGCCATGGCCATTGGTATTGACGATACTGCTGCTACCCTGCACGATGACCTGGCCCATTTAGGTGGCAGACTACTTGTTGAGGCACTTGATAAGATGGTACAAAACAAGCTGGTGCCGATCCCGCAGCCAGAAGAGCTGGCTACTTATGCGCCAAAATTAAAGAAGGAAGAAGGGCTTATTGATTGGAACCGGCCTTGCTTGCAGGTACACAATCAGATAAGAGCGCTTTATCCCTGGCCTGGAGCTTATTTTGACTGGGTCCGACCGGATCAGAAAGAAATAAGGCTTCATATCTATCCCGGTAAGGTTGGCCCTGATCTGACAGAAAAGGTTGCCCCTGGTACCATTTTAGGCGTGGAGGATAATCTAATCGCCATAGCCTGTGCGGATAAAATCTATTATACTCCAGAAGTAAAACCAGAAAATAGCAAAGCGCTGGACGCGCAAAGTTTTTATTGTGGATATTTGAGTAAAAAGTGTGTTAGTGGTTAGTGTTGGTGTTGGGTGAAACTGTTATGGTACTTTTAGATTATATTCAATTTTTAATTTCCGGCCTGACAGTAGGCAGCACTTACGGCCTGACTGCCTTAGGGTTTACTATTATTTTTAATACCACCGGCATAATTAATTTTGCCCAGGGCGAGTTTCTCATGCTGGGCGGTATGCTCAGTGTGTTTTTGCTCAAATTTTTAAACCTGGGTCTGCTACCGGCAGTACTTCTGGCTATCATTATTACTACTTGCGTGGGCGCACTTATTGAGCGTTTCACCATTCGTCCGGTGCAAAAAAGCTCTACCATTAATCTCATCATTATAACTATTGGTATCTCGATTTTTATTCGGGGCGTGGCCATGCTTTTGTGGGGAAAGGATACTTATGCCCTGCCCTCTTTTAGTGGAGACACACCACTGTCTTTTTTTGGTGCTTCCATGCATCCCCAATCTATCTGGATTTTATCCATTACACTTGTTTTGCTCTGTCTGTTAAAATTCTTTTTTGCCAGAACTATCTATGGTAAAGCCATGCTGGCCTGTTCTTTTGAAAAGAAAGCTGCCTATCTGGTTGGCATCAATGTCCAGCGTATGGTTCTGTTTTCGTTTATGATTTCAGCTCTTGTGGGAGCCATTGGCGGTGTTATTTTGACGCCTTTGACCATGACCAGCTTTGATGTTGGCATTTTGCTTGGTTTGAAAGGTTTTGCAGCGTGTATTCTGGGTGGATTGGGAAATCCTTTTGGTGCGGCAGCAGGCGGGCTTATCCTGGGCGTGCTGGAATCTTTTGGAGCGGGCATTGTTTCTTCGGCATATAAGGACGCAATCACCTTTATTGTTTTGCTTTTGCTCCTGTTTGTGAAGCCATCTGGTCTGTTTGGACAGGCAGAAGTGGAGAGAGTGTAAGGTGAATGGTTTTAAAAAAGACTTATTGACGATTGGTTTATTTTTAGCGGGAATGTTGATTTTACCCTGGTGTTTAACCAATGAGTATTATGTGAATGTGCTTATCATTTCAGGGTTAAATGCCATAGTAGCTGTTGGCCTGAACTTGCTTCTTGGCTTTGCAGGACAGATATCTCTTGGTCATGCAGCTTTTTATGGCCTGGCCGCTTACACCACCTCCATTTTAACCACGACCTATAACCTGCCCATCATTGCTGGCATTTTGGCCGGCATTGTTCTTGTGGGTTTAGTAGCTTACCTCATAGGCATCCCTACCCTTAAATTGTCCGGCCATTATCTGGCCATGGCCACGCTGGGTTTTGGAATAATCGTCTATATTTTTTTCAACGAGACCATAGAGCTAACTGGTGGGCCGAGTGGCTTTGTAGGAATACCCAGGCTGAGCCTTTTTGGTTATTCTTTTGATTCAGACCTGTCATATTATTACCTGGTGGTATTTGTGCTGGCTATTGTGCTTATGTTTTCTCTCAATTTAATCAGGTCCAGAATCGGGAGGGCCTTGCGCGCCATCCATACCAGCGAAAAGGCAGCGCAGATTTCAGGTATTGATATTGCCCGGTATAAATTGTTTATTTTTGTCCTTTCAGCTATTCTGGCAGGCATAGCTGGTGTGCTTTATGCCCATTATCTGGAATTTATTGCCCCTTCCTCCTTTGGTTTTAACCACTCTGTGTTGTTGGTTACCATGGTTGTACTTGGAGGCATGACCAATGTCTGGGGAGCAGTGGCAGGAGCCTTTTTCCTGACCATGCTGCCTGAGTTTTTGCGAGCTTTTGAAAACATAGAGTTTCTTCTTTATGGTTTTATTTTGATTGTTTGCATGATGTTTCTGCCTGAAGGGATAGTCGGGGGGATACAGAAGTTGGTTAGAAAGCTCACTTGATGAAATTAGAAGCGCAAATCTATATTGTGTATCTAAGCAATAAGAAGGGAGTATAAATGTCTGTTATGTTTTTAACTGATGAGATGGGGAATAAAAAAGCAGTTGTTTTAAGTATTCAGGAATATGAGGAATTGGAAAAAAATTGCCTCAATGGAAGAGACATTATATTTATTGCGTAGTCCTGCAAATAGAGATAGATTGTTAAAGGCGATTTCTGATATTGAAATGGAGAAAATAGAAGTTCATGACATTAAATTTTGATAAAGTCTATGGATATTTCTATTTTAGAATGTCAAAAAGTTACTGTGCGTTTTGGGGGCGTGGTGGCCCTGAACAGGGTCAATTTTTCAGTGCCCGCAAAAAGCATCACCAGTATTATCGGCCCAAATGGTGCTGGCAAGACCACTTTGATCAATGCCATTACCGGGTTTGTATCTTGCTCTGAAGGCTTTATTTGTTTCAATGGTCAGGACATTAGCAAGCAGCCTTCTCATGAGCGTGGCCGGGCTGGAGTGGTGCGCACTTTTCAGAACCTGGAAATTTTTTCCAATATGACGGTTCTGGAAAATGTAATGACTGGCAGGCACAGGCTTGTTAATTATTCTTTTTTTGATTGCCTGTTTAAAACCCCGCGCTACCGGGCAGAAGAAAAAAAGTGCAGGCAAAAAGCCGGGGAACTTCTTGAATTTGTAGGATTGCCAGACAGATGGGATGTACCTGCAGGTGAGCTTCCTTTTGGCAGCCAGAGGCTATTGGAACTGGCCAGGGCACTGGCAGGCGATCCTCATCTCCTTTTGCTAGATGAGCCAGCAGCAGGTTTAAATATTCGTGAAACCCGGCAGTTAGCACAACTAATTCAAAGAATTCGTGACCAATTGGGCATTACCGTGGCACTGGTGGAACACGACATGGATCTGGTTATGAGCATAAGTGACCAGGTTACAGTTTTGAGCTTTGGTCAGGTCATTGCCACAGGCACTCCCCTGGAAGTGCAAAAGAATCCAGAGGTTATTGCTGCGTATCTTGGCGGGGAGAAAGAAGCGTAAGAAGAGAAAGAAGCGTAAGAAGCGTAAGAAGAGAAAGAAGCGTAAGAAGCGTAAGAAGTGTAAGAAGCGTAAGAAGAGAAGGAAGTGTAAGAAGTGTAAGAAGAGGAAAAAGGGGAAACAGATTCAGGATTAAACATTGAACGTTGAACATTGAACGTATCTAATGCTTACCATTAAAAATATAGACGTGTTTTACGGCAAGATTCATGCAGTGCGCAGGGCGTCTTTGCATGTGCGCAGAGGCGAAATTGTAGCCTTGATAGGCGGTAACGGCGCAGGCAAGACCACCCTGCTTTCAACAGTGTCAGGTCTTCTCAGGCCAGCAGCGGGTAATATTGTTTTTGATGGCCAGGAAATTACCCGTTTAGGTGCTGACAGAATTGTAAGGGCAGGCATTTCTCACGTACCTGAAGGAAGGCTGGTTTTCAAACCTTTAAGCGTGGAGGATAATCTCTTACTTGGCTCATATCACCGTTTTAGTTTTAAACTCAAGCAAGAGATTGCCGGGGACATGGAAGCTATTTATTCTATGTTTCCGGTGTTAAAGGAGCGAAGGATACAGCCAGCAGGAACCCTGTCTGGCGGAGAGCAGCAAATGCTGGCCATTGGCCGGGCACTTATGGCCAGACCAAAAGTGCTTCTTCTGGATGAACCCGGTATGGGGTTAGCTCCTAATATTACTCAGGAGATTTTTAAACATATTGTGTCCTTGCGCGATAAATTTGGCCTTACAGTTCTTCTGGTAGAACAAAATGCCAGAAGCGCATTAAAAATAGCTGATCGTGGTTATGTTCTGGAAACAGGACGCATTGTGCTGCAAGGCCCTGCAGAGGAACTTTTGCAGAACAAAGATGTCCAGCGCGCGTATCTGGGCAGGGATATAACTGACCAGGTGGAGATTAGTAATGAATAATGAGATTTCTGATAAATTTATTAATAATTTATCATGTAGCGATCCGACTTGTAGATTTCTGGATAAGTTAGGCGTGCCTAGAGTACCAAAATGGCGAGCACTTATTATGTATATGCGCAGTATTAAAGATTATGATTTTTTAACCGATAAGCAAAAAAGTCAAATTCAACATTTGTTATTAGATTTATTGCAGACCAGGGATTTTTCAGAGCAAAAATTTAAGGAAATTATGCAATCTCAGGAGTCGATTATAGGGGATAGGTATCACAAAAAAATACAGACGGCATTTAAGGTTACGACTGAATTAGTAAAAGAAGTAAAGTCATTTATTATTCAAAAAAGTCATGATGTAAAAGCTTTAGAAGATGTAACTGTTGAGACAATCTTAACCGGTGATGATATCGATCAGATAGTTGATAAAATAAGAGATGAATTTCGTAAAGTAATAGTTGCGATGCGTCAGGATGCTGAGAATTTAGTATATTTAAGTAGAATAGATGCATTGACACAATTAAATAACCGTGGCGCATTTGATCGTCATATAGAAGAGGCTATTCAGGATGCTCGTGCTGACAAAAAGCCACTGTCATTAATTATGTTTGATATAGATCATTTTAAGCGATTCAATGATACATATGGACATCGTATAGGAGATCAAGCATTAATTACAGTTGCTTCTATTGTAAAAAAATTTATTCAGGATGCGAAAGTGTGGCATGACAAAAAAATATTTGCGGCCAGATATGGTGGAGAAGAGTTTGTTCTTGTATTACCCGGTATTGCACTACAACAGGCAATTTCAGTAGCTGAAGAGATTCGTAAACGGATACAGGAGTATAATTTTGTTATTCGAAACGCTCGTGGCGATGTAGTAAAGAAGGGCATTAAGATTACAGTAAGTCTTGGTGTAGCTGAATTATTATCTAAATGGCAGAGTAATATTGCGGAAAATTTAATTGATGCTGCTGATCAGGCGTTATATGCTGCTAAAAAGGGCGGTCGCAACAGGGTATGTTACTATACTCCTAAAGGCTGTAAGTGTGAATAGTAGGTTTAGATATTAATATAGTTTTAACCGCAGACCCATATAAAAACTTTGAGGTTAAAAATGTACTGGCAACAAGAATACGAGTGTATGGATAGAGAGGAGCTGGAGATCCTCCAGCTTGAACGACTGCAAGCAACTTTAAACAGAGTACGCAAAAACGTGCCTTTTTATCGGAGCCGTTTTGAAAGCCTGGGTCTTGAGCCTGAAGATATACGGACACTGGATGACTTTAAGCAATTGCCCTTTACCACCAAAGATGATCTCAGGGCCAATTACCCCTATGGCCTTTTTGCTGTCCCTTTACGCGAAGTGGTCAGGTTGCAGGCCTCTTCCGGGACAACAGGCAAACCAACAGTGGTTGGCTATTCCAGAAATGATATTCGCCGCTGGTCAAATCTTGTGGCCCGTATCCTTGTTGCTGGCGGGGTAACCAGAGAAGATCTGGTACAAATCGCCTTTGGTTACGGTCTTTTTACTGGAGGGTTTGGGTTTCATTACGGTGCTGAAGCCATTGGTGCATCAGTTATTCCTGTCTCCAGCGGCGGGACTCGCCGACAGATATTTATCATGCAGGATTATAGAACTACTGCCCTTGTTTGCACACCCAGCTATGCGCTCTATCTGGCAGATACTATGGAAGAGATGGGCATTAATATAAATTCCCTTTGTTTGCGCTGGGGACTGTTTGGCGGGGAAGCATGGTCCGAGGCCATGCGTCAGGAGATTCAGGACAGGCTTAAAATAGTAGCTACTGACAATTACGGAATAAGTGAAGTTATGGGGCCTGGCATTGCAGGTGAGTGTCAGGAGCAAAAAGGGCTACACATAAACGAGGATCATTTTCTGGCAGAGATTATTAATCCTGCAACAGGCCAGCCAGTAGAGCCCGGCCAGACCGGGGAATTGGTCCTGACCACTCTGACCAAGGAAGCCTTTCCTGTTATTCGTTTTCGAACAGGAGACTTAACCCGCCTTATCACTGACCCCTGCCCCTGTGGCCGCACTTTCTATCGGTTGAACAGGATACTGGGCCGCACTGATGATATGATTATTATCAGAGGGGTTAATGTTTTTCCCGGTCAGATTGAATCAATCCTTCTGGAGATTGAAGGAACCAGGCCCCACTATCAGATTGTTCTAGATCGTGAAGAACATCTTGATCGGGCTACATTGCTTGTAGAGGCCAATGAAGCCCTGCTTTCGGACAGGATGCGGGAGACGCAGGAGTTGGTTGGCCGTATCAGGAAACGGTTGGCCTCAGAGCTTGGCGTCACTTTTGAGGTCAAGCTGGTCGAGCCCAAAAGCCTTAAATCCTGCGGAGACAAACAAAAGCTGGTTATTGATAAAAGAAATTTTTGATGTTGAATCCTGAGTTCGTGAACTTTTTTGAGGGAGCATCCGCACCTGGCGGATGCTCCCGGTGAGGGTGTGAAGGTGCGCGTTATAGAATACAGAGAAGGCCCATTTGTAGATAGGGAAAAGGAAGAAGAATTTTTATTGGATAGATTTAAGCATCGTCCTGAGAAACTTTTATTTATCTATGGCCCCAAGTCGTCTGGCAAGACAACGCTGATGGAATATCTGGTGGAAAATATTCTGGAAAATGATAAGGGGTATTATGTTAATTATGTAAATTTTAGAAGATATGCCATAGTCAATTATAAGGATTTTCTGGATATCTATTTTAAGCCCATAAGGGAAGAGCAAAAGTCGTGGCTGGCAAGGGTAATGGATA
>OFBA01000174.1_pt1 | contig 9850 bp, 9 predicted proteins | sample 1520391 | NCBI WGS metagenome assembly OFBA01 (sample SAMEA3696446, study PRJEB22514) | metagenome | biome: water; feature: marine; material: hydrothermal vent | place: Pacific Ocean | collected 2014-08-12 | depth 1521 m
GATGAAAATACTTTAGTAACTGTATCCCAAATTATTCTTAATTTATTAATTAGTTCATTAGTTAATTTATAATTTATCGGTGATATATTGATTTTATTAGCACTACCAAATAAAGGAAGAATTTCAGAACCAATTAATAAAATATTGGACAAAGCAGGTTTAAAAATATCGGCACAGGGGCGAAGCTTATTTGCAAAAACTGTTGATGAGGAAATAGAGGTAATGTTTGCAAGGGCAAGAGATATTCCAGAATTTGTTGCCGATGGTGTTGCAGATGTCGGAATTACGGGCTATGATTTAATATGCGAAAGAGACACGGAAAACTCCGTAGAATTTTTATTAGATTTCAATTTTGGAAAGGCAAATTTAGTAATAGCCTCCCCCGAAGATTCAGCCATTAATTCAATTAACGATTTAAAAAATGGTATGAAAATAGCCACAGAATTTCCACACATCACAAAAAAATATTTAGAAAGTAAAAATCTTGATTTAGAAATTATAGAGTTAAGCGGGGCAACAGAAATTGCACCATTTATTGGAGTTGCAGACCTTATAAGCGATTTAACTTCAACAGGAACAACATTAAAATTAAACAGATTAAAACAAATAGATACAATAGTAAAATCCACCACACGACTAATAGCCAATAAAGGAAGCATGGCAGACGAAAATAAACGATTAAAAATAAATCAAATCGTATCGGGAATAAAAAGTGTTCTTTATGCTCAAACAAAACGATTAATTATTATGAATGCTCCAAAAGATAAAGTAAATGAAATTAAACAAATTATTCCGGGCATGGGCGGACCTACAATATCAGAAGTATTATCAAATGATAAAGTAGTTGCCGTTAATGTTGTGATTGATGAAAAACAAGTATTTAAAATAGTTTCAGAATTAGAAACAATAGGAGCAAAAGATATACTTGTGCTACCAATTGAAAGAATTTTATAATTTATTTTATTTTTTATTTTATTTATTAATTAAATATTATCTGCATAGTTTAAAATCTCTTTTGGAATATCTGCAAAATTCATAATCCCCCTAAATTGCGGTGTAATGTTCATTTCTAAAATATATGATTTATTATTTTTATCAATTAACACATCAACACCAACAATATCAGCACCTATTTTTTTTACAGAATTTAAAATTAACTTTTCAGTATCTTTATTTAATTTAAATTCTTTAATTTCAGCACCAAGGGAATAATTTGCCCTCCAATCATTATTTGAAGGTATTCTTTCCATTGCACAAATTATTTTATTATTTATTACAAAAGCTCTTATATCATGTTTAAAATCAAGGAGCTCCTGCACAAACAACTCTTTATTGTTATTTTTTAGCAACTCAACTATATTTTTTAATTCTTCCAAATTATTAACTTTTAAAACACCATTTCCATAACCGCCATATATCGGCTTTACAACCACAGGAAAATTAAAATTGTTGGTTTTCATCGTGTTTTCAATGTTTTTAAAATCATTAGTAAATGTTAAAAATGATTTAGGCATTACTTCATTTAATTTTAAATAAGTTAAATATTTATTTTGACATACTTCTATGCTATTTGAATTATTAATAATTTTAATATTTGGTAAAGTTTCAAGATATTTTAAGGCATAAATTCCTTCTTTTAAATAATCTCTTTCTACTCGGGATAAAATTATATCATAATCCATCATATCATTTAATCCAGAAATCATTTCCAACGGGTCTAAAAATGATACATCATAATTATTATTTTTTAATTTTTCATAAATCATTGCGTTTTCTGGTGTTCTTTTGTGGCAAAGTATGGCAATTTTTGTTTTTTTAATATTTTCACCATATCATTTTATTATTTATTTTACATTTATACTATCCAAATCTCCGCCCATTTTATAGGATAGGGTTATATTTAATATATTATCTTTTATTACGGGATTTTCTATTGGAATGACCAATGGTGGATTTAACATAGGGGAGCTCCCCGACATTATTTTATTGGTTAATTCTGTGTATGTATTTAATCTAATTCCTAAATTAGTTCCTTCTTTGTAGTTATCGTCAATTTTAAATTTTAAATTATAACTAACTTCCTCTTTATTTATTTTGTAAAAATCAATTGTATCATATAATATTTCTTCCGAAACCGATTTTGATATTACTTCTTCATCATAGTAAATATGCCCCATTTTTGCAATCACTATTTGTGCTGTATTATATACCTTTTCAGGAATAATTTTTCCATTTTCTTTTAAATATCCTTTTTTAATTATTGAATTTAAAACTGGAACCTGTGGCTCTGTTATTAGTGCCGTATCAAGCAATTCAGCTATAATTACATCTGCCTGTTCTTTAAAATTATATTCGGAAGCATCTTCTTCAATTAATTCTATTTTTTTAATATTTTCATAATCATTTATTTTTAAATTTTCTTTTGCATACATACAAGTAATGGGGTCAAGTTCTACGGCATAAACTTTTTTTGCTTTCTGAGATGCTACCATTGCCAATATTCCGCTACCTGTTCCTAAATCATAAACTATGTCGTTATCTTTCACTGTTTGTTCAATTGCTTCTTTAAAAACTGCTACTCTGTCTGTATCAAGAAGCATACTATAATGCCATTGTGGAACACTTAATTTAAGTTTCATAATATCATCTAAAAAGTTTAAAATTCTGTAAAATATGTAATTAATATTATAGTATAATAATATAGTATAATAAACATAATATTATTTAAAAATAGTTTAATTATATATTAATTGTTCATAATAAATCTAAAAAGATTAGTTTATTACAATATGAAAAACACCATATATACGCTCGGAGCTCCGAATATACCACATATAAAATATACTCCATATATTTTTAAATTGGAACTACAATTGGTATTCCTTTGTATTCGCCCACATGTGCCTTAACACCATAAACTTCCCCAATATTTTCTGGGTTTATTATTTCTTTTCCACCTTCTGCAAAAATCTTTCCATCTTTTAGCATTATAAATTTATCGGAAAACCTTAAAGCAAGATTTAAATCATGCATGACTACAATTGAGGCGATATTTTTGGATTTGGATACATCTCTAGCAATTTTCATAGCTTCCAGCTGATTTTTTAAGTCAAGGTTATTTGTTGGTTCATCCAGCAAAAGCACCTGAGGTTCTTGAACAAGAGCTCTTGCAATTACCACCTTTTGGAGCTCCCCTCCGCTTAATTCATTTGTGCATCTTAAAGCATAATCTTCTAAATCCATAAGTTTTAAAAATTTATGAGTAATTTCAATATCTTTTTCCGATATTTCCCATTTTATATGGGGTTTTCTTCCCAACAATACAGTATCAAATACAGTCATATAGTTTCCATCTGCCCTTTGTGGAACATAACCTATTTTCTTTGCAATTTCTAAACCACCTAATTTGTCAATATCAAAATTATCAATTAATATGGTTCCCTTTTTTGGTTTTAATATTTTATTAATGGATTTTAACAATGTAGATTTTCCTGCCCCATTAACTCCAAGGATAGAAACAACTTCTCCCCTATTGACCTTGAACTCCACATTCTCCAGTATTTTTTTGCTTTTATATGAAAACTCAACGCCTTCAACTGAAAGAATCATAATTATCACTTTTTGCATTATTATATATTTATATATTTTATATTTTACTTTTTATACATTCTTGTAAGCAAATAAAGGAACATCGGAGCTCCTAAAATACGAGGTCAATTAGGAACTTTTTATAATTTGCAATAATAAGCAAAATAGAAAATTATTATATTATTTTTACAATCCTTTTTCTCCCAATCTTGCGAGTTTTTATGAGCTTTTTTTCCTCTAATGAATTTACATATTTAAGTATTGCAGGTAGTGAAACATTGAATTCTTGGGAGAGCTCCGTAATAGTTTTTTCTCCCTCATTTAAATATGCCAATATTTTCCGTTCAAATTTTGTTAAATTATATGGATGAGCTATTTTTGGAAACTCTACTATTCTCTTATCATGCACATAAACAATTTTATCAATATTTTGGAACTCATAAAGAGAAGCATATAGTAATGCAAAAGAAGTTATTTTTCTTCCGCCAGTCAAATTTACAATAATATTATTTTCTTTTTTTATAATTTCTCTAAAAGTTTCAACATTTTTCTCAAAATCTATTCCATTTACTTTTACCTTTTCGCAATGTATTCCAAGCATAGCACATAATTCTTCTGCTTTATTAACTGCATCATCTATTGTATTGTGGTCTTTTTTAGTAATATATGATTCATTATCTTTGGTATATATTATAATTACTTTATCGGCACCGAATTCAGAAATTGGTTTATACATATGTTCCACATGGAATCCTACATTTATCATGTGTGTCGTCATTATATCGCCTTTTTTAATTATTCTGCCTTATGGATAGGGAGCTCCCCCCATTTAGATAAATGTTTTATCATATCGGAGCTCCGAAGGAGCGAAGATAAAAATATTAAAAATATTAAAAATCAAAGAGTTTCAAACCTATAAGATTATTCAAGATGAAGAAAATTAATAAAATAAGATTTAAAATAATATATATTGTTATTATTATTCTTATTATCCTTTAACTACGCCCATAGGTTTCATTCTACTTACTTTTAAGGATATTCCAGAATTATGAACAACATCTGCCACAAACTCTATATTTTTATAAGATTCTGGGCATTCCTCTGCTACAACACCTTTTGAATCTGCCATGACATATATTCCTTTTTCCTCCAAATCTCTAATTACATCTACTGATTTATACATTTTCAAAGCCTTAGCTCTACTCATTATCCTACCTGCACCATGTGCCGTAGAACCGAATGTTTCTTCCATTGCGGTATTTGTTCCATGCATTAAATAAGATGCCGTCCCCATATCTCCCGGTATAATTACGGGCTGACCTACGCTATTGTATTTTGCTGGGATATCCTTATTATCTGGTCCAAATGCCCTAGTTGCACCTTTTCTATGGACTACTACTTTTTTCATTTTTCCATTTATTTTATATTTTTCCTTTTTCGCAATATTATGTGCCACATCATATAATATATTCATTTCAAGGTCTTCTGCTGGTCTCCTAAATACTTCTTCAAAGCTTTCCCTTATCCAATGTGTAATTAGTTGCCTATTAGTCCAAGCATAATTTGCTCCGCAACTCATCGCCTTAAAGTAGTTTTGCCCTTCCTCTGAATTTATTGGGGCACATGCAAGCTGTCTATCTGGTAAAGTTATGTGGTGATTTCGTGATGCTCTTTCCATATATCTAAGATAATCAGCACAAATTTGATGTCCCAAACCTCTGGAACCTGTATGTATTAATATTACAACTTGATTTTCTTCAATACCATATATTTTTGCCACTTCTTCGTCAAATAATGTATCTATATATTGTATTTCTAAAAAGTGATTTCCACTACCCAATGAACCCAGCTGTGGGAGACCTCTTTTTTTGGCACTGTCCGAGATAAGTGAAGCGTCTGCCTCTTTCATTTGCCCCTGTTCTTCCATATATTTTATATCGTTATCCCATCCATAATTATTATCTATTGCCCAATTTGCCCCTTCTTCAAGAACTTCATCTATTTGATTTTTATTTATTCTAATTTTTCCTTTACTACCCAATCCAGAAGGAACATTTTTAAATATTTTATTTAGGAGCTCCTTCATCTTAGGCTTTACATCTTCTTTTGTAAGGTTTGTTTTTACAAGTCTAACCCCGCAGTTATGAACTACAACCCCATTTGCTATAAAGTTGTGTTCTTTGCTTGATATTCCAACATCATATAGTTTTGAATTATATGGTGTTTTTTCAATTTCTTTTATTTTATCAATGATGAATCCTCCTTTAACCCCATATTTTTTAATAAATTCTTCTAATGTTTCAAAATTATTTGCGAATGTTTTATTTTGCTCCACTTTTGAAATTCCTTCTTTGTTTATATTTTCCCATATAATTAATTTTCTCCTCAAATATTCTGTAATTACTAAAATTTTTTCATCATTGCAATAGGCATAACCAATCTTAGATAGGAAATTATGGAGCTCCTTGTTGTTTGAGCTTATATATAATCTATACATAATTTTCTCATCATACTCCTTAACTTTATATGTTTTTGCATTTATATCAAATTCTTTCAACATATATGCTAATTCATCTAAATAGTTTATAAGTTCATTTTCAATATCATCTGTCTTTGAGATTGTTAAAGATATTGGGCTTATGGTGTATTTGTCGTTTTTAGTTCTTGATATTGGCTTACTTCCATCTGCCCCAAATAATCCTGCTAAGAAATTTGCTTTTACCCATTTTGGAGATTCATTTATCCAGTCTGGAACTTTTGGAATTTGACTTACTTTTTTACCAATTAACATTCCTAATTTATACATAAACAATGCAAATGCTTTTGATGCTATTTTTATATAGTTGTCTTCACATGAGCTTATATATTCGCTACCCCACGCATTTTTTATTTTAATATCCCTATTTCTTGAATATATTTTTGAACTTTTTACGCCTAATTTTTCTAAATCTTCATTAATCTTAATTAATGTTTCTTTCTTTCCATAATATGCAACATATAACCTTTTTCTATCTCCATTTTCTTGAACAATACTTCCATCACCAAGAGCAAAACCTAATAATCGTGCTATTGCTCCTATTTGTTTATGATTCATTTTTAATGGCAATAAACCTCGTTCTTTTAAATATTCTACTATTTGGGCATCATATTCTGCAAAATCCTTTTCATCCAATATTATATTATCAGATGGTTCTTCGTATTCTACGCCCTCAAAAGGATAAGCCACAATATCATGTTCTTCTTTTAACATGCCCATCGGAACATAGCCGTTTGGTGTTAAAACTGGATGGTCTGCACTACCTTCCAAAACTCTTCCAAATTCTGTTTTTATCTTTATTATGTTTTCTTCCGCATCTCTTTCAGAAATAAACAATACATTTGAATGTTTTTCTTTACTTTCTTTTATACCATAAACTTTTACGCATAAATCTAATTTTTCTTTTAAGTCTTCCAATTTTATAGTATATTTATCTTCCATCAATATTTTTGAGTTTGGTGTGAGACATGATATATCAAATCCCACACCTCCAGGGATTATTACTCCCATTTTTTCATCAAATGCCGCAACTCCCCCAATTGGAAACCCATAGCCGTAGTGAGCATCTGGCATTGCTAAGGAATATTTTTGAATACCCGGAAGACATGCTACATTTGCAACTTGTTCCAATACATCATTTTCAAGTCCTCCGATTAATTTATCATTTAAATAAATTCTGCCCGGAACTTTCATTTCTTTTTTGTATGTTTTTGGGAGCTCCCAAATATTATCACTAATTTTATTTAACTCCATAATCTCACCTACATAATAAATATGAATAAACAAAATAATAATAGAATATAATAGAACAACATATGACAGTGAATTTATATAAATATTTGGTGATACATTGGAAATTATGATAATTGGAAAAGGACATAAAAATATAACGGCAACTCACAAAACAACACTGGAAATTACAAAAGAAGATTATTTAACACCAACGGGGGATTGCATTGTTGGAGTAAATATTGATAAATCTATGGCGGATTTTTCGGAAGGAATTAGGGAAAAAATTCGGAGCTCCGATAAAATTATTATAGAAATTGTTGTTGGAGATTTGAAAGAAACCATAATTGGAAAAGGACATAAGGATTTAATTTTAAACCATCCAACCGATATAGTAATAAGAAAAAGTAGTTTCATCTGTCCAAGAACTTTGATGATAAACGCAGATAAAAGTGCAAAAGAATTAACCCGTGAAATTGTAGAGAAATTGAAAAAAGGAGAAGATTTAATTTTTAGGATAAGTATATTATAATTTAATTTAGGAGCTCCCATATTTTCTTTAACTTAACAACATCAACCTGACCAGGTGCGGAGCTCCTACCTTCCATAGATGCAAAAGTTAAAATTGAACCTAATTTTACCCCAATTATTCTTGTTAATTTACCTGCTTCTCCCATTCCTATACCAATTATTTTACCTTCATAAATACTAATTACTGCAAAAATCTTTAATAAATCATTTTTATTTTGTGCCATTGTGGCAAATTTCGCAATATCTCCAATTTTTAGCTCTTTTTCAACAATTTCTATTAAATCCTTTTTAGAAGGAGTTTTATCAAAATCATGATAGGATACAATAATTTTAGTTTCTGAGTTTATTTTGTTCCTAAATTCAACAAGTTCCTTATTTTTTTCTTCTTTTAGTTCAATATCTATGAATTTTACATTATTTTCAATTGCTGTTTTATATAATTCCATTCTTTTGTTATTATCTCCCGTATATTCTCCACATTCCCAATCTGCCCTAATTGTGATAATTGATGGATATTTTGCCATTTTTTCTATGTCCTCTTTATCCACATTTTCAAGCATATCGACCCTAAACTCTACAATATCGGCAACTTTTAAAGCTTCTTCTGCACTTTTTAAAGCATCATCTATATTTTTATCAATTACTGGAATGCAAATCATAAAATCACACCTTTTGTTATTTATTTCTCATATTTTTCTGTAAGAATTGCTTTTATTTTTTTCGCCGTTATTTCCCCTATGCCTTCAACCTCGCGGAGCTCCTCAACAGAAGCCTTAACAATGTTTTCAATTGTGGCAAATTTCATAAGTAAATTTTCTGCCATAAGAGCTCCAATGTCTGGAAAACTTTCAACTATAAACCTCTGCCTTTCTTTTAAAGACATTGGTTTTTTTCCTGTTCTTATGGATATTGTTCTTTTATCCCTTAACTGCTCCCGTTCTGCCATTTTTATTAATATATTTGCCGTCTCTTCAATATCTTTCGTAAAAATTACAGGTATGTTAAAATCCAACATTATGGAGACCATAGTTCCATTTATTATTTTTTCAGACAATCTAAAATAATCATTCCCCTCTACAATTAAAATCGGTCTTTCATATTTTTTTAAATCCTTCAATTGTTTGAACAATCTTTTATCAATTATGGAGCTCTCTAAATCTTCGGCTGTTTTTCGCTCTACTATTACTCTATCACTTAATATAAAATCCCCATTATTAAGCGGTTTAAACTCCAAATTAGCTTTATTATAGAGGTATCTACTTATTATTTTTTCCCGAGTATCCACTATTATTTTAACTGATTTTGTGAGGTCATTTGGCGGTGTATTGTTATTAATTTTATTTTTATTGCGTTCTGTTATATCTTTAATATTTTCTTTATTTTCAAACGTTTTAAGTGTGGCAGGTCCGGTATCTCCGCTTGTTGCAGCTAAAATTAAATAGTTTTCATTTCTTTTTTTAGCAAGTGAAGATAGTATCACCCCAAAAGGCTGAAGCGCCATATCTTTAAACGCCCTTGTAGGTCCATGCCATAATTCACCTACAAAAAGATCCTTCCCAAGCTTAACAACAGGCACGACATCAGGGTCGTCAAATTCTCTTAAATATGTATATAAGGCTTTTTCAATCAAATCATTATCTATATCGATTTTAAAAAGCTTAAGTATTCCTCTTGCAAGATGTCTATATGTTTTTTCATCTTCAACATCATAATATCTATTTAAAAACCTCTCATCAATTTTAGGCAACTTACTTGGCACGTATAATCCGCCCTTTGGTGCAGCCGGGTCTAATATAACCTCGCTAAAAGTTTTTTTCTATATCGTTCCTCTTGTTCCGATAAATTTCATTACAGACCTTTTTTTATAGAATTATACCATTTATTTAGAGCTAAAGATATTATACCTTACCCCTCACACCCATTATATTATCATAAATGAGCAAAAATCCTGTTAAGATTCTTCAG
>OFBA01000177.1_pt1 | contig 9776 bp, 7 predicted proteins | sample 1520391 | NCBI WGS metagenome assembly OFBA01 (sample SAMEA3696446, study PRJEB22514) | metagenome | biome: water; feature: marine; material: hydrothermal vent | place: Pacific Ocean | collected 2014-08-12 | depth 1521 m
ATTTATTATTTATCGTCAAATAAAAATATAGGAGGATTGTTATGAAAGTCTATTCCATACTGCTATCTCTGATAGTAATTTTAGGTGCATTACCACTTAGTTTTGCGTCAGGAATTGCTGAAAATGTAGCAGTTGTAGTATCTACTCCAGCAGATGCCATTGTTGCGGCACCTTATGCCAAAGCAATGGGATATAAACTGATATATACGCCAACAGGTGAATTATCAGATGATGCTAAAAGAGAACTTGAAAGAAATAATATTGACAAGGTAATAATTGTCGGTGGTTCGGTTGCAGTTAGCACCAATGTAGAGAACCAGATAAAAGGATTAAAAATAACTACTCAAAGAGTTTGGGGGGAAACTAGAATCGAAACTTCCCAAAAAGTGTATGAATTAATTAAAGCAGAAAAACCAGAATTATTAGATAACCTTGTAGTTGTAGAAGGATTTAATGAAAAAATAAGTCCTGTGGCAGTGAGTTTCGGAGCTCCTGTATTATACTATGGGTTAGGTAAAGATGAAGGATTGGCAAAAATATTAGAGACTGCAAAACCAAAGAATGCTATAATTATTGGTAGCGGAGCTCCAAGAATTATAGAAAATACGCTGTCAAAAAACGCAGAAAATACGATAATCGCATCAGGTAGTGATGATTCAGCTGTAAGAACTGCATTAGCATATGTTACAAAAATAAATCCAAATGCTGAAAACAAAGATGTTGCAGTAGTTTATGCCGAAAAAACTAACAATCCAATATTGGATGCAGTAGTAAGTTTCGTTAGTGGTTATGTGGGTTCAATAGCTCCAATTCCAAAATCAGATGAAGGTATTATAAGTAATATAGTATCAAAACTTACATTTTCATCAGGAATTTCAATTTCAAGTGATGATACGCCAGTGTCAGATATCATATCAGACCTCGCAACTAAATACGGATTGTCATTTACAGGAATAACACCATCAAGAGGAGGTGGAGGAGGACCCTCAACAACAACAACACCAACAGTAGATAACAAACCAGTGATAAATAAATTCGAAGCTTCAATTGATGGTTTAAAAGCAACATTTATTATAAATGTAAGCGATGATAATGGATTAAAAAAGATTGTATTAAAATACGGTGATGGAACTGAGCAAGAAAAAGACATATCAGGGAAATCATACTATTTGAACACATCAAGAAACTACTTAATGCAGGGAATATACACTGCAAAATTAGAAGTTTATGATGATAACGGACAATTGGTATCAGAATCAGATAGTTTAAATCTAAGATACTTTGATGTAAATCAGGAGTATATATCAAAAGTTACTGAGAATGTAGATGAATCAATTCCAATAACGATTACAAACTACCACGATACCGCCATATCAATTATAAACACAACAAATGTGAGCTCAGATCTCAGTGTTTCAATGAGTGGAGATTTAACAGTTGATGCAAATTCAAATGAAATAGTCGTATATAACATTACAAATACATCAGCATTAAGTTCTGGAAAGTCTTATCAGGCAAGTATTACATTTGCTTTGGATGGTCATCCAGAAATAAATAAGACATTTACATTAGATATTGCAGTTCCAGAACAGCAAGATATAACCACATCAAACGGCAGTACAGTTTCATTGCAGGTTGTGAATACAACAGTTGCAGATACTACAAATATTACAATAAATGATTCAAAAACTGATGTGTTTAGTATTACAACAACCGTTAGTGGGAAAACAATAGAATTTGCAGTTCCAACAACAAACACTTCAAACACATCGGCAATAGAAAACACCACAATTCACTTAGAAAATGTTAAAGATGCGTTAGACAGGGCAGAAGAAATTCAAAATACTTCTACGCTAACAGAAGAACTTATGACACCAGTTGTCATTGCAAGTAAAGATGTAAATAATGTCTCAGTCGATATTAATAATATTACATTTGATGAGACTACAAATGAAGCAACAATAAACACTGAAATTGTATTCGAAAATACAACCGATACTTATGTCGTAATTGCAATACCTGTTGGTAATAACTCAGTGAGCGAAGTATTTAAAGAAGGATTGGGAGATATTCCAGCATACGACCAAACCAAAGACCAGCCAAATTACTATAATTATGATGCAACGCATGGTATTGTAACATTATATATGACCGAAGACCCATTATTAAGCATTACATTAAGTGTAAATGTAACGAACGACCCGTCAGTAGTATTATACAACTACACTGGAGATGGATTAAATGTATTAATAAATGCGTCAGAATCCTATGACCCAGAAAATAAAACTTTAACATTTACATGGTTGGCACCAGACAATCGAAGTTTTTCATACCTTGACGGCGGGAAAACAATAAATATAACCTATCCTGTGGATGGAACCTACGATATTACTTTAACGGTATCAGATGGAGTTTATGAGGTCACCTCTGTAATTACAGTCTCATTAACTCAACCAGTTGAAGAAAAACCAGCAATAAAAGTTATAGCAGACGATAAGATTGTTGAATTTGAAGGACAAGACAGCAATACATTATCAATCACAGGAACAAAAACCATAAACATACCAACAATAACAGCAGATGCAACCGTTGTAGATAAAAAAGATACAACTAAGAATGTAGAAATATGCTTCAAAGATAATGAAAGCTTTGAATCAGTAATTGAAGCAATGAATAACTTCAATAAAGTCTCATACGATGGAGATACAATTACAATTACATACAACAACGCAGATATGAACGGCAAGAATGTTTCATTAAACATAATTACCACAAGAGATACATTTAGGGATAATATAAATGCACTATTGGATGGTGATGCAACAGGATTAATAAACAGCTTGAATACAGGCTATAATAATACAGCAACAGTATCAAGCGGTAAAGCAGAATTCACCATTAATGCAGATGATAGCAAGGCTGACTACTTCGTAATAATTACCGAAGGAAACGGAGTTAAGACCACAGATGACGATGTTAAAATCCTTGCAATAGGTGGATTTGAAGTAATGAAATATAATTTAACATTGACCTTCAATAGAACAGATGTAAATAATCAATCGTTCTATAATATGTCATTAAACGATACGCCTACAAACGATGTAAGATATGGATTGGCAAGGATAGATAAAACCGTAGGAATAAAATTAAATGTGGTTGGAACAAATCCAAACAATAATTTATTCAATGTCTCAGTGGTTGGAAATAGTGGAAGCGAAATAATTGTGGAAAACAACGATTTCATAACATTAGATTCCGATAAAATATCCGACATAATAAAAACGATATTTAACGGCACTGCATCATCAGATCACAGTTCAGTAACGAAAGATGATACATACACAGCAGGGGTTCAAAACATATCAAACGCTTATGTTATCGGTGTAGTGTATGATAAAGTAGATAAAAAGATTGTTGCAGTAGAACAACAATAAATATCCATAACATAAATTAATAAGTTCTTTTCTTTTTTTCTTTTATTTTTCGAGCATTGAAATTCATAAAAAATTATAAATATGTTAAATTTTATGATTGATTTATACTAAATTCACACCAAGGGGTGGTAAATATCAATAAAAAAATTTTTATGATTATATTATTTGGAATTTTAATTTCTCCGATTTATGCAGTTTCGGATATTGAAATATCTCCTTCAAATCCAGTAGTGGGAGATACCATTACATTAACAGGAAAAGCATCACCAAATGAAGCTATAAACTGTCAAGCATGGTTTGAAGTAAATCCTACAAAAATATTACTACCTGATTATGGGTATGATATGTATGGGGTTGAGCTTCCGAGCCCACCAAATAATTTTAAGGTTATTGCTGAAAATGTAAATGACGCATATGTATGCGTAAATATGGGAATATGGATTACCATAAGTTCTAGTGCAGACAGTAATGGCATAGCAACAGTTTCTAAATCCAATGTTCCTGAGGGAACTTATGATATGACAATTGGAGGGACTATAAAAGACCAATCAAAACCTGTAAAACTAAAAATAATAGCTTCAACAACAATAAATGCAGATGAGAATGGTAATTTTAAATACGCATACAAAACAAACAACATTCCAGAAGGAACAACAATATATTTGAGTGTTGGTGGCGTAAATAAAGAAATTATAATTAAAGGCGATACTCCAGCTCCACCTGCTCCATCAGTAGTAGATACCACAAATACTACAAATAACACCGACAACGAACCTCCAAAAATAACAATATTATCTCCATCAAAAAGAGATTATACTACTTCCACCGTAGATTTTGAAGCAATTGTTGAAGATGTATCGGATTATACGATAAAATTCTACCTAAACGGTAATAGGCTGGGTTATAATGAATCAAGCAGTCATTACACAGGCACTCTTAATTTAAAAGAGGGGGAAAATACATTTAAAATAACTGCAAAAGACGCATACGATAACGAAAACAGCAAAATCATATATATTAATTACTACAAACCAAAGAGTCAGGAAATTGAAAATACTGAGAATAATAAAGTTGAGAATATTGCTTCAAGTCAGAATACCACTTCTGAAAACATAGAAAATACTGAAAACAATAATAACCCAGAACAGGAAGAAAATATCATTTATGGAACAGTAATAAAACATATTGATAATGCCACATTAACAATATCTGATGGAACAAAAATTAACACAGAAGGCGATGTGCAAATAAAAAAGGTGGAGCTCCCAAATACTACAATTGCATATTATATAGCTCCAAAAAATGCAGAATTTAGCAAACCTTTAACGCTTGAAATATCCTTAAATGTTCCAGATAATAAAGAGTTAAAGATACTATATTACGACGAAAAGTTGAAATCTTGGAAAAATATTCCATACATTTACGATAAAAATAACAGCGAAATAACTATGAGCATAACAAAATCAGGATATTATGCCATAAAAGAAAATGAGATACTTGAAAATAATAATTCCATGTTTGGTGAAATAGTAATGGTTACTAAAATTGTTATAACTACCATTATAAAACTGATAATTTCTAAATTGAATCTTGCATAGCTATTATAAATTTATCTATTCTCTTTTTTAGGTGGTATTTTTTTTAGGAGCTCCGATAATATCATTTTAACAACACATATATTCTAACCCGCTCCACGAGTAATAACATAAAAAAGTATAAAAGTAAAGAACAATATAGTAATATATACTTAAAATGTGCAAATACAGGCATTATATCTATAAATTACTAATTTTAATCAAGGGGTGAATATGAGAGCTCTTATTACAGGCGGTGCAGGATTTGTAGGTTCTAACCTTGCATTAGACTTGCAAGATAAAGGACACGATACGGTGGTTTTAGATGATTTTTCCAGCGGTAATTTCAAAAATCTCCTTGGCTATGAAGGGGATGTAGTCTCTGATAGTATTTTAGATGTTGATTTATATAAATTTAAAGATGTTGATGTAATATTTCATCAAGCGGCAATTACTGATACAACAGTTAGTGACCAGAAGTTAATGATGCAAATAAACACGGAGGGGTTTAGAAGACTCTTAGATTTTGCTGTTGAAAATGATATAAAATTTATATATGCGTCTTCTGCGGCAACTTATGGTGATGCTGAATCTCCACAAAAAGAAGAATATGCGGGAAAACCTAATAATATATATGGGTTTTCGAAGTGGATATGCGATTGTATTGCTAAAAAATACATGGAAAAATATCCTAACAGTCATATAGTTGGATTGAGATACTTCAATGTCTTTGGACCAAGGGAGCAGTATAAGGGAAAAATGGCTTCAATGGTTTGGCAGTTGGCAAAACAAATGGTTGATGGAAAAAATCCAAGAATCTTCAAATGGGGAGAGCAGAAGAGAGACCAAGTTTATGTTAAAAACATAGTTCAAATAAATTTATTGGCATTAGATGCAAAAGAAAGCTGTATTGTAAATGCAGGTAGCGGAAATGCTGTTTCTTTTAATCACATTATCGAAGTTTTAAACAATGTTTTAGGCTTTGACTATGAACCAGAATATATTGATAATCCTTATGAAGAGTTTTATCAAGATTTTACTCAGGCAGATTTAACCAATGCCAAGAAATATTTGGACTATGAACCTAAATGGAATTTTGAAGATGCTGTTAAAGACTATGTTGAATGGTTGAAGGATAATAGATATATTTAATTGATAAATTGATATTAAAAATATTGAGGCGTCATAACAATGAAAAAAGCAATAATCACTGGGATTACTGGACAAGATGGGTACTATTTAACAAAATTACTTTTAGAAAAAGGATACGAAGTTCATGGAATAGTAAGAAGAAACAGCCAAAACTCCTTGGGAAACTTGGAGCATTTATCGAAAGAAGAAAAAGAACAGATAAATATCCACTGGGGAGATATTACAGATAATTTATTTATGGATTCCGTAATTAAAACAGTTCAGCCAGATGAAGTATATCATTTAGCAGCACAGAGTTTTGTAGGATTTAGTTTTGAGAATCCAAGATTTACCTATGATGTAAATATTAGTGGAACTTTGAATGTGGTAAATTCCGTATATGAACACGCGCCATCTTCAAAACTCTATTTTGCCGCAACTTCCGAATTATATGGGAAAGTTCAGGAGATTCCACAGAAAGAAACTACTCCATTTTATCCAAGAAGTCCTTATGGAGTTTCCAAATTGGCAGGATTTTGGACAATTAAGAATTACAGGGAGAGCTATGATTTATTTATGAGCAATGGTATCCTGTTCAATCACGAATCCATACCAAAAAATTCACCTTTAATCTTAAAATTAAATGATAGCATGATTGATATATTACCAATCGAAGATTTGTTCAGAACCGAAAAACACAGATATGAAGGTATGTTAAATAAATACAAAGATAATACTTATGTATGGAATGGAGATGAATGGACAAAATTACTGAACGGAACTTGTTATCAAGATAGTAAAAAACCTTTAAAATTGATTCAAACAAGAGAGTCATGTTATGAAGCTACTTATGACCATGTCTGTTTCACTGATGACAATAGTGAAGTAAAAACGCAAGATATTAGTATTGGAGATAAAGTATATTGCGTTAAATATCCAAATAGTGATAAAAGCTTAAAATTAGATAAATCATTGGCAAAATTCATAGGATTTTTAGTTGGAGATGGATATATCAGTGAGAAAGGTAGAATAAGATTAACAGGCACAGACAAGGAACAGTTAATAGAAATTGCTGAATTATTAACCAATGAATTTGGCTGGTCATACAGATTGAATAGTTATGGTCCTGGTAGTTATGAAAATTGTAAAAAAGATGTTTGGCAATTGGATATTAACAATGATGCTTATTTTGGATTATGGCTTAGAGAGCACATATATACGAGACATAGCAATGAGAAAAGAGTTCCTATTTTTATATTAAATGCAGATGTGGAAACTAAAAAGATGTTCTTTGATGGATACTACTTAGCAGATGGAAGAAACAACGGCAATGAAAGATATGAGTATAAAGGATTTACTACGAGCTCAGCAACATTATGTTTGGGATTAATATTCATATTTAAACACTTTTCAAATCAAACTGTAAAGTGTAAATGTGAGTATAGAGAAGATAGAAGATATTATTATGTCCAATTCAGAGCTCCGAATCCAACAGGTAAAGGGGAACATCTTAGAAAAGAATTAAATGAAGTAATTAAAATTATCGATACAGAATCTCCTGATGGATGGTTCTTTGATATTCAGACAGAATCGCAAACTTTTGCAACAGGACCTAATTTGTTTAAAATACACAACAGCCCTATGAGGGGACCCGAATTCGTAACAAGAAAAATAACATTGGCGGTTGCTAAAATATATAACGGATTACAGGATTGTTTGGAATTAGGAAATTTAAGTGCTAAAAGAGATTGGGGTTATGCTGGGGATTATGTATATGGAATGTATAAGATATTGCAACACGATAAACCAGATGACTTTGTTTTAGCAACAAATGAAACCCACACAGTTAGAGAATTTGTTGAAAATGCGTTTAAAGTTGTAGGAATCGATATTGAATGGGAAGGGGAAGGAGTTAATGAAGTTGGTAAAGATGCCAATACAGGAAAAGTTTTGGTAAAAGTTAATCCTGAGTTTTTCAGACCTTGTGAAGTGGAGTTATTAATTGGTGATTACTCAAAGGCTAAAAATGAGCTTGGATGGGAACCAGAAACCAAATTTGAAGAATTGGTTAAGATGATGGTTGAGGAAGATTTAAAGCGGTTAAATATTAAATAATTAATTCTATTTTTTATTATTTTTATAATCTCGGCGAGGATACTATGGACAAGAAACTTTTAGCATTGATACCAGCATACAACGAAGAGAAATCTATTAAAAAGGTTATTGAGAATATTAAAAATACTGTTGATGGAATTTTAGTTGTAGATGATGGGAGCTCCGATAATACTTCGAAAGTTTCAAAAGAATGTGGTGTTGAAGTAATTACATTCAGCGAAAACAAGGGTAAGGGAGTTGCCATAAGAGAAGGTTATAAATATTTTATAAACTCTCCATACGATATATGTTTTATTTTTGATGCTGATGGACAATATCGAAATGAAGATATAATGCCAACATGTATGCCCATTATAAATGATGAGGCTGATATAGTTGTTGGTTCAAGATTTTTGGGAGAATACACCAAAGGTGCCAATATCAACTATAAGAATAGAATAATATGTAATAATATATCTACAACAATTACCAAAATTATGTCGGGAGTTCCAACAACCGATTCACAAAGTGGTTTAGTTGCAGTTAATAAATATGCTGCTAAACAGCTTGATTTAGAAGCTGACAGGTGGGGAATTCATCAGGAAATCATAATAAGAGCAGGTAAAAAAGGTCTGAGATATAAGGAAGTTCCAATCATTTTTGAAAAAAGGATGCACGGAGTTTCTCGTTTAAAGGTCTTGAAGTATCCTTTCACAGCATTTCCGGTTATGTTAAGAGCTTGGATTAGGAAGTAATGTGGTAAAATGAAAGCTTTAATTGTAATTCTTTCAGGAATTGGTAATGCAATAACTACATTACCCATTATTGAAATTTTAAATAAAAATAATATTGATGTGGATATTCTTGTTAGTTCAAAAGCCAATACAGATTTACTTTCCAAGGATTTTAGGGTAAGGAATACTTACCTATTCAATCCTAAAAATAACTTTATCAAAGGATTAAAATTAATCAAACAATTAAGACATGAAGAATATGATTTTGCAATAACTATTTATCCACCACAAGGTATTGTATCTAGTGCAATATTATATTTAATCAATGCAAAAATAAGAACACAATATATTTGTAATTATTTGTTTAAATTTGTAAGCATGAAATTTAAGATTCCAGTTGTATATAATCCTGATTTAAAATTATTCGAAAAATTATTATTGACACATCCAAAAAAAATAAATGAAGAAAAAGAAAAAATTCTAAATAAAATTAGTGAAAAAAAAGATTTTTCTTTTGTGTCAAGAGGAAAATGATAATATTATCATAAAGGTAAAAGATAATGGCAAAGGAGTTCCCAAAGAGATAATAAAAAAAATATTTAATTCCAATTTCACCACCAAAAAAAGTAGTGGAGGAACGGGAGTTGGTTTATATATGTGCAAAATAATAGCCACAAAATATGATGCAAAATTAAAAGTCCAAAACAATAATGGAGCTGAATTTTCAATAATTTTTATTTGAAAATCATTTTGAACCTTTTTAATTGTAAAGTTACTATATGGCATATTTTACCTCATTGATTCTAATA
>OFBA01000180.1_pt1 | contig 9719 bp, 3 predicted proteins | sample 1520391 | NCBI WGS metagenome assembly OFBA01 (sample SAMEA3696446, study PRJEB22514) | metagenome | biome: water; feature: marine; material: hydrothermal vent | place: Pacific Ocean | collected 2014-08-12 | depth 1521 m
AACATTATTAATATAAAAAAACATATTATCAAGGTGGCTTGGCTTATTGTATCCATTTTTAAATATTCGATATGAATTAATTGATAAAATATTAACAGGTATAATATTAATGCCCCAATTCCAACAATGATATGCATATCCGCTCTTTCATACCAATAATTTATATTTTTATCCTGCCATTCCAAAATATTGATTATAGTATCAGTTTTATTTTTTCCCATTAATTGTTTCGCTAACTCTTTAGTATCCCCAATATCTTTTTTATTTATCTTAACTTGCCGTGTATTGAATATTTTTATAATATTAACCATAATTACCCTCAGTTAAGAACCAACTAAAAATTAAAATTAATTAGAATATATTCTTTTTATCATTTTTTCAGCCCACTCCTCATCGTCCAAGAACAAAACATGCTTATCCTCAAGTTCTTCCTTTGTAACATCCCAGCCCAATTCATCATGTTTGGTTTTAGATATGATAAACGCATTTAAGTCTATTTTTAAACCACTTTCATTAACAATCTTATCCTCAATTTTTTTCAAATCACTATGAAGTTCCAATTTTTCATCATCGTAATCCATGTGAGCCAAACCCTTAGGGTCGATGAAAGTAATTTTTTGTTCATCACCTTTAATAGTCCAAAGTATGAAATCAGGATAGAATCCCTTGGTTTTGAAAAACCCAGCACCAGTTTTTGAAGGATTTCTTAGTAAATAGGCCTTGTCAAATGGTAAATCCTCCGCCCTGTTTATATATGAAGTGAGACCTTCTAAAAACCTCCTTTCACTTTCTACCAATGCAACAGGACTTATACTTATGAAATTAAGTTTTTTATCTTCATTCTTATAAATAAGTGGTTTATAAATGTGAATATTTTTTGCGAAAAACTTTATAATTTCCTTTCCGTCGTATTTGAATTCATCATCTTCCTCATAAATATATTCAGAAGTCTCACTTTCAGTGATGAATTCCCTTAATTCGTTTATAAATTTGTCAATGGAATTAATATAGTATTTGCTATCGTTAATGTTAATTTTAAATAAGTATTCCTTTGGAATGAAATTCTCATCTGATTCGTCAATATACTGGTATTTCAAGTTTTTCTGATACCAACGATTTTTTTCATAATTGTAAGTTTTATCAAAGATTGACTTTAAAATCTGGATAGCATAATCTTCTAATTTCGCAATTTTTTTAATACTATCCATGTTTGAAAGAGACACCTTATCTTTTTCACAAATTAGGGCATAATTTTTATTCAGCAGCAAGTCCTTTAACTGTTTTTTAGTGAAATAAATGTTCGAGTATTTTTTTAGATTCTTATACTTTAAGAGCTCACAATAAATCCTATCGAAATCCATTAATTCAATAATTTCAGAAGTAAATTTGTGTTCCTCATCCCTACCACTATGAATACCTGCGAGCTCATCCCTAGAGTCAATGGTATCTATTCTAGACCTTAAATCCAATTTCACAGTTTTAATTTTTTGTTCGTAATTGGTTATGACAACTTCATCGGTGAAATCACCATTTTTGTTTTTCAATGGGACATAAAGTCTTGTAGTGGGTAGCGTTGGTTTTATTTTTAAGACGATAGTTTCATACTCGTCAATACCTTCCTCTTTTAGTGCGGTTTTAAATATTTCCATGTAGTTTGCATTTAATCCAAAAATATTGAGTGTTTCAAGAACATCCAAGTTTTTAGGGACAATACTTTCATCGAGTATGCCTTCAATTTTTAAATACTGACTCCTTTTGAGCATATTGTTATATCCTTTTAAACGGACACCTCGTCCAAAGAGTTGGATTATCTGAGCTCCCTCTTTTTTACCGATGTTCAGTAATCCCATTACGGATACTCTGTATGAATTCCAACCTTCTATGAATTTTTTTGAACCGATTAGGAAGTTTATTTTTGAATTCTTCTTGTTTATATCGTTGAATAGTGATTTTTTAAGATTGTCGGGGTTTGAAATACTAAAATTATATTCGCCACTATTTTTTTCCACTAACTTGAGAAACTTGGGAACCTCCCCTATGTTTATGAGTCCGAAGTAATGGTCTCCATCTCCAAATTTTAATCCGATTTCCCCGTCAGCATTCTTAATATGGGAGAATGTCAGGGTTTTTGAAGTAGAAACATAGAATAGTCGTTTTAAAATGTCATCGTATAACTCTTTTGGAGTCATGCCATCTGTTTTTACATACTCTCTTAAATAGTGAAATTTTCTATCGAATACTCGATTCCCATTGCTATCAAGTATTGACGATTTTCCTGTTAGTATGTTTTCAATATGGCGGATAATTTCATCGGAATTATTTACGAAATCGGAAATAAATTTAACCACTTCTAAAACATCGGAATTGTTTTTCTGTCCTGTGACGCTGCTTCCAACGAATACCATTAGAGGATTTTCTAAATTAAATGGTTTTATTTTTCGCCTGTTTTTATCGTAATAAACTTTCTGTTCGTATAAGGACAATATTGAAGCAACAAGGTATTCCTTTCCATAATCTTCCTTGTTTTTTAGATTGAAAATGCTGTAGTCCTTTCCAAAACCGTCCTCGTAGAAGTACTTGTATCTGTAATCAAAGAGAATCGAAGTGGCATACTCTCTGAATAATTCATCATCACTTGTGACTTCTCCGAAAGTTGCGCTGTATTCGATAATTAAACCGTGTTCTCCGACTAGTGCTTCCCTGTTTGACTTCCATTCGGTCCCCGTGCTTCCTTTGTGGCCTTCATCTACGAATACAATATTGTTATTTCCGAAAGCTTCCACTGGAACGGTTTTCCCCTCGTTTGATTTAGTAGTTTTTTCCGTTTTAATTTTGTGGATGTCAATGACTTTAATGGGGTCCTTTAAATCCCAACTCTGAAGTGTTTTTTGAGTATTGAATTCCTCGCATGGGATGTTGCTCTCGATGAGCTCATTCAAATGCTGTTTGGTGAGGTTCTCGTTTGGTGTGATGAGTAGGATGTTATCGATGAACCTAAGTTTGTCTGCTTTTTTCATGTAGTGAAGCACTTGGAGATAGTTAATATGCATGATGTAGGTCTTACCACTCCCAGTGGCAGACCAGAACGCTATTTTATTCATGTTTTTATCAGGTTTTGGGATATCCTTTTTTCCGTCTTTTTCCCCAAGTTCTATAGTGAATAATAATAACTTAGTGTAAAATTCTCTGAAATTATTAAAGTAGTTATCCAAATAAATCTCAGTGAATAGGACGGCAAGGTATTGATAGTATTTTAACGAAATAGGATTTTCTCTTTTTTCATTTATTTTTTGGAGATAAGATTGAATATTTTCATCGTAAATGTCCATTTTTTGTTTTAATTCAGGATGAATTCCAATTTGTGATTTTAAAACCTCTGTGAAGTGGAACCTCCCATGCTGGTTTATTCCCTCCTCAACATCTTTTAGTATTCTTCGGAAGTCGTCCATATCGTTCATTCCGAAAAGTGAGCTCACATACCTGTTCAGGACGAGATTATCCTGAAGTTTTCGTTTTGATGTTGTTCTTTTACTTCGTGCCATTTTATCCCCTGAACATACTGGTTTTAAATATTTCATCCAGTGATTTTGCACCTTTGACCAAACTGTTTCCATTTGTGAGAATTTCCGAGAATTCTTCTCCTTTTAGGATTTCCTCCTCGATGAATTTTTTATCCTCGACGGGGTCAAAATCGTCTTTCGTGTTTCTCCAAATTACGATGACTGAATCACCATTTCTTTTACCTCTGACTACGACATATTTTCTCGAATTATGAGTTTTCATTATTATGTTGCTTACCTCTATTCCCGCAATGTAGTTAAATGTTTCAACTAAATCGATTTTTTCATCTTTAATGACTCCATCTTTTTGTTGGATTTTAAGTGTGTAATTGAATGGGTCCTCCAAACCATCCAAATTTAAAAATACCTTGCTGTTCCTTGATTCAAATTCGAGCATGTATTTTATTTTATAGTCCTTCGTGTTTTGTGCGATTGGGTTCGGTTTTTCAAACTCGATGTTGTTTAGAGTATCCTCATACTGTTCCAGCCGTTGGTATTTGATTATCTGTTTGTTTGAACCGTCGTTATCCTGTGGTTTCCCTTCTTTCCAATTTTGGGAGTAAATAACTTTTTGAATTCTCGGTTTTAACACGGTATCAAAGTGATGTCCCATCTCCACAAGTATGAATTTCCTATTTCCCCCGTCCTCCTTGTTAAGTTTTAAAACTGCGTGTCCTGTTGTTCCAGAACCTGCGAAGAAATCGAGGATTAGGTCATTTTTGTCAGTGGTTACTTCAATAGAATCTTTTACGGTAAATATGGATTTGGGATAAGAAAAATATTTAGTTACTTCTTTTCCTAAAATAGCTTGCAAAACTTTTGTTCCGTATTCACTTGCATCATATTTAGACTCATTCCATAGAGATTTTAAAGTAGTATAATTTTTATTAAAATATATTTGATAGTTATTCCTACCCATTTTTACTTCTAATTTATCAAAAATTTCTTCTACAGACTTTCTTGAAAATCTCCATTTTTTTTCATTCCCCCTTTCATCAATAGGCCAAATTTCTATCAAATTTTTATTTATTTGAATATTGCCATTTTTAGGGTGAAAATCATCACTAGGAATTTCTCCTATATTTATAATTTTGTTTCTATTAATATCAACAATAAATGGGTAAAAACAATTCTTGGCATCTGTTCTATCTGATTCGGTTCCACTATCCCTTAAGTTTCTTGAATCAACTTCTTCTCTTGTTATGTCATTTATTATTTTTCTTTCATCACTTGGGTATATAAAATATGCATATTCATGAACAAAAGAGATATTTTTACCTTGAATCCCACGAGGATTATGTACAACAGATATACATACTTTTTTATTATCTATAAAATATTTATCCAATAATAAACCTAATCTTTCCTGTTCATTTTCATCGATTGCTATAATAAATACTCCATCCTCTTTTTTTAAAAATAATTTTCCTTTTTCTACTCTATTATCCATTAAGCTAAGCCATGATGAATGTTTAAAACTATTTTTATAAAGTATTTCACTAGATTTTGCATTATACGGCGGGTCAATATAAATACACTTAACCTTTTCCTCGTATTTATCCAATAATAAATTCAACGCTTGGAAGTTTTCCGAATTAATTAGAATACCGTTTATTTTTTCATCGAGGTTATCAATTTCGCTTAAAATTTTGTATTTGAATTCTTCATCGAAGAATTTCGTATCAATGGTCAGTGTTGGATGTTGTTTTAGCACTTTGATTTCCGGGTTTTCTCCAGAATACCCCATGAGTGATTTTTTAAGTTCTTTCGCTTTTTCCTTAACATCGAAATCAAAAAGTTTTTTCCACTCTTCCAACTGCTCCTCATTTGAAAGAATTTCCGGGTAGTACTTTTCATCAATGTAATCTAGGGTTATACAGTAATCCGTTGATACGACAAACTTCTTTTTCTCCCACAGTTTCTTTTGGAAATTCTCAATTTGTGCGAGGAAATCGATGATTTTCAAACATATTTTTTTAAACACTTTTATTTTTTTCAGATTTATATCGTATTCATCCCAATCATCCAAAATCTCATCAACATAAAACATCTCATTTTTAATGTAGAAATCCAATTCCTGTTTTAAAAATTTCCCTAAGTCCTTGTGTATGAAGTAGTCCGAAGTGTTTTTCGTCGTGTATTTGTTCAAATGCCATTCTAATTCCGATTTATCTGATTCTGTTCCATCCGCTCTAATATGCTTCTTATTGAGTTCTGGGAATACAATGGAGTAATTGGTTTCCTTTCTTATTTTTTCCAAATTGAGTTCGCTATTAACGACTCGGGGGTCTTTTATTGTTTTTTTCCCTGTTTTTTCTTTTATCGTTTTTTCCTCTTCTTCTGTGAGAGCTCGGTATGCAAATTTGACCACTAGCTCTTTTTTATTCATATTATATTCTGCTCTTTTAACAACGAAGAATCTTTTTTCAGTTGATTTTACATTGTTTTGTTCCACTTCCACTTCATCTTTTTCGATTTCAAACCTAACTTTCAAATCTCCCACTTTAAATGTGTAGTTAGTAAATTGCTCACTTGTTTTAATGTAGTATTGGTCGTGGTTTGCCCAGTATAGATATACTTCCTCCCCGTTATATGGTATGGCATATTTAGGGTCCTTTGAGTATCTTCTTTTTGAAATAAAGTCCCCGCTGTCGTAGTATCTCGAGAAGAAGTTAATTATATGATTGTAAATGTCCTCTTCAATATCTTTCTCGTTTTGTGCCTTATTCATTTCTTTTTTGAGATTGAGATATTCTTTTACTTTTTCAACATCAGGGTACGATTTAACAATTTCGTCAATATCTTTTCCAAATATTCCTTCAAGCTGTTTTTTTAGTTCGTCTAATTTATTTTTTAATTCTCCCGAATCTTCCACAGTTTTTATTTCTTCTTTTACATACTCTACAAGTTCTTTATCAATGAATTTTGAGACTTCCTCTCTTTTAATGTTCATTATTCTGTAAATTCCAAAATCAAGGTCACTTTCTTCAAACTGGAACATCTCTTTTAGTAATTTCTGCATTTGTTCTAATTTATTCATTACTTATCACCTTCTTCAATGTTGTAGCATATCGCATAAAACGGGCATCTTCCATCAGTTTTTGAATTACAAAGACGGCATTTCCAATTTCTATAAAATTTTCCCTCATTGATGGATTTTTCCACTTCTTCGATTATCTGTTTTGTTTTCTCAATCTCACCATCGGAGTTTGAGAATTCCACTCTTACTCTGTCCTTAAATGCATAAGCACTTATTTTTGAAATTTTCTGACCATATAGGGAATTTAAAACCATATTGTAGGTTCTAAGTTGTATATCTACATTCGTCTGTTTAATACCCTCTTTCTTATGTGCTTTGAAATCCACTATTTCAAGTTCATCATCTTTATTTTTTATCACTAAATCGACTTGACCGTTTATGATTAGGTCTGAGCTCACGTGGGAGAATGGTCTTTCCACGTCTATGATTTCTTTAACATATTCTCTTATGTCTTCGTAGTAATGGTATAAATCAGTAATTAAACCATCTCTGTATTTTCGCGTATTTTCTTCTTTGCAGTATGTATCTACAATATCCACTATGTCTATTACATTAATTTCTTTTTTCTGTGCCATTAGTGAGTGCAGCTTTTTAAGACAGTTATGGACCACAGTTCCATAAACCTGTCTTTCTCCTTCTGGTGTTTGGAATTCTAACACATAGGTTAGGTAAAATCTAAATGGGCATATTATATAATGATCTACTGCTGAGAATGTCATTAGTCTTTTTTCAGGAGGGCTAACATAGTGGTCATTTTCTCCGAATATTTCAGAATAATCTTCTTTTTTTATAAACCAGTTTTTGCCTAAACGATTTTCAATTTCTGTAATAAATTCTGATTTTTTCCATTTTTGACCGTCTATATAACTCATTGCTAATACTTTTTGTGCTCTTGACATAGCCACATAAAATGCATGTCTTAGTTCTTCATTGGGGTCATATCTTTTTTTATTTAGCAGTAAGTGTTCGGGAATTTCAACTATTAGATTATCTCCAAAATTATTTGCAGAAAATCTTCTTTGGGTGATTCCTCCGATTATTACCACTGGGAATTCAAGACCTTTTGCTTGGTGTATGGTCATTATTTTTACTGCATCTTCATCTTCTACAGTGGCAGCGTCTTCCATTTTGTTTTCTGGCATACGACCTAAATGATACATGAGGGTGCTAAATTTTTTGGACCTGGTTATTCTATGCACTTTGTTTAGTATTACTGAAAATTTTGCAAGGTTTTTTAGTTTTAGTTCGGCATAAGGATCTGCACCAGTTTCATGCATTAAATATAATCTTTCTAGATAGTGAGTAATTTCCATTAAATCATAAAATAAGTTCAATTGTGGTTTATCTGGTTTTTTCTCTTTTAAATTTTTTAAGTTTATGAGCATTTCAATATCCTTTTTAGGAGCTCCGAATCTTTCGAGAGAGTCGTAATTATAATTAAAAAAGTCTTTAATGTTTTTTCCTTTGAAATATTCTTTGGTTTTTTCATCCAGGTTTAGGAGTTGTGATTTAATTAGAGTTTCATTTTTGAGTAGATTTTTCCCGTAATAATATTTCTCCAGGTCATATTCATTTACAAGAGCCATTAGGACTAGTGTGTTTATTATTTCTTCTTGTCTCATTAGTGAGCTGTCCCCGTATACTACATAAGGAATTTTCTCTTCTTTTAGCATTTCGATTATTTCGTTGGCATGGTGTTTTACACTTTTAAATAGTATTGCAATGTCTCCATAATTGACATTATTATTTTCTTTTAGCTGTTTTATCCACTCCACCACATTTACGGCTTCTTCGTATGGAGATTCACTTTTGATTAATATGGGTTTCGAACCAGGTCCTTTTTTTGAGATAATGGTTTTTTCAAATGTTCTATGTGGTCTCATGAATTCGTCAAATGTTTTTACGATTTCCTCTGGTGACCTGTAGTTTTCTTCTAATTTTATAATTTTTGAATTTGGATATCTTTTCGTAAAACTTCTAAAATTTTCAATGGACGCCCCCCTAAACCCATAAATGCTTTGGTCTTCATCTCCTACTGCGGTTATATTATATTTGGGTTTTGAAATTAATCGTATTATTGCGTCCTGTATGGGATTTGTATCTTGGTGCTCATCGACGAATATATAGTCAAACATTTCTCTTACTTTTTCTAGGACCTCATTATTCTTAAGAAGAAGATGATAGAATTCTCTCTGTAACATTGCAAAATCCAATCTCATAGGATTCATTTTATTTAAATGGGCAATGTATAATTCATAACTTTTTGCAATATCTATTTCTAACTTACTTGCCATCCTGCGTCTTAGTTCTAAAATTAACTCTTTAATGTCAATATCATTTTCAGTAATTGTGTTGTAGAAGTTAATTAAAGAGTCTATATTTTTTATTTTATCCGTATGTTCGTTTAGTCCAAAATTCCTATATTTTGAATTTACGAAGATAAACTGTTCCATTTCATCCATTACTTCAAACGCAGTTCCTAGTGAATGATATTCTGAAAATGTTTCCAACATTTTTTGACAGAAGGAGTGTATTGTAGATATTTGCATTGTTTCTACATCATCCCCTAATGATTTCCTAAGTCTTTCTTTTAGTTCCTCGGCTGCTTTCACAGTGAATGTCACTACAAGTATTTTATTAGGGTCGTATTTTTTGGGCGCATTCTTAACTAAATAGGATATTTTTTCAATTATTGTTCTTGTTTTCCCAGTCCCTGGACCTGCAACTATTAACAAGGGTCCATCACAGTAATTAACTGCTTCTTGCTGAGCATTATTTAATTTTACAGATTCCATTCTATCCCTCCCCAATACTAAATATTATGTTTTATTATGCCTTTAATTCCAGTATTATTTTATTACCTTTCTTTGTTTTCTTTACCTTTTTTTCTTTTTCTAACTCAGAAAGAGCTTTATAGAACTTATAGTTGGATACATTTAGGATTCTTATCATATCAGAAACATTATATTCGTTTCCACTTTCAATTAATTGTAATATTGATTCTTTTATATTATTACTATCAGAACTTACAGTTAGTGTTGATTGAACATCAGAAACTACGGATAATGTATTTAATCTATCTTCAATATCCTTTATTTTTTCAGTAATATGTAGAATAT
>OFBA01000181.1_pt1 | contig 9712 bp, 7 predicted proteins | sample 1520391 | NCBI WGS metagenome assembly OFBA01 (sample SAMEA3696446, study PRJEB22514) | metagenome | biome: water; feature: marine; material: hydrothermal vent | place: Pacific Ocean | collected 2014-08-12 | depth 1521 m
TTTTATAATTTACTGAAAAAATTGAACATTTTTTTAACTCAGAAAGTTGAGTTACTAAAATGAACCGATATTACAGCCTGGCAACTTATCTCCGCGCCCGTTTTGGACAACGGGTCCAAAAAATTCCCTTAGACGCCGATTTTTCCTGCCCCAACCGGGATGGCACAATTTCCAGGAATGGCTGTATTTTTTGCAACCCAAAGGGGTCAGGGACTGGACTGGGCGCCAGAGGTTTAAGCCTGGAGAAACAATATTTATTCTGGCAAGAAAAGTTTTCAAAAAAATATAAAGCCAGACTGTTTCTGGCCTATCTTCAATCATATAGCAACACCTACGGCCCGTTTAAAAAAATTGAAAACATGCTTAAAAGGCTTGAAAAGCTACCCGGGCTAGCGGGCTTATGCCTTGGGACCAGACCTGATTGCCTGGACAAAGATAAATTAAGCCTTTTAGCTTCTTACCCCTTTCAGGAAATCTGGCTTGAGCTTGGTTTACAAAGTTCCAACAACCACACTCTGGAGATTATTAACCGGGGCCACAAAGCTGAAGATTTTGCATGGGCTGTTAAGCTCGCCCATAAAATGGGCATCAAAACCTGCGCTCATGTCATTGCTGGCCTACCCCAGGAAACAATGAAAGATTTCCTGCAAACCATTAATTTTTTAAACGACCTGCCCATATCAGGCATTAAAATCCATAATCTCTATATTTGCAAGCACACCACTCTGGCCAAACTCTGGCGGACAGGGGCTTACACGCCACTAAGCATGAACGAATATATTCACTGGCTCGAACGGGCCCTTTTTTCACTCAGGCCAGATATTGTTATCCACCGTTTAAATGGCGACCCGGCCAGAGGCGAACTCCTGGCTCCAGACTGGGCCAGTTATAAACACATCATTCTGGAAAAAATCAAGCAAACTCTGACTGACAAAAATCTCTGGCAGGGCAAAGCCTTACACCCCAATAGTATTCCACCCTGGTTTGGAGGAAGTTGAGAAGATAATTGGGAAAATAAGAAGTTGAGTAATTAGAGATGGAGTATGAAATTTTTACCAATTCTTTTTTCACCCTTAAAGTAACCTGGAAAAAAGGACAGATTTATTCCACCAGCATAACCAAAACCAGAAAACAAATAACACACAGCCTTTCACTATCCTGCTCTCACCCTTATTCCAGGAATATCGCCCAAAACATGGCCAACTATGAGATGCAAAAATCAGTAACATGGTCTGATGCCCCTCTTTTCTGGGAAAGAGTTTCACCATTCTCCAGAATAGTTTTGACAACCTTGCTGACACGGGTTGCCTTTGGCCAGATTGTTACCTATAAACAACTGGCTGGGATGTGCGGCAGACCAAGGGCCATCAGAGCAGTAGGACAGGTCATGGCCCACAACCCCTGGCCTTTGCTTATTCCCTGCCATAGAGTGATCTCCCAAAAAGGATTGGGTGGTTATGGGCCGGGCCTTGAATTAAAAAAAACGCTCCTGCGGTTGGAAGGAGTAGAATTTGCTTGACTAAGTCCATTTTTGAGTTTAATTTATAAAATTACTTTTTTGGAAGGAGCGAGAAAAATGAAAAGAACTTATCAACCAAGCAAAATTAGAAGAAAAAGAACACATGGATTTTTGGTACGCATGAGGACAAAAAGTGGACGCAAAGTAATTAACAGAAGAAGGGCAAAGGGTAGGAAAAGATTAGCCGTTTAACTTTTCCCGGAAAATTCAGGATCACCAAACGGCCCCTGTATCTAGCATGTTATTCCAGGGGCCGTCGTTATTTTACAGCACATTTTGTTCTCTTTGTCCTTCCACAGAACCTGGGGCATTGGCGACTGGGTATTGCGGCCAGCAAAAAAATTGGCTCCGCAGTAAAAAGAAATCGCCTCAAAAGGCTAATCAGGGAATTTTTCCGCCTGCATCAAAAAGAAATAAATGTGAGCGCTGATTTTGTTGTTATACCCAAAAAAACAAGGGATTTACATAAGCTGAATTTAAAAACAGTGGAACAGGAACTCACTGCTGCAATTCATACTATTCAGAAAGATTTGTTAAGCGGGCTTCAAGCCGTTACCAAAAACCATCAATAACCATGCGAACTTTTTTTATTTTTTGTATCTCACTATATCAAAAGTTTATTTCTCCCCTCTATCATCCATGTTGCCGTTACTATCCTACTTGTTCAAATTATGCCCGGGAAGCAATAGTGCGTCACGGAATTTTGAAGGGATTGATCCTTTCCTTTTTGCGTATTTTAAGGTGTAATCCTTTATTTTCAGGGGGATTTGATCCTGTCCCTGATAAACTGACAATTTTCAGGAGCAATAAAGTCAATGGACAATAAACGTGTACTTTTAGCTGTTGTTCTGTCACTGGCGGTTTTAATTGGCTGGAATTTGCTTTTTCCGCCTGTACCTCCAGTTCATCAAAAACAGATAAAAAATGCCACAACCAGACAATCTCAAAATTCAGTCTCAACTACTGCTCATTCCCAATCTTATGCACAGACAAAGAGCGAAAACGTTTTTAAATTTAATCCGGCCAGAGGGCAAAAAATCACCATTGAAACCCCGTTGTACAGGGCAGTGTTCAATTCTCAAGGCGGAATTTTAGAACATTTTATCCTTAAAAAATATAAACAAAGCATAGAGCCAGATGCCCCGAATATCGACCTGATCACACCAGAAGCCCTGCATAAGGGCCCGCTGGGTATTGTGTGGAATAAAATACCTACCTGGATCAAAGCGGAATGGTCAACGAACGGCGGTGATAAACACCTGGCTCCTGGACAAAGCCATACTCTGAGCTTTGTGGGCAGGTTGGGCAATCTGGAACTTCACCGCCAGTTAACTTTTTATGGAGATTCTTATCAGATAAAAGAAACTCTACAGCTGATAAACTTAACCTCAAGTCCGGTCCAGGGGGAATTCTCTTTTATCATATCCAGTCCGGGCCTTAGCAAAGAAAATAATCGGTACAACCGCACCCGCATAGCCTATTTCAATAAAGATGGCCTGCATGAAGAAAGTGATAAAGATGACCTGAAACCTGGCCTTAAAATCGAACCGCCTGTTCAATGGGGGGCCATTACCAGCAACTACTTTCTCCTGAGTCTAATTCCTGGTGCTACTGATATGACCTTCAAGGCCAAACTGGAAAAAAATATCTATCGTCTTGCCCTGAGTCAGAATATCCAGATTGCGGCCAATATTCCGGCCCAGATTTCATGCACCTATTACCTTGGCCCCAAAGATGAAAAATGTTTAAGTAAGGCCCCGGGTAATCTTCAAGCAGCCATTCATTATGGCTGGTTTGACATTATTGCCAAACCTTTAATCAAGATTCTTAACTTCTTCTATAAATACACAGGCAACTACGGTGTAGCCATCATTATTCTGACTATCATCATCAAGCTCTTGTTCTGGCCACTCTCGCAAAAAAGCTATAAATCAATGAATCAAATGAAAAAGTTGCAGCCCATGATGGCCAAAATCCGTGAGAAATATAAAGATGACCGGCAAAAGATGAATGAAGAGTTAATGCGGTTGTATAAGACTTATAAAGTCAATCCCGCGGGCGGTTGTTTGCCCATGTTTATTCAAATTCCTGTATTTTTTGCTCTTTATCAAGCGCTTTTAGGGGCGATTGAACTTCGCCACGCCCCGTTTATCCATTATCTACCATTTACCGACATGGTCTGGCTGGCGGACCTTTCGGCGAAAGACCCATTTTACATTACCCCCTTGATAATGGGCGCAACTATGTTTATTCAACAAAAGATGACGCCTGCACCAGGGGATCCAACCCAGGCTAAAATCATGCTCTTTATGCCTATAATATTTACATTCTTGTTTATGAATTTTCCATCGGGGCTGGTGATCTACTGGCTGGTAAATAACATTCTCTCCATTGCCCAACAATGGTGGATGCTCAAAAAATCGTAAGTCAAGAAAGAATAACAACGCCCGGTTCTTTTAATTAGCTCAGGCTCAAACAAAAAAGAGTGTAGAGTTTAAAGTCTAAAGAAACTATCAGCTATCTGGCAAACTCTTAAATCCAAAAAAATCTTAATTTAACTCTAAACTCTGCGCTCTAAGAGTCGCCTGCAAAAAGTCGAAGTTCGCAAGTTACAGCTAGCGGGGACAGGCGAACGAGTAATAATTTCAAATGGTTGCAACCGTTACAACGCTCGCTGACGCTGTCCGCCTGTCCCCGCACGGAAAAATTTACTTTTTGCAGGCGATTCCTCTAAGCAACGATTCGTTGATCTAAAATAATGTTTGAGCACAATTCCCAACCTTGCTTGTGGGCAAAGGAGAGAAAAAAATCTAATCTTAGGTTGGGAGACTACCTGAAATAATCTAATCTGCTCTTTGAAAATATGTATAACCGGGCCAATACACTTGAGTGAAGGAGTTAGCATGGACGAATTTGTGGAATTCTCAGGTAAAAATGTGGACGAGGCCATAGCCAGGGCTTGTGAACACTTTCAAACTGATCGCGACCAACTGGAAATCGAAATTATTACTGGCGGTTCATCAGGGATCTTTGGATTGGTGGGAGTAAAAAAGGCCAGGATAAAAGCCAAAAAAAGAGACAATCTGCGTGAACTTGAACTATTAATTAAAGACATTATTGCAAATCTGATCAGGCCTATGTCCCCCAACCCGGAAATATTAATTGATTTGCAATCAGAACCAATTCTGGTCACAATTAAAGACAAGGAAAATTCCGGGTTAATTATTGGTCGCGACGGTCAAACGATTGCTGCCTTGCAGTACGTTGCCAACAGGATCATCGCCAAAAAATGGCCAGGAACGTCTCGTATCCAGTTGGACACCGGAGATTACCGGCAAAAACAAAATGAAAGGTTACGAAAAACTGCCATCTATCTTGCCCAACAGGCAAAACGGGCAGGCAGGATCATGAGCACACAGCCTTTAAGTTCTTATCACCGCAGATTAATTCATCTGGCATTGCAAAACGATTATGAGGTTCAAACTAAAAGTACTGGTGAAGGCTCCATGAAAAAAGTACTTATTATACCCAGAAGAAGGAGGCGAAACAACCCATTTAGAAATAACAGGGAAACTCATTATTAAACGACCAGAGAAAAGGCGGAGAATGTTTCTCCGCCTTTTCTTTGTACGCAGAATCACACACCCACACAGATCATAGACACACAGACAGACACACACAGACACACACACACACACAATATGTACCAACCAGATAAAAAGGACACTATAGTCGCTATAGCTACTCCCCTGGGTCCAGGCGGAGTAGGTATTGTGCGTTTAAGCGGAAAAAATAGTTTAAACCTGGCCCTGCGACTCTTTACTTCCGCTAAAAACAATTTTCAGGGTGTTAAGCCTTATCGGTTGCATCACGGCTGGATCAAAGACTTCCAGGGCAGAACTTTAGACGAGGTCCTCTTAAGTTTCATGCCTGGACCAGGTTCTTATACTGGTGAAGATGTAGTGGAAATCAATTGTCATGGAGGTCCGGCCATTTTACAATCCCTGGTGGATGCCCTGATCAAAATGGGGGCCAGACCTGCTGAACCAGGAGAATTTACTTTCCGGGCTTTTCTAAACGGTCGTCTGGACTTAACCCAGGCTGAAGCTGTAGCCGAAATGATCACAGCTCCTACCAGAGCCTCTATTTCCCTGGCCCAGACTAAATTAAAGGGAATGCTGGGACAAAAAATATCAGAGCTGCGCTCAAAACTGGAAAGTTTGCGTCAGGATCTGTGCGTGGCAGTGGATTTTCCAGAAGAAGATATAGAATGTCTGCCCAGAGAGCATCTGATCCAGAAGGTAAGAGATTGTGTGGAGGAAATTGACGAATTAATCAATAATTATAACCAGGAACACATCTGGCAAGACGGCGCACTGGTTGTTCTGGCCGGCAGGGTAAATGCTGGCAAATCCAGCCTGCTCAACGCACTATTGGGCCGGGAACGGGCCATTGTCACCGATATACCCGGAACAACAAGAGATTACCTTGAAGAAAGCATAAATTTACAGGGACTGCCAGTGCGGTTGGTGGACACCGCGGGCTTACGCAAAACAAATGATATTGTGGAAAAGGAAGGTTTTTTACGTGGCCAGGAATTAATCAAAAAGGCAGACCTGTGCCTGACTATCATTGACTCCCGGCTTGGCCCCGGCAGCGAAGACAGAGATATTCTAAAAAAAGTTGCCGCGGAAAAAGTAGTCATTGTGGCCAACAAAATGGACTTATTGGACGAAGAGCCTGATTGGACCAATGAATTTAAAGAAAAAAAACTTGACCTGATTTTTATCTCTGCCAAGTATGGCCAAGGCCTTAAGGAACTGACTACTCTTATCCGAAAAAAAATCATCGGCCATAAAAAAGAACCAGAACCAGGCCGACTTGTTCCTAATTTGCGCCAGAAAAACAGCCTGCAAAAAGCCAGGGACGAGCTAAGCCTCCTGATACAAGAAACAAAAACAGAGCTTCCCTATGATCTTCTCGGCACTCGTCTTGATTATGCATGTACACTCCTGGCCGAAATTACTGGAGAAATCACCCCGGATGACGTCTTGAACAGAATTTTTGAAAACTTTTGTATTGGAAAATAAAGCAACACCCATGAACAACACTATCTGGCTAAATGTTGGTGAAGCATCAGCTGATATTTATGGGGCCTTATTGATTCAGGAGTTACTCTCAAAAGATAAGCGCTTAAACATAATTGGCATGGGCGGCCCAGCCATGCGCGAGGCTGGTCTTAACACCATAATCAAGGCCGAAGACCTGTCTGTCATGGGACTAACCGAGGTCCTGTCCGCTCTGCCTAGAATTTTGGGCTTTTTTAAAAAAATAAAAACAGAACTTGAGAGACGAAGGCCAAAAGTCCTGGTTCTTTTTGATGCTCCAGACTTCAATTTTCGTCTGGCCAGGATGGCCAAAAAATTGGGTATCCCGGTAGTCTATTATATCGCCCCGCAGGTCTGGGCCTGGCGTAAAAGCCGAATCAAATTCCTGAAAAAATTCGTGGACCGTATCCTGTGCATCTTCCCCTTTGAACAAAGCTTCTTTGCCCAGCACGGCCTGCAAACTGTTTATGTTGGCCACCCCCTTCTCCAGGTTATGGACGTGAAAAAATTAAATCAAATTGAACCTGATCCCCATAAAATCGTCATCCTGCCCGGAAGTAGAGTCAAGGAAATCAAAGCTCTTCTGCCCGTATTTGCAGACTGTTGCCAGATCTTAAAACAAAAAAAGCCTGATCTCACATTTTCCATTGTAAAGTCCCCGCATATCAACCAGGAATTGCTAAATACTTTTTGGCCCGGCAATCTGTCTGTAAGTATCTATGATCCAGAAGACCGCCACAAGATTATTGCCAATTCATGCCTTGCCCTGGCAGCTTCTGGCACAGTTACCCTGGAATGTGCACTACTAAAAGTACCTACCATTGTGGCTTATAAACTCTCCTGGTTAAGTTATCTTGTAGGCCGACTACTGGTTGATGTCCCTTTCATCAGTATGCCCAATCTTATTTTGAACCAGAAAATTTTTCCTGAATATATTCAGGACCAGGCTAATCCAGATAAAATAGCAGCTAAGGCTTTCGCCTGGTTGGAAAATGACACCCAGAGGCAAGAAATCAGGAACAAATTAACCAAGATACAACAGCTTCTCGGTCAAAATCAGGCTACCCAACTGGCAGCCAGAACTGTGATGGAATATGTGAAATAAGGGATAAAGGAACAATTATGAAAAAAGTCAATTACGGCGTTATTGGTGTTGGGCATTTAGGCACCTTTCACGCCCAGCTTGCCAAAAAAATAGATCAAATTAACCTGGTCGGCCTTTATGATATCGATACAAAAAAAGCTCAGGAAGTTGCCAGCACCTGCCAGACAAAAGTCTTTTCTTCCTTAGAGGAATTATTGGTTCAAGTTGAGGCTGTGAGCATTGTCGTCCCAACAATTCATCACTACCAGACAGCACTAAAGGCATTGGAATACAATTGCCACCTGTTTATTGAAAAGCCCATAACTTCAACAACCTCCCAGGCCAGGGAACTTATTTCTCTTTGCGAGAAAAAAAAGCTAAAACTTCAGGTAGGACATATTGAACGATTTAATCCTGCCATGTTAGCCATCAAAGACTATAAATTACAGCCCATGTTTATTGAGTCCCACCGCCTGAGCCAATTTAACCCCAGAGGCACTGATGTCAGTGTTATTCTGGATTTGATGATTCACGACATTGATATTATTTTGCACATGGTCAAGAGCCCTTTGGCATCTATTGACGCCTGTGGTGTTGCTGTAGTCTCAGACTCTGAAGATATAGCCAATGTCCGCTTAAGATTTGCCAATGGGTGTGTGGCCAACCTGACCAGCAGTCGCATTTCAGTCAGGGCCATGCGCAAGATGCGCATTTTCCAGAAGAATCAGTATCTTGCCATTGACTTTTTAAAGAAAAAATCAGAAATTTTTAAACTGGAAGACTACGATTCAACAACCAGTGCAACTGGATTTTCCATGCTCATAGATACCATAGGAATCGGTGAGAAAAAAAAGAATATTATTTATGAACAACCAGAAGTCCCGGAGGTAAATTCACTTCAGGCCGAACTAGAAGAATTTGTCCAGGCCATTTTGCTGGACAGAGAACCGCCTGTCACTGGCGAGCAAGGGCTCCAGGCCCTGGAAGTAGCCACGACTATTTTGCATCAAATCCACCACCCCAAAAAAACTAAAAATTTTGAACTGAAAATTATACTTGACAAAAGTCAAAAATAAGGACATATATTTCTTTCTGTTGATGCGGGGTGGAGCAGCATGGTAGCTCGTCGGGCTCATAACCCGAAGGTCGTAGGTTCAAATCCTGCCCCCGCTACCAAAAAACAGCTAACAATCATAAGGGTTTAGGGAGATTTCCTTAAACCCTTATTTTTTGCTCTAATCATTTTTCTTCTCTATTTCTACCCAAAATTAATTTTTCTATAATTTTCTACCCTGGCAGGATAGAAAATCTATCCTTTTGCTAGGTGAAACCGGGTGCATCCGCCAGTAGTGTCAACTGATTTCTCCTGTCCCTACTTTAAAGTTCTTCACATCCTGGGCAGAATACCTTAAAACAAGCCATCCAGAAATTAGACAAGGCAATCAACAGAGCGAAGGGTAAGATTCTGGAATTTCCAAAAGTTGTTAATGAATAATAAGTATTGCGAAAAAAGCGAATTTGCGAAAAAAGGGGATAACTCATTGAAATATTTAGCAATCTTTTTTCGTAAATAGTGCGAATTTAAGTGCGAAAAAAGGGTTATTCTCCATGCTGCCAGGTCATCAATGGCCTGGCTTTTTTTATTTTTTCACAATGGCCGGTTTTGGCCGGGCTCTGGCTGATAAATCCTGACAAGTTCTGATAAGTTTTGATAAATCCTGAAGATTCCGGCCAAGTTCTGTAAAACTGCAAGTCCTTTCCTGATTCCTTCTATAAAGTCTATTTAGAAAACCACATCTAAACCCTATTATCATCTTAAAATCGATTTTCTTTTTATAATTCAGTAATGAGGAATTGGCGATATTCCTTGTTTTTTTCAAGGTTGAATACCACCAAAATACGCAAAGTACGTAAAATTATTACGCAAGATGCGTAAGTTAAAAAAGTTAAACTTTTACAACTTTAAGTTGTCACGTAAAAGGGCTTGACGAAGATTTAAAA
>OFBA01000185.1_pt1 | contig 9583 bp, 7 predicted proteins | sample 1520391 | NCBI WGS metagenome assembly OFBA01 (sample SAMEA3696446, study PRJEB22514) | metagenome | biome: water; feature: marine; material: hydrothermal vent | place: Pacific Ocean | collected 2014-08-12 | depth 1521 m
ACATAATAATACAGTAAAGTAATAAATAAAGTAATAATACTAATAATATTGATAAATGCCATATTTTAACCCGACTAACATATATATTATATAATAATTTTATTTGGTGAAATAATGTTTTGTGATGTTCAGGCAACAGAACCTGATGTAAAGGTATCATTAACAAGAGTAGGTATTACAAATCTAAAAAAATTAATTAAAATTACGAGGGAATCAAAAAGACCCATAGTATTGCTTCCAACTTTTGAAATTTTTGTAGATTTGCCGAGCTCTCAAAAAGGGATACATATGTCAAGAAGTCCCGAAGTAATTGAAGAAGTTATGGAATCCATGGTTGATAATGAAATATATGGGATTGAAGAACTTTCTGTGGATATTATAAAAAAATTGTTCGAAAAACATGAATATGCAACAAGAGCGGAAGTTTTAATGTATGGAGAATATATGATGGAAGAAGAATCACCCATTACTAAGCGGAGCTCCCAAGAAATTTGTAAAATTATGGGACGAGCATATGGTGCAAAGGATAAAAATAGCGATAACATTATAATTAAAAAAATGGTCGGGGCTGAGGTTGTTGGTATCACAGCATGTCCATGTGCTCAAAATCTTTTAAAAGAAAATGCCGTTAAAAATTTAAAAGAAAAAGGATTTTCTAATGAGGATATTAAAAATATACTGGATTCAGTTTCAATAGCCACACATAATCAAAGAGGAATCGGAACAATTATGGTGGAAGTGCCTGAGGGTTATGAAGTGGGCATTTCTAAAATCATAAATATTATTAAAAAATCAATGAGTGGGGAAGTATATGAGCTTTTAAAACGAGTTGATGAAGGATATGTTGTGGAAGAAGCACATAAAAATCCAAAATTTGTTGAAGATTGTGCGAGAGAAATGATAAAAAGAATTGTTGATGAGTTTGACTACCTCCCAGAAGATACTGAGATAATTGTAAGACAAGTCAATAAAGAAAGTATCCATCGGCATGATGCTTTCGCAGAGCGGACATCTACATTAGGAGAGTTAAGAAATGAATTAAAATAATTATGGTAAATCGACGAACATCTAAGCGAAGTGGAGACCTAAAACTTTTGGTTTTAAGTTTTTCTTCGCTTACGCTCGGAAATTACACAAAATCCAAAGGATTTCATCTAATCCTTAGATTAGCTTAATATATTTATTTTATTTATTATTTGGTTATTTGGATTTAATTATTTGGGAGCTCCTTAAATCATATTTACCTATTTTTTTATTTTTTAATAGTAGTTTTAGTGATTTTATGAACATATTAGTAGTTGGAGTAAATACTCGACCAATCGTAAATTCGGCAAAAAGATTGGGGCATACAGTTTATTCAGCATCACATTATAATCCAATGGATTTAAATGCAGATGTAAAAAAATATATTGTAGATGATAATAAGCATGGATATTTTCATGATGCGTATGATGAAAAAAAACTTCTAAATATTGCAGAACATTTAATTGATAATTACAATATTGACCACATATTTACAGCATCAGGAATATTTGAAAACATAAATTCAAAAACACCAGATTGGAATGTTGTGGGAAACACACCAAAAAAAATTAAAACTATGAGTAATAAATATATAGTATCCAAAAAATTGGAAAATTTAGGATATGACATTCCAGCAACATATATTGCATACAATTCAAAACAAATTGGGAAATATTTATATACTCTAAATTCTATAATTATAAAAACCGTTTATGGAAGTGGAGGAACTGGGGTTTATTCTCTAAGTTTAGGCGATATTAATTGCGATATCAATGATGCAATTGACGGTTTAAACATACAATATCCTGTTATTGTTCAGGAAAAAATATTTTCAGATAGTTATAGTGCTTCATTTGTTGGTTCAAATTTTCTATGTTTTAATAAACAATTGATTAATAATAATTCGTATGTTGGGAATATAACTCCCTATAATATTAATAATATTGATAATGTCAATAATTACATTGATTTATTTGAGGAAATTATATCTTCATTTGATTTATCTGGTATGAATGGAATTGATTTTATGATTAAGGATAATGTTCCAGTTATAATTGAGATAAATCCAAGAATATTGGGGACATTTGAAACAATAGAATTATCCTCAAATAAAAATTTAATAGATTTGATTATTAAATATCAGGGAGTTAATAAAAGGAGCTCCGATAAACTACATAAAATAGTAAGGAAAAATAATCAATATGTAAAAAAAATATTATTTGCAGAACAAAAATTAATAAGTTATATCGGAGTCTCAAACTTACAAAGCCAGTTTTGTAATGCCAATATTACAAAGCCAGTTTTGCAATCGTGTAAATTTTCCAAAGGAAAATTTGGGGATATTAGAATATGCGACATACCAAAATATGGAGCGATAATAGAAAAAAACGAGCCACTAGCAACAATAATTATTAATAAAGCGTCTGCCATTAACGACACAACAATAAATAATAATATTTCAAAAATGGTGGTTAATTATGAATATGACAAAAGAAGATATATATGATATGTTAAGTAATCCAATCATCCAACAAGTATTATTGGATATATTGGATGAAGATATTAATGGATTTAATGTATTGGAAGCTCTCACTGAATTGACAGAAGTTACAGATGATGAAATTTCAAGACAATTAGATTTAAAATTAAATACGGTAAGAAAATTACTTTATAAATTATATGATGCTCGGCTTGTGGATTATAATCGGGAAAAAGATGAAGAAACAAACTGGTATAGCTACACATGGAAGGCGACATTTACAAAATTACCGGGGGTCGTTAAAAAAAGAATGGAACAATTGTTAATCGACCTTAAAGAACAATTGGTGGTTGAAGAAAATACTTTATTTTTTCACTGTCCAAGGTGTGAATTCAAATATTCTTTCGACGAAGCAATAGATTATGGATTTAGATGTTCTCAATGTAATGGAGTTCTAAAAGAATATAATAATACAAATGATATAGCAATGATTAAAAATCAAATAAAAATAATTGAGGAAGAATTAACCTTAAATCCTTTATTTTCTTAATTTTTTGACATAAGTCCCAATATTTAGATTTATAGTATTGACGAATACTTTTTATTTATTGGAGCGAAGCGGAGAGCTACCTATTTTGGGTGATTATTATGTGTGAAAATAATAATCTTTTTTTAGAATCGGACATTATTGATAAATTAAATATTATTTATAAAATTAATTTTGATAATCCCTTCTTTGATAAAGAATATTATAATAAATATTTAAAATATATATTTTCAAAAAAATTTAAATTTAAATTTATCAAATCTTATAAATTATTGTATTTATTATGTGATGACGATGTAATTATGCACTCTTTAACAGTATCTTTATATGCTTATGAAATTGCATCGAAAATAAAACGAAAAAATGATATAGCTATTGATTTAGACCTAATTATTTTGGGAGCTCTATTACATGACATAGGCAGAAGTAAAACTCACAACATATCCCATGGTGTCGAGGGTGCGAAAATATTGAAAAAATACAATTATGATGATAAAATAATTCGAATTGCCGAAACCCATATTGGTGCAGGAATTCCAAAAAATGAAGCAATAGAATTAAACCTTCCACCAAAGGACTACCTACAAAAGACATTGGAAGAACAAATCGTAGCACATGCCGATAACATTATATTTGGGATAAAAATAGTAGGAATTAATGAAGTCCTATATAAATTTAAGAAAAATATAAATGAAAATCATCCTTCAATAGACCGCATTATAAATTTAAATAAAAAAATAAATGATTTAATGTTTTGAATATTTAGGTATCTTTTTCGGAGCTCCATAAATCTATTTCATAAATCTATTTAGGAAAATAAAAATCCCGAAGCCATCGAAATACCATAAAACACAATAATTCCTCCAGTCATACATATGGCGCATGTGATAATCATTCTATTTAAATTTAATCCAAATAATGGAACGGCAAACAATAGTCCAAAAATACCTGTTCCCAGTTGTATTAATTCATAGCATTTTGATATTTGTTCGGGCTCTGGTGCAGACATATTAGGTGACATCGTAGATAACACCGTTAAATATCCGCCAATTAAACCAGCTGTGGCAGGAATAACTCCGCATAATATAACCAAACCAACAACAAGACCATTTGCAGTTGTGCTTAATAATTGCTGTTTAATATTCATTAAATCTTCAAGAGTTTTTGCAAGCTGTCTAAGTGTTGAAGATAATTCTCCTCCCTGTTTTCTGTTTTCTATTATTAACCTACCAATCTGTCTAAACACCACAGAATCTGAACTTGCTGTTATGTATGTCATAGCATCTTCAAAACTGTATTTTTTTTCTGTGATTAAATACAGTATTTTCATAAATTCTTTATCTACTCCTTTTATCTCTGCATTTATTACCTCACTAATTGCTTCTGTAACAGAACGACCTGAATCAAGGGATAGTGTCATTACATATAGTGCTTTTGGTATATTTTTTTCAAAATTTTCAATTTTTCCTTCATATATTATAGAAGGAATACTTAGAAAAACACCAAGATATACTAAAAACAATATGAATGTGGTTTTAATATTTAAATGTATAAAATGATTAAATACCAATGGGACAATAACTGACCCAAATATTGTTAGTAAAATATATGCCTTTGCATTGGCTTTAATTCCTGATTTTCTTAATATAAATAGATTTCGTTGTATGGTATAGCTATAAATTTGTTTTAAATCCATATTTTCACCAAATGTTGTGGAATACAGGATAATACGATATATTAGATATTACTCTATTTTCATTTTAACAAATATTGCAAACATTATTGTAGAGATAGGTCCTATTTTAGTTAGAACTAAGTCAATAGTATTATTAATCCCCTCAAAACCCCCTCCTCCTGTTAATGCAGATTGAAGCATACCTGAAAATGGGAGTATTAATCCTGTTCCAAATACGAGATTTCCTAAATTTCCAATTTGGAATTTAGAATTATCCAATGTCGAGGTGGTTTCTCTGATTATTTCCCCATATAAATTTTGTAATAACAATTGACCTTTACCTTGATTTGAGGCAGTGATTAATTGAGAATATAATTTTTTCATCAATGAAATACTCGTTCTATTTTTAGCCCGTTCAAGTGATTCTGTAAAACTATATCCTCCCCTCACAATATCATATATAACAGTTTTAAACTCAAAAGATACCACTCCATAATCCGAATTTGAACCTATATTTTTTATACATTCTTGAAGTGATGCACCAGAGTTCAACATTGAAACCATATGTAACATTGCCATCATTATTTGTAATTTTATTTCTCCTTTAAATAATAATAATTTTATTTTTGGATAAAATATGCTACCAATTAAGAACAATAAAAATACAACAACACCTTGCGTCATTGCAGATACTACATCCCCGCCAACTAATTGAATTATTAGAAATACCAAACCAAAACCAAAGGATTTAACAAGAGCTTTTAAAAAATATGTATTTAAATTTGTAACACCAATGTATTGATAATCTTTTTTAGATGGTAAAAATGAAGTTTTATTGACCGTTTTTACGATAGATTCCGAGGATTTTGATAGAAAACCATCTGGAGGTATTATTTCATCAATATTTTTTACAATTTTTGTATCTTCATAAGATTCGTAAAATTCTAATTCACCTTTTTCGAATAGTTTTTTTAATTTATCGTTTATTCCAATTGATTCTGACGCGATAGATAAGTCCCTTCTTTTTTTAAACCCTAATTTAAATAATAAATTATTGATAAATATTTTAAGTTTGCTGTCTTTTTTAGCTTGTGCCATATTAACCACCCACTATCTGATTTTTTTCATGACTTGTTCGGGGTTTTCTTGATAACTTAATATCATTTTTCCAACATTTTTTATGCCCTTGATATCATTATTAAGCATGTATTTTAATACTTCTTCCCTATCTTTTCTATCTTTCATTAGTTCATTTCTGTCAATACCTGCAATTCTACAAACATCTTCTTCCCACATACATATACCGGTTTTAACTATCTCATCATTTATACCATCATATTTAAATAATTCTGTTTTAGTTATGCTTTCTCCCTCTCCTCCTATTTCCATTATACTTAATATTCTTCTAATGGTTTTTCTATTTCTTTTAATTCTTTGTTGATTTATAATAAAATCTAATGCTCCAATCATAATTTTAGGAACCGACATTGGAGGATTAATTAATCTTGAAATAGCTTCATCCGCACTGTTTGCGTGAAGTGTTCCAGAACAGTTTGAAATGATAAACCCACCATATTTACCTGCAATATATGTATGATTATCTTCAACCGTTAAATCATAAATATGTCCATCATACTTGATTTCTTCAACACTTACAACTTTGTCCCAATATATATCTGAATTTGCCAATATTTTTAAATTTTCAGCATTTAGTATTTCTGCTATCTCATTGAGTCTCATTCTTGAAGGATTTCTTTGACCTATTTCATAAGCCCTTATTGAACTTCTAGTATTCAATCCAAGTTTGTTTGCCAATTTTTCTTGGGTGTATTGTTTATTTAATCGGTAGTATTTAATTAATTTTCCAATATTTGGGACTATATTTATAGAATTTTTAGATTTAGATAGTACATTGTTTAATTTTTTATGCCTTATACTATGTGTGAAACCGATATGCTTCCAATATTTCCATATGTTATCATATCCTCCAATGGTTATTTTATAATATGGACCTATATTTCCTTTGCCATCCATTTTTTGTTCTGATTTATGGGATATAATTCCAAATCTTAGCAATAAATAAGGCAGGATACTGGCAAGATTTTTATTGGATGTTGCAAATTCAATACGATTTGTAGTTTCATTTACATGACCATCAGAATCAAATAATCCCCTTATAAATTCCGCCAAGCAATTATCGTCCGATATTTGTATATCAATAGGTATATTGAAAGATTTCGTTTTATTTCCAACTGGAATATATTCTGATAATTTATTCACAGACTTTGCCCCATATACTTTGACTCTTGTATATGTATCATAGTTTAAACAAACAACATCTCCATAATTGCTAATTTCATTTGAAACCCTTTCAATTACATTACAATCTTGATTTACAAAATCAACGCAGTATTTACTTAAATGACCATCACCTAATAAAGCACCGATTAAATATGGATTTTCAATATTTTCGCATCCTTTGGTTTTTAGCTCTCGCGGAAGTGCAATATAATCATTGGTTTTAACCATTTCTGCATTTATTTCATATATTCTATTATTTAGCACATACATCGGGTGGTCATGAGTAAGAATTATTTCTTTGCCACTTTTTGTTTTTATTTTTATCATCTTTCCAGAGTATTTTTTTCTCCAAACTCTTGAAATCAACTTATCTTCAATTTTTAAAGTGCTTTTATTAAAACTTTTAATAAATATGTCTTCATTAGATATATTAATCCATTCAAATTCATTATTTTTCTTTACTTTCATTGAATTATATTTCTCAAAAAATTTATCAACAAATTCGCCTATGTTTATAATATGTCCGTTAGACAGATAAATGGGTTCATCCTCTACCAACGCACCGTCATGCCCCGTATTCATTGCAGTTAATAATGACTGGGCTTCTGGACCCCTAACTTCTCCCACAAATATTCTATCTGGTCTCATCCTTAATGTGTTTTTAATTAAATCATCCATTGTAATCTCATATCCTTCAATACCGGGTCTTGCAGGTCGTGTTAGCATTTTCACAACATGTTTATGTGGAATTTGCAATTCAGGTGTATCTTCAACAGTGATGATTCTATCGGTGTACATTGAGAATAATGAAACAACATTAAGTGTGGTGGTTTTACCTGAACCAGTACCTCCTGCAATCAATGTATTCGCAGGTTTTGAACCAAAGTAACCTTCAACAGCCTGCCACATGAATGCTGCAAGCTCTACTGTAAATGACCTAAATTTTATCAAATCTACAATGGTTAATGGGTCTTCTGAGAATTTACGGATTGTTAGGGTAACTCCATTTAATGTTACATCGGGTGTTGTAGCATTTACCCTGCTACCATCTGGTAAAAATGCATCCAACATAGGAGTTCTTGAATCAATGGTTCTATTTGCCAGCATGGCAATACCCTCAACAACTCTCATTAATTCATTACTGTCTAATTTCATGCGAGTCTCGCACATATCATATTTTCTATGTGCAACAAATGTAGGGGCACTATTTCCATTTACCATTAGTTCTTCTAAATTACTGTCATGCAAAGGTATTTCTATCAATCCAAGTTTTCCCAATGATAAATAATAATATTTAGATAGTGATTCCATCTCATTTTTTTTCAAAGTTACATTGTATCTTTCGCAAAATCCTATTAAATATTCTTTCAAAAAAGATATGTCTTCAAAAATTTTACTGCTAAGTTCATTTTTTAAATTCCTTATTATTTCCATTGGAAATTTATCCCATATCGTATCTAATAACTCCATTTCAGGCACAGTATAATATATAACCCCATCAATTTTTTCAAGAACTACTTCAAATGAAGCTCCATCAACAGTCACTTCATATTTATCAATAATTTCTCCCTCGCTGGAATAATCGCCACTTCCATATTTTGCAGTTGAAATTGGGCGATATTCTGAATTTTGAGTTGTATTTTTGTTTATTGGATTTGGGTTATTTTGGGGAGCTCCTATTTTACTTGCTTCGCGTTTATTCAATGTTCGATTTGTTGATTTTTTTTGTTTATCGAATAGTCCCATATTATCACCATCACGATGTATGTAAATATGTGTATAGGATATATTTATAATGTTACATCAATATCCAAATGTTCGGTTAATTCTTTGTATCTATTCCTTATAGTGACTTCTGTAACGCCTGCAACATCTGCAACTTCCCTTTGTGTTTTTCTCGTACCGTGTAATACACTTGCAATATATATTGCAGCAGCTGCAACCCCTGTTGGACCCCTACCACTGGTTAAGCCTTTATCCCCCGCTTTTTGAAGTATAGATATGGCTTTTGATTCAACTTCTCCCGGTAATTTTAATTCGGACGCAAATCTTGGCACATAATCAATCGGACTTGTTGGTGCTAATCTTATTTTTAATTCTCTGGATATAAATCTGTATGTCCTACCTATTTCTTTCCTATCTACTCTGGACATTTCTGCAATTTCATCCAATGTTCTTGGGACTTTACATCTTCTACATGCGGCATACAGAGCTGCGGCGGCTACTCCTTCAATACTCCTTCCTCTAATCAATCCTTTTTCTACAGCTCCCCTATATAGGACCGCAGCATTTTCTCTAACATTTCTAGGTAATCCTAATTTTGAAGCAATTCTATCTAATTCCGACAACGCAAATGCTAAATTTCTTTCCGATGCATCTGATACTCTAATTCTTCTTTGCCATTTTCTTAATCTATATAATTGTGCCCTTTTATCGGCTGAAATGTCCTTCCCGTAGCTATCTTTATTTCTCCAATCTATTACGGTGGATAATCCTTTATCATGTATGGTGTTATGAAGAACAAATGCTCCATAACCAGCAACGAAGTTTTCAGCAT
>OFBA01000188.1_pt1 | contig 9562 bp, 5 predicted proteins | sample 1520391 | NCBI WGS metagenome assembly OFBA01 (sample SAMEA3696446, study PRJEB22514) | metagenome | biome: water; feature: marine; material: hydrothermal vent | place: Pacific Ocean | collected 2014-08-12 | depth 1521 m
TTGTTTCGAATTTCGATATTCGGATTTCGAATTTCTCAACTTTCGGAACTCCGAAGTTGAGTTCTTAACTTCTTGAAAAGGGGGCTGCTATGGAAGGTGTTGCCAGAATAGTATCCATGAATGGTGAGGCGTACGCGCAGGTAGGCTCTGACCTGATTACCTTGCGCGCGGGCAGTGAAGTGCCTGAACATGCGACTATTATTACCAAAGACGGGGCGCATGTAGAGATTAAATTTGTGGATGACACAACAGTGTCAGTTGGCCCTGAAAGCAAGTTGACCATAGATGATTATGTCTATCGCCCTGATGATGCTTCAGCCTCTAATTTGCTTTTGAAGATGAGCACAGGAGTGTTTCGTACAGTTACGGGCAAGATAGCAGCGCAAAATCCTGATCATTTCAAGTTAAAATCTCCTCTGGCAACAATTGGAATCAGAGGCACGGTTGTGGTTAGCCAGATCAAGCCAGATGGTCAGGAAATGCATGGTTGTGAAGATATTGGCAGAGGCCATACCCTGGTTATTCAGGATGCAATGGGCTCTGTACGCTTTATAACCCAGCCCATGAATCTTGTCTCACTGACACCTGGCCAGCCCCTGGGAGAAGTGCACCCCCTGACGCAGGATGTATTGCAATATTTTCAGAGTGTAACTCCTATTGTCTCTGTTGAGGTCAGGGCGCCTGGTAGCGAAGGTGAGGGTGGTCGTCAATATGATCATCCTGACAACATTGAGGTCAAAACAAATGGAGGAGAGACAGGCCATACGCAAGGAGATGCCGATAAGATGATGGATAGCAGCAAACAAGGTGGAGATGAAGCGGGAGATAGTTTAGGTAAAAAAGCGGAACCATCCGGGGGAGAGCTTCTTAATCATGATGCTGATTCTCCAGAGCATGGAAAACCTGAGGACCTGATGGACCAAACATTTCACTCAACATTGCCTGGTTCAGAAATGCCCGCTGAAGTAAAGATGCCTGAACCTCCGGGAGATACCAATTTGCCTGATTTTCTTCATAGTATAGAATCACAAACAGGAGATGTTTTTAGCGAGCAGCCCGGAGAAAATCCTGTGTTGCCAGAGATTACGATGTTGACCGGTCATGATGCTGCATTTTTGACAGTTGAACAGGTAGTTGCTGATGCACCGGTTTTAGTAAGTGATTCAGAGAATACTCTGGAAGAGCTTTTAGACATCAATAATATTGCGAATTTTGCAATTATGCCCGATATGAACGAGATAGATTTAACCATATATTATCAGGATACGCTGGATACTGTAGTGGTTGGCGATCAGGAGAATGATTTGCCTGATAGTTTACCACCAGATGGTACTGATTATCCTGAATATGGAGATACACTGGATACAGGGATAAATGATGGTAGTACCGGCTTATCTGCAAATACCCTGGAAGGCACAACTGGTAATGACACCCTGATTGGTTCATCAGGTAATGATTACATATCTGGTGGTGAAGGTAATGATGTGCTACATGGCGAAGCTGGAAATGACACTATAGATGGTGGGACCGGCAATGATTTCATCTCCGGTGGAGCAGGTAGTGACTTTCTTGTTGGTGGAGAGGGTGATGATACAATATCAGGTGAAAGCCCTACTCCACCCTCTGAAGCTGGTAATGATACGATAGATGGCGGAGATGGTTTTGATTATGTCACCTATGCGGACCTTCATCCTGATTATAATGCGGGCATACATCTTAATTTTGGTGATGGTCAGGTTACTTTACAGGGCGGTGCTGAAATAGATCATATTGTTAACATAGAAGGCGTTATTGGGTCTGATTTTGATGACACACTGGAAGCAGGCACTTATGATGCTGATAAATTAGTCTTTGAAGGAAGAGGTGGAAACGATTTCATTGATGGTGGCACTTATACTGATAACGATTTAATAGCGTCATATCGTTCAGCAGAGACAGGCGTGAATGTAAATTTAAGTTCAGATGTTGTTACAGTAGCTGATGGTCTGGGAGGAACAGACACGTTACAGCATATTAATGGTGTATTTGGATCAGATTATAATGATACCTTTACTGGCGTAGCGGATCATGATAATATTTTTCAGGGTTTTGCCGGCGATGATTTTATAGATGGCGGTACGTTATCATCAGATGTTGACAATATAGCTCTTTATGTTGAAGACCCTTCTGGCATTGATGTTCACCTGACAGATTTTAGTGGTTCTGTTGATGACGGTTATGGAAACACAGATACGTTGAATAATATTAATGTTATTGTTGGATCAGAGCATAATGATACGTTTAGCCTGGCAACAACATCTGCAACAGATGTTGATTATGTTGTAGTGCCAGGAGAGGGCAATGATTCGATTAGTATCGCTTCTGGTACATCTGTGATAGTGTCTTACGAACATGCTGATGATCCTCTTCTTATAACGCTTGATTCGTCTGGTACAACAGTGTTTACTGACCCCTGGGAAGGAACAGATACTATAGTTGGCAATGCTGCTATTGAAGGAACTGAACATGGTGATACCATTACAGGCAATGATCAGAATAATTTGTTTATTGCATCTGAAGGAAGTGATTATTATGATGGCGCTGGTGGGACAGATGAGATTAATTATTTTCATCTGGGAGACAAGAATGAATCTGGCGTAGAGGTTGTCTTACAGGCAAGTGACAAAGATAGTGGTTATGCTTTACATGACAAAGGTGATGCAACTGATACTTTAATTGGCATAGAGCATGTGAATGGGACTGATTTTGGTGATACTTTAAAAGGTGATATGAATTCAAGCAATGGAGTCTTTCATGCAACACTGGCTGGAGATGGAGGAAATGATCTACTGGTTGATGGTTATGGTAATGATGCGCTTTATGGTGATGATGGGAATGATACATTTTATTTAACCGAAGGAAATGATTCTATTTATGGAGGCAATGGCATTGATCGTCTGAACGCGTCAGGTTTGTCAGCAAGTATTCATGTTGACCTGACTTCTTCATCTTTTAATTATACAATTGGTGGAACTGAGTTTTCAGGTCATATAGAAGGTATAGAAAATATTGATGGAACTAATTATAATGATACAATTATCTTAAATAATGATACTCATGAAGTTTTTGGTAATGCTGGTAATGATTCATTAATTGGAGGTGCAATGACGGATCATCTATATGGTGGGATTGGTAATGATACATTAGATGGTCGTGCTGGAAATGATTACTTGCATGGAGATATTGGTCAGGATACTTTGATAGGTGGTACTGGTGCGGATACATTTTACTTTAACAATGTTAATGAAGGAGTTGACTGGATACAAGATTTTAATCTCTCTGAGCATGATAAAATACTGTTATATTCTCAGAGTAACGATTCACAAACTTTTAATTTTGGCTATACTTCCAGTCAATATCTTGATGCCAGTGATTTTGAACGTGTTGAATCGGCAGACAGTGCGACATACGATGGTCACGCTGGTACAAAAGACAATGCTGAAATAGTTCTCTTTTGCCATCATGCAGCGGATTCATCTCCAGATACATATCAGTTGATTTATGATCCAGATGGCAGTGGTCCTGATACTGGAACAGTTATAGCTCAATTTAGTGCTGATCCTGGTACTGACTTTGATAATCATGATATTTATGTTGAGGTCCATAACGCCGCCTGATTCAGTCCTGCAAGACAATAATACAATGTCTAAAAAATCTTACATATTCCCCCTGTTACCATTACTTAAACATCCCCTCCTCTGTGGCGAGGTTCTCCTCGCCACATTTTTTATTGCTTTGCTTAATCTGGCCTCGCCTATTTTTTCCATGCAGGTCTTAAATCGCTATATTTCGCATGGATTTGACGGCACATTGATTACCCTGACCATTGGTGTGCTCATTGCCCTGATTTTTCTGGTTATTTTAAGGGTGTTGCGGGGAAAGGTTATTAACGCGATTCTTACACGGGCCAGGCAGGAATCTGAGCTTCGCTTTGCTTCTGCCTGTCTGGAACTTCCTCTGCTTGATGCCCAGCTTATGGGCAGGGCTGGTTATCAACAAAGGATGCTTGCCTTTAATGAAGCCCAGAAGATTTTTAGCCCTGCTATAGTTACGTCCTGTTTTGATGCTCCTTTTTCATTGCTTTATCTGGGGTTTGTTTTTTTGATCAGCCCGTTGCTGGGAATGGCCACTGCTTTTTTGATTGTTTTGTTGTTTCTGGGGGGAGAGTTTTTTAATTTTTTGCAGTTGAGGCTGCATCACTCCTTTAACAGGCAACAGCAAAATATCAGGACTCTGTTGCTGTTTCTGTTTAATGTCCTGGAAAACATTAAATCATATCCTGCGTGCAATTTTCTTTTGCAATATTTTCAAAAGCAGTTTGCAAGTGTTGCGAATTTTTTGCTTAAAATTTCATCTTATGGAGAAACTGCCACTTCATACCAGCGCGCCATTTCTTTATTGCTCAATGTAGTAATTTATGGCCTGGGCGGAATAGAGACTGTGGAAGGAAAATTGACCATAGGAGGGTTGATTGGCGCAAGTATCCTGTCTTCCAGGGCCTTTGGCGGGATTACTTCTTTTTTACAGGTGAGAAAAGAGATAGCCAGGGCAAAAATTGCCTGGAACGAGATAGAAAGTTTTTTAGAGCAAAAGCAGGTTGCGCGCAAAGTACAGCTCAAGGACGTAACCGGCAGATTGGAATGCAGGGATTTAACATTTGTTTATCCTGAAGCAACAAATCCCGTGTTTGAGCGTTTAAGCTTTGTGCTGGAGCCAGGTACGTCTCTGGCTGTAGTTGGCGCCAATGGCACTGGCAAATCAACATTTTTACGCTTGCTGGCCGGGTTGATCGCTCCGGGCAGAGGGTATGTTTTTGTTGATGGTCAGAACCTGGCACAGATGGATAATAAGTGGTGGCAGGAGCAAATCATCTATTTACCCCAGGAGCCTGGATTTTTACCCCTTTCCATACGGGAAAACATTTTACTGGGCAGGGAAGTGGAAGATGATGATTTGCAAAAGGCCATAGAACTTGCCGGGCTAACACATTTTTTGATTTATTCACCCCAGGGGCTGGAAACAATTTTACTGGATGGGGGGCTTAATCTTCCTGTTGGCATTCGCAAACGTATTGCCCTGGCCAGAGCAATTTTAAAACCCGGTAAAATAGTTATTATGGATGAGCCTACTGCCAGCCTGGACATGCAGGGCAGAAAAGCTGTTTATAATCTGCTCAATTTATTTCACAAACAGGGCAGGACCATTATTTTAGCAACTGATGATCCAGCAATATTAAAAGGCACTGGAGCGTTTGTGGATTTGAATTACAAGCCTGTGCCAAAGATTAAAACCAATCAGCGATTGCTGAGAAGTGGCGTGATTCAATGAATATTGTGCGCTATCATATTTTGCTGTTGACAATAGTTGCCATGATTGCAGCATTTATGCTCTGGGCTGCAATAACAAAGATTGATATTGTGAGCCTGGCCCAGGGCAGGGTAGAACCGTCTTCAAGGGTCAAAAAGATTCAGCATCTTGAGGGGGGTATAGTACGTTCTCTTCTGGTCAGGGAAGGAACTGCAATTAAAAAAGGCCAGCCTTTAATAGAGCTTGAGCAGATACAGAGCCGAAGCTCTGTGGCAGAGCTGGATATTGAAATAAATTCATTGCAGGCCGATATAATTCGTTTGCAGGCAGAGGCAGAAGGGTTCAGAGAGCCTGAGTTTACTCAGGAATTGATACAAAAAATACCGGATATGGTTGAAGAGAGCAAAAGGATATTCAGAGCGCGGCGAGAGAAATTTAATAGTGAGATCAGCAACACAGGAAATTGTGGCCCAGAAACAACAAAGCATCAAGGAGATTGAAGCCAGAATTGCCAAAAATAAAAAGGCGTTAAAGTTACTGCAAAAACAAATAGCCATCAGCAATGAGCTTTTAAAGGATGAGTTAACAAGTGAGTATAAGCATCTTGACCTGTTGCGCAAAGAGGCTCATTTAAAAGGAGAGCTAAAAGAGGATGGCATTGCTCTTTTAAAGGCAAAGGCAGCTTTAAAGCAGGCAGAGAATAATTTGAACAAGCTCAGGCATCAGTATGAACAAAAGGCCAGAAGTGAGTTAAAAATGGCCATGCAAAAGATGGAGGAGCTAAAACAGCGGCGTAAAAAATATTCAGATGCTTATCAGCGTACAATAATTCGTTCGCCAGTAGATGGAATTGTCAAGAGAATGTATGTTTCGACCATTGGTGAAGTTGTGCAACCAGGCAAAACCATACTGGAAATAGTGCCATCAGACGACCGCCTGGTTATTGAAGCGCATCTTCCCATGCAGGATGTTGCCTATGTAAGGCCGGGCCAGACTGCAATTGTAAAATTAGCTTCAAGAGATGCCAGGCGATTTGGCCATTTAGACGCCAGAGTGGAAAATGTCAGCCCTGATGCCTTTTCAACGCCAGACGGACATACATTTTATCTGGCCAGGGTGGTAACGCAAAGAGATTATTTTGAGTGGGAACAACAGAAATATCCTCTGTTTCCAGGCATGATTGTGCTGGTTTATATCAAGACAGGTGAGCGCACTGTGCTGGAATATCTGCTTGATCCCTACCTGGAGCGACTGACCCACGCTTTTACTGAACGCTAATCTTTTTCTGGTAAACGGCCTGATTTAGCTATTAAGGGGTTTATCTTCAATGCTTTTTTTATGTCTCCCTTTTATCCTTAATTTTTTTTCTTTAACCTGAAAATTTATTGTAATTTTTGAGAGATTAATTATTGACTGCTTCCACCACAAGGTAGATGTCACTACGCCGCTTCACTAATAAAATTTTATAAACCAGAATCTATTTCAAGGAGGACTTTATGCCTAACAAAGCAGTGATTGCGTGGACCAGGGTGGATGAAGCCCCAGCACTGGCAACATATTCATTGTTGCCCATTGTCAGGGCAATGACAAAACAAGCCAATCTGGAGATTGAGCTTAGAGATATTTCACTGGCCGGAAGGGTTCTGGCTCAGTTTTCTGATGTTTTGCCGGAAGATAAGAGGGTGCCTGATGACCTGGCTTATCTGGGGGGGCTTGTTTTTAAGCCAGAGGCCAACATTATAAAGCTGCCCAATATTTCAGCAAGTTTACCGCAGTTAAAAGATACTATTAGCGAGCTTCAGTCTCAGGGATATGATTTGCCAGATTATCCAGAAGAACCTCAAAATGATAAGGAAAAAGAGATAAAAGAACGCTATGACAGATGTATTGGTAGCGTGGTTAACCCTGTTTTGAGACAGGGCAATTCTGACCGCAGATTGGCTGCTGTTGTTAAAGAATTTGCCAGGAAGAATCCCCACAAAATGCGAGATGTCTCCCCAGACTCAAAGAGTTACCTTGCGCACATGGTGAGTGGTGATTTTTATGATAATGAAAAATCCGTTACCATTGAAAGTGATACCACCATTAAATATGTTTTTACGGACAAAGACGGTAAGGAAACAACATTAAAAGAGCTAGAGGTTGGTAAGGGCGATGTTGTTGATGGAACTTATATGGACAGAAGAAAATTAAGAGATTTCTTCTCATTGGTTATAGATGACGCAAAAGATAAAGATATTCTCTTTTCCCTCCACGTTAAAGCAACTATGATGAGGGTTTCTGACCCTGTTATGTTTGGTGACGCCATTCGTGTGTATTATAAAGATCTTTTTGATAAATTTGGCAAAGAGCTGGAAGAGATTGGATTTAATCCTAATAATGGGCTTTCTGACCTTGAAGCAAGGCTTTCTAAGCTGCCAGAAGACAAGCAGGCTGAGATTAAGAAAGCTTTAGAAGATATTTATGCCAGACGTCCAAGGCTGTATATGGTTGACTCAGACAATGGCATTACCAATCTGCATCGACCAAATGATGTTATAGTTGATGCGTCAATTCCGGCTGTTATTAAAAATGGCTTAAAGGGCTGGGGGCCATCAGGAGAAGTTGATGATTGTGTGCTTACTGTTCCTGATAGATGTTATGCCACCATGTATCGGGAAATAATAGAAGATATTAAGGTTAGAGGCCAGTTTGATCCGACAAAGGTGGGTAGTGTTGCCAATGTTGGTTTGATGGCAATGAAAGCTGAAGAATATGGTTCTCACGACAAAACATTTTTCCCACCTGCTGATGGCAGTATAAAAGTTGTTGATAGCCAGGGCAATGTTTTGCTTGAGCATACCGTTAATGAAGGTGATATTTATAGAAGCTGTATTTCCAGGGATACAGCAATAAGAAATTGGGTTAAACTGGCGGTTGACAGGGCAAAGGAAAGTGGCTGGACTTTAGTGTTCTGGCTGGATGTGCTCAGGGCGCATGATAGAGAAATACTTAAGAAGGTAAAAGAAGAATTGCCCAATTATGATCTTGAAGGTATTGATTATTATATCAAACCGCCTCAGGATGCCATGAAGTTTACCTTAGAGAGGTTCAGAAATGGTCAGGACACCATTGCTGCCACTGGCAATGTGTTAAGGGATTACTTAACTGACCTGTTTCCGATTATTGAAGTTGGAACAAGTGCAAGAAGCCTTTCTATTGTGCCTCTTATTGCGGGTGGTGGTGTATATGAGACAGGTGCAGGAGGTAGCGCGCCAAAGCATGTTCAGCAATTTGTCAGGGAAGGGCATTTAAGGTGGGATAGTCTGGGTGAATTTCTGGCCCTGGCTGAGTCATTGCAGCTGGCCTATAAGCAGGTTGGTGATAAAAGGATTTTAGTTATTGCCAACGCCCTTTCTCAGGCTATTGGTCAATATCTTGAAAATGCCAGGACACCGAGCAGAAAGGCAGGGGAACTGGATACAAGGGGAAGTCATTTTTATCTTGCTCTTTATTGGGCGCAGGCATTGGCCGGGCAAACTGAGGATAAGGAACTGGCACAGAAATATGCTGAGGTTGCCAGGAAACTTGAGGAGAACGAGACAAAAATCTTAGAAGAGATTCTGGCTACTGAAAAGTCTCCTAAAGACCTGGGCGGTTATTATCATTCAGATCCGGAAAAGACCGAGCTTGCTATGCGGCCAAGCAAGATTTTCCGGGAAATTATTGACTCTATTTAGTCCTCAACGAGCACCTTCTGCAAAGGCAGTAGGTGTTCGCATTTAATTATTATTTAAGGGACAGGAGAAATCAAGTTGACATTTTTCGCCTTTTTTGGTATGCATGTTTGCAATTAAGTCAGTAATCACGGAGGTATCCACCATGCCACGCATTCCCAGAATGCTTGTAACTGACGAGCCTGCTGTCTATCACGTTATTTCAAGAACCGCTTTGCAGGGATTGCCCATTACTGACACAGATAAGGAAGTCTTCCTCAAAATCCTCAAATTCCTCGCCTCTGTGTATTTCGTTGACATCCTTGGTTTTTGCATCATGGGCAATCATTTCCATCTTCTGGTCCAGACCTACCCTCAGGAAGACATGTCTGACGAGGATGTCATACGCAGCTTTGAAATCTATTATAAAGACAAAGACCGCATCCTGACACGGGATCAAATCCCTCATTTCAGACAAAAATGGACCAATCTCTCTGAATTTATCAAAGAATTAAAACAAA
>OFBA01000190.1_pt1 | contig 9522 bp, 11 predicted proteins | sample 1520391 | NCBI WGS metagenome assembly OFBA01 (sample SAMEA3696446, study PRJEB22514) | metagenome | biome: water; feature: marine; material: hydrothermal vent | place: Pacific Ocean | collected 2014-08-12 | depth 1521 m
CATCTTGCACGCCAGAGAAAATAGAATAAGATTTAAACCAATCCACTGGAATAGACAGATTGTTAACTACGTGAAGATAAGTTACCATCACCATCATGCCCATAAAGAACCAGTTCGCTACATAAACATGTGGCACCTTGTTGCGATCACGGATGTGAATAGTCATGATAAAGTTATACATATAACTCGCCCAAGAAATGGTTAAGAGAATATCAATCGGCCATTCTAGCTCTGCGTACTCTTTAGATTGGGTTAAGCCCAATGGTAGGGTTATTACCGCTAAAAGGATGACCAAGTTCCACGACCAAAAGGTAAACCACGCCATTTTATTAGACCAGAGCTTAGTTTGATTGGTGCGCTGGACAATATAAAAGGCCGAAGCCATTAAGGCCGAACCACCAAAAGCGAAAATCACTGCGTTGGTGTGTAGCGGTCTGAGGCGGCCGAATTGGAAATAAGGTAAATCAGTACCAAGGTCGTTTAAAAAAGGCCAAGCCAGCTCTGAGGCGATATAGACACCAATCGAGGTACCAACGACCAAATAAATTGAGGCCATGACGATGAAATACTTCACCACCTTTAAATCATATCTCTCTACTAAACTCATTAACCCTCTCCTCGATTCATTAATACCCTTGTCTTCATTCAATGGGATTTTTAAAATAAATGGTAATTCTACATAGACTGAATGATACCGTCAAGTCAATAATGGATTATTGATATAGATCAATTTCTACTATTTTTAATTAGTAGTCTAATGGCGATAATACTAAGCACTAAGGCCATTAAAAACCATTGTAGCGCATAGCCCAAATGCTTATCAACACTGCCATAAAACGGCTTCCATTGCCTAAAGAATCCCTTGTTGGATTTAATGTCAAGCTGAGCCAACATCGGAATGATTTGATAATTGGATAATTGCGAGAGCTGATCAAGATCTAACGACTGAATCAGTATTGGAAAAACTGTGCCAAGCGCTTGTTGTTTTAGCTCAATGCGTTGTTTGGGTTTAATCAAGCCGACTTCGATGGTGCTTGGTTGGCTGTCTATTTCAATATCAACAAGTTCACCACGTTTTCCGTGCCAAGGCACAAACCCACGATTCACCAAAATCGCTGTTTTTTCATTGAGCACAAATGGCGTTAAAACATAGTAGCCCGCATTACCTTTAACAATCTGATTGTCATAAATAAACTGCTTGTTGGTATCGAAATAACCATTCAGCAACACACGGTAGTGCTCTTTAGCAAGAATTTCATCCTCTCCCACCAGCTGAGCGGGGTTTGATTGGGCTACAACGATGGCGCTTTCAATGGCGCGATTTTCATCTGCGCGGTCAAGCTGCCAAAATCCTAATGACAACAAACCCCAAACTGTTAAAGAGATTAAAACACCTGGTAAGATGAAACTACGTTTGATCATTTTTGTACGGGTGTTTGTACCGTAGGCGCTTGAGTCACAGGCGCATCGATCATCACTGCGTTTGGCTTAATCCAGCCCATGTAGCCAGAAAACAGCACTAGTAAAAATAAAAACACCGATAAAGAGACGCGTGTCACTAATGACTTAAACATCTTATCAGAACCTTCTTTACCGCCTTTGACCATACCAATCAAGCCAAAACCTAGCGCCACTAAGATGGCAATAATAATTAAAACAATAACAACTTGGGTCATAAACAACTCCTGATTTTTTACTTGTGAAAAAAAGACCCCAATAAAGGGGCCTTTTTATTGTTATGTCTAGCTATTATAGCCAGTAAACAAAAACGAATAAACCTAACCAAACCACGTCTACAAAATGCCAGTACCAAGCAACACCTTCAAAACCGAAGTGGTTGTCTGCGTTAAAGTGGCCTTTCTGAACACGGTATAAAATAACCGTTAACATGATGACACCCACAGTTACATGGAAGCCGTGGAAACCTGTCAACATGTAGAAAGTTGAGCCGTAAATACCAGAAGTTAGCTTCAAGCCATCATGGTAAGCATGGCCATACTCCATAATTTGGAAACCTAAGAAAGCAACACCCAAAGCAATCGTAGCGACCAACCAGCCAACGATTTGATCACGGTGTCCTGCACGTAGTGCATGGTGAGCAAAGGTTAACGTCACACCCGATGCTAATAATAAAGCAGTATTAAGTGCTGGCAAGCCCCATGGATCAACTACCATTGCTGGCGTTGCTGTTTCAATACCTGTTGCAGGAACGGCAGGGAAGCTCATCACTGTGCCTGATTGTAATTCCGTACCTGGCGATATGAATGCCATCTGATGCCAAGAAGCACTAAACGCATTCCATAAATCCGGGGTAAACAAATTATTATCTGCACCGCCTAACCATGGCACTGAAAGTTGTCTTGCATAGAATAGTGCGCCAAAGAAAGCGGCGAAAAACATCACTTCAGAGAAGATGAACCAGCTCATACCCCAACGGAATGAACGATCAACTTGCTTGTTGTAAATGCCATTAGTGCTTTCATTTACGACTTGGCCAAACCAACCAAACATCATAAACACCATAATTGCAAAACCAAGCGCCATCACTGAACCGCCCCATTCTGCACCATGCATTTGGTTAGCAAAACCAACAAATAATGTTGATACACCGATTGAGCCAATAATTGGCCAGTAAGTACCGTGTGGTACGTAATATTCTTGTTCGCTCATAGTTCCTTCCTCTTTTTAGCTTTCAAGTTTAAAAAAATTATAAGACAAGCTAATATCCTTTATTCGCTCATCCATTTCTGGTTCTACCACAAATCTTAGAGTCATCTCAACCTCTTCATGTGGTTTGAATACCTGCCTATTAAAACAGAAGCATTCTAACTTTTTAAAATAAAGCGCTGCATCTGTCGGTGCAACACTTGGGATCGCTTGGCCAATCACTGTCTCATCGGTATTGTTCTTGGCAATATAACTGGCAGTATAAAACTTACCCGGTATGATTTCCATCGAACTTACCTTTGGTCCAAACTGTACTGGAAAGCCGCCCATGGTCATAGCAAAAAAACTCACTTCGACCTTGCGGTTCTCATCTACCGTATATTGTTGTTCACTATCTACTCTGCCAGTTGTGCCATTGAAGCCTGTGATTTCACAAAAGACATCATAAATAGGCACCATCGCATAAGCAAAGAAAAACATCAATATCGGCGCTGAGACTAACTTTATCCAGAACCCTCTTGTTATTTTATTATTTCGTTCCATAGTCAGCCACCATAAAACACGATGGTCGCTGTAAATACTCCTATTGCTATAGCGCCTACAATTACCGCAGTAATAATGACGCTTTTTCTTCTGTCATCCATTAAGAGTTTTGAGACTCTTGCTCAATTAACTTTCTTGATGGCGGTGTATTAAATGAATGGTACTGAGCTTTTGGCTCTAATGTCCACTCTAAACCTTTCGCACCTTCCCAAGGGCGTGCTGTTGTTGGCTTGCCATTACGAATACAATCAATCACAATGTAGGTTAACAAGATGAACGATGCACCGAAGGCAAAACCACCCAATGAAGAAATCATGTTGAAATCTGCAAACTGTAGTGAGTAGTCAGGAATACGACGAGGCATACCTGCAAGACCTAAGAAATGCTGAGGGAAAAACAATACGTTGACTGAAATAACTGCCCACCAGAAATGTACTTTTGCCAATTTCTCGTTGTACATCTTGCCCGTCCACTTAGGCAACCAGTAGAACGTTGCTGCAATGATTGACCATAATGCACCGGTTACTAATACGTAATGGAAGTGCGCAACCACGAAGTAAGTATCGTGATACTGAATATCTGCTGGCGCGATACCTAGCATTAAGCCAGAAAAACCACCAATAGTGAATAAGAACACAAAAGATATTGCCCATAACATCGGCGTTTCGAATGTCATTGAACCTCTCCACATAGTTGAGATCCAGTTAAAGACCTTAACACCAGTTGGCACTGCAATTAACATAGTTGCATACATAAAGTAAAGCTCACCTGCGACCGGCATACCGGTTAAGAACATGTGATGTGCCCATACAATGTATGACAAGAACGCAATTGATGCCGTTGCATATACCATTGAAGAATAACCAAATAATGGCTTACGCGCAAAGGTTGGAATAATGTGAGACACCACACCAAACGCTGGCAAGATCATAATATAAACTTCAGGATGACCAAAGAACCAGAAAATATGCTGGAACAATACTGGGTCGCCACCACCGGTTGCATCAAAGAACGATGTACCGAAGTTACGGTCTGTTAGCATCATCGTTACTGCGCCTGCTAATACTGGCATCGCGCCGATTAGCAAGAATGAAGTAATCAACCATGTCCATACAAATAACGGCATGTCCATTAGTTTCATCTCAGGTGCACGCATGTTAAGTACCGTTGCAATAATGTTAATCGCACCCATAATAGACGAGAAGCCTAACAAGTGAACGGCGAAGATAAAGAAGTCTGTGCTGTCTGGTGCAAACGTTGTTGATAATGGTGCATAGAACGTCCAACCAAAGGCTGGTGCGCCGCCATCCATAAAGAACGTGCTAAGCAAGATACCACCGGCAAACGGTAGAATCCAGAAAGACCAGTTATTCATGCGTGGTAGTGCCATATCTGGCGCACCGATCATCATTGGAATCAGCCAGTTACCCAAGCCCACAAAGGCCGGCATAATTGCGCCGAATACCATGATCAAACCATGCATGGTTGTCATCTGGTTAAAGAAGTGTGGATCTACAATTTGCATGCCCGGCTGGAATAATTCCATACGAATAACCATTGCCATTGCACCACCGATAAGCACCATGGTGAAGGCAAACCACATATAAAGTGAACCAATGTCTTTATGGTTCGTTGTCTTGACCCATCTCATCAAGCCTTTTTCAGGTCCGTGATGGTGATCGTCGTGATCAGTTGCTGTTGTATCTGTTGCTGTTGTCATAATATTTCTCCTTAATTAACGTGCAGACTTAACATCTGAAGGTTGAACAACACTGCCTGTGTTACCAAAGGCGTTTCTTTCGTAAGTAATAACCGCTGCAAGATCTGCATCACCTAACATCTTAAAGGTTGGCATGCCACCCTTACCGTGTAGAACAATACTAATATGGTCAGCTGGAGCACCATTTGCGATTGGTGAGCCTGTCATTGCTGGGAAGATTGGCGGCATACCTGAGCCGTCTTTCTTATGACAACCAGCACAGTTGGTGTTATATACACCTTCACCTTGTGCCATCAACTCAGCTTTAGACCATGCCTTAGTAGCACTGTCGGCTGCTGCTTTTGCTGCTGCTTGCTGTTCAGATACCCATACGGCGTAGTCTGCTTTAGAAACCACATCAACCACAATTGGCATAAAGCCGTGATCTTTACCACAAAGCTCAGCACACTGGCCTCGGTAAGTACCGATTTCATCAATTTGAGCCCATGCGTCGTTAATAAAACCTGGGTTAGCATCTTGCTTAACACCAAAATCAGGCACCCACCAATTGTGGATTACATCGTTGGAAGTGATTAAGAAACGAATCGAAGTGTCAACTGGTAAAACCAAATGTTTGTCCACTGAAAGTAAGTAAGTATCGCCAGTAGCATCAACCGCTTCACGATCTGCTGGTGTTGCATAGATTACGTCTTTAGAAGATTGCGCCAAATTAGAAATAAAACTGATGCCTTCTTTTGGATAATCATATTGCCACTTCCATTGATAATACGCCATGCACTTGTAATAAAAGAGTAATTGATTAATGCATATTGATATAAAGGTGTTGTATTTATATTACCTGAATAAAGTAAATTAATACCACCTAATACATTTTGCAATTTTTTATTTTTTGATAATTAGACCTCAACAAAAGCAACAAAAAGAGCATGACAATATGATAAATTCACTTACAAAAGGCGATAAAATTGTAACAAATGGTGGTTTAATCGCTGAAATCGTTCGAGTGGAAAAAGATTTTTTCAAAATTAAACTTGACGATAAAGTTGAAGCAAGATTAGATAAAGAATCAATTGTTAGAAAACTTGATGATGAAGATTAATTTTCGGTTATTAATTTTTATTTTAGCAACGATTTTTGGAGTTATTTTTTCAATTCCATCTATTTTACAAACAGAGGGCGGAAAAAAAATTAATCTCGGTTTGGATTTACAAGGTGGACTTCATCTTTTGCTTGGGGTAAAAGGCGAAGAAGCAGTTAAATCAAGAATTAAATCTATTGCAACAGGTTTTAACTATTTTGCAGAACAAAACGATATTTTAATTGAAGAATTAAAATTTGATAATAATCAACTTTCATTTGTTTTTCTTGATTTTGATGATTTGGAAGGAATTCGACGGTATTTTAAAAATATTGATTATATAAAATATAACCAAAATGGTGATACCGTTCAAGTTACAATTACTCCAGAAGGACAAGAATCTCTAAAAAAACAAGCAATAAATCAAGCAATTGAAACTATCCGAAACCGTTTAGACCAATTTGGTTTAGCTGAACCAACGGTTGCAAAACAGGGTGAAGATAAAATTCTTGTTGAACTACCAGGTATCAAAACTCAAGCAGAAGAGCAACGAGCAAGAAACCTCATCGCAAAATCAGCTCAATTATATTTAATGGCAATCGATGAAGCTCATAAAAATCGAGTTGGAACAATTACACCTGAAGAAGCAAAAAATTATGGTGATTTAATCCTTGAAGATATAAATTCAGAAAATATTAAATATTTAATTAAAGCTGTTCCAATTCTTGATGGAGCTAGATTAATCGATGCTCAAGTAGTTTTTAACAAAATGCAACAACCGGTTATTACATTTTCTCTTGACTCTTTAGGTGCCGAAATCTTTGCATCTTTTACAGAGAAAAATGTTGGTAACCATTTAGCAATTGTTTTAGATGGAAAAGTTTTTTCCGCTCCAGTAATTAATGAAAGAATTGGCGGTGGAAACGGTCAAATATCAGGTAATTTTAAAATCGAAGAAGCTCGAGATATTGCAATCGCTTTAAGAAGTGGAGCTTTATTAGCACCTGTTTATATTTTAGAAAAAAGAAGTGTTGGACCATCTCTTGGAGCTGATTCTATTTTATCCGCAACAATCGCTCTTGTAAGTGGATTTGCTCTTGTAATTATTTTTATGATTATTTATTACGGTCGAGCGGGAATCGTTGCAAATATCGCTTTAATTACAAATCTTTTCTTGATTTTAGCGATTATGTCGCTTTTTGGAGCAACTTTAACTTTACCAGGTATGGCTGGAATTGTTTTAACCGTAGGTATGGCTGTTGATGCAAATGTAATTATTAATGAAAGAATTCGGGAGCTGATTTATCAAGGAAAATCGATTTCAAAAGCGATTTCTGAAGGTTATGAAAAAGCTACAACCGCAATTCTTGATGCGAATATTACGACTTTAATCGCGGCGGTGGTTTTATATGCTTATGGAAATGGACCTATTAAAGGTTTTGCAATTACGATTTCAATTGGTATTTTAGCTTCGATGCTAACCGCTATTTTGGGAACTCGAGGTATTTACGAAATGAGATTAGAAGCTATCAATAAAATTGGTAGAAAATATTTTGGAATGAAAGAGAATAAAAATGATACAAAATAAAATATTTATAGTTTTTGTGGTTTTACTATCAAGTATAGTATTTGGTTTGCATGTAAAGAATGAAAAAATTGAAGATGAGGTTAAAGCTAAACTTCAAGAAAATTCAGTTCAATTTTCTAAAGTTGAATGTTCAGGGACTTTTTCTACAACTTGTCAAATTGATGATTTTAAAAATAATGAAATCTCAATTAAAAATGTAATTGTTTCAGATATTGAATCAATGCTTGCTCTTCAAAAACAAACAGGAAAAGCAAGAATTAACATATCTTTTAACGATATTAAACCTGTTCAAAATGATTTATTCCAAGGTTTTTATTTTGATGAAAATCAAACTCTTGATATGAAAATTCAAGGTAGTTCCGCTTTTGATGAAATTACCGGAGAAAATAATATTGTTGCAACAATTTTTACTACTTCAGAAAAGTTTGATAATAAATTTAAATTTGATATAAAAGTTCCTGCAAATCATGAGGAAATGGTAAAAATTAAAAGTCTTTGTCTATTCTTCAAAGATAAAGGAATAATTCAAGATTATATTGAAAAATCTGCAAAAACTCTTTCAACAACTCCTGAAAAAGTAAAAAAACAGATTATCAGTGAATTTAGTTTAATTGATACAAAAGTTAAAACTTTAAATAAATTCTTTTCTGCTGTAAAAGAAATTTTACAAAATAATGATAAAAATAGCTTTAAAATCAAGATTAAATCTAAATCTGGTGATTATGTTGATTTAAATCAAGACATGCAAAATATTGCAATACTTTTAATGTTGCAAAATATTCAAGGTATCGAAGATTTATTGTTGAAAAAATTCACAATTGATATTATTGCTAAATAATTATAAATGGAGAAAATTATTTAATGGAACTTTTTAGACATAAAACTGCTTATCGTTTTATGGAAAAAAGCAAGATTTTTCTTGCAATTTCTTTAAGCTTAATGCTTATTTCTTATTATTTGCTTTTTTCAAAAGGTTTAAATCTGGGGATTGATTTTGCTGGTGGAACAATTGTTCAAGTAAAATATGAGAATAAAGCTCCAATTCCTGAAATGAGAAAAGCTTTTGAAAATATTCCAACTTTGGCTTCTTCAACAATTACAGAGTTTGGTTCTGACGATGAGGTGATTATCAGAATTAAAACCTCATCGGGAGAATTAACCAAAGATATTGGTGATTTAGTTCATGAAACTTTGCAAAAAACAGGTAATTTTAAAATCCGTAGAGTTGATATGGTTGGAGCTAAAGTTGGAGGCGAATTAAGAGAAAAAGGTCTGACTTCGTTAATTTTAGTTTTAATCGGCATTTTAATTTATGTTTCAATTCGATTTGAATGGCGATTTGCTCTTGCATCAATTTTTGCTTTAATTCACGATGTAACAATTGCTTTGGGAGCTATTTCACTTTTTCAAGTTGAAGTTAATCTTGATACTTTAGCTGCTTTATTGACAATTCTAGGTTATTCCCTAAATGATACAATTATCGTTTTTGACCGTATTCGTGAAGGTGTGACAAATACTAAAAAAACAGATTTAACTGAGATTATAAATGAGTCTGTTACAAGAACATTAGCTAGAACAACTCTTACCTCGCTTACAACTTTCTTTGTTGTTTTTACACTTTTTGCTTTTGGTGGTGAGATTATTCATGCCTTTGCATTTACTTTGCTTGTTGGTGTTGTAGTGGGTACATACTCATCTATATTCGTTGCTTCACCTATCCTTCTTTGGTTTGGTTTTGATGTAAAAGGGTATCATGCCAAGTTAGCAGCAAAAGCAAAAAGAGAAGCAGAAAAACAAAGAATGCGTGACCAGTATGAATCTGGTGTAATGTAAATTCTCCCTCCTCCTCATTCCCATTTTGCGAGACTGTGAAATACTAATATTTCCTTTCGGGGATGGGACTTTAGTCCCATAAATAGGTGAGAC
>OFBA01000191.1_pt1 | contig 9488 bp, 9 predicted proteins | sample 1520391 | NCBI WGS metagenome assembly OFBA01 (sample SAMEA3696446, study PRJEB22514) | metagenome | biome: water; feature: marine; material: hydrothermal vent | place: Pacific Ocean | collected 2014-08-12 | depth 1521 m
ACCACTCATAAGGCTAGGTAAATACATCTGCCAAGAGATAAGCTCTTCAAAAACTTCACCCTTATGGTGATAACCATTAGGATTGTCTTTTGAATATGGTTTTTCATTTACTAATTTATAAGCTTGAAATCTATCATAAATGCCGTTTTTACAATCTTCAAATGTTTGAAATTCTGTAAGAAAAAAAGGAATATTATACTCTTCTTCACATCTTTTCTTACATTCAATAACAAATTCATAAGTTTCACTATGTTCTGCTGAAGTATTGTTGAATATTAAATTTATTGACATTTTAATATACCCAATCATAATTAAAATCACTATTTCTTGCCAAGTTAAATAGTGGCAATATAATCTCTTTGTATTTATTGGCAAATAAATCAGAATTAATTGTTCTTAACTCATAACTATCAATTTTAAAATCATCTATAAAATCAATAATTGTATTTTCCCATTGTATTTTTCCCATCTCTTCATAAGCAATTTGAAGACCATTGTATTGGGTATCAATAAACTTATCTAAATATTTATCGACTAATGGAATATTATCACTTTTGTATGAATTATCATTTTTTCTCATTGGTATTAAATTCCATAATTTATCATGTCCTACAAACGACCAAGGTAAAAAATGATCAAGTGAAAAAGTTTCAGGTGTAATTGTCTTTCCAGAATAAATACACTTTATGCTTTCTTTATTTATTATAGTTTTCCAATATTTAGTTTGTTTATTTAATGATATTCTATCTGTTGGTTTTTGCAATTTATCAATAAGAGATAAAGTATTTGGATTCTTATTTTGTAAAAAATTAGCCCAATGCCACAAAGCCCAACCTTCTATAATGGAAAAATTATAAGCAATATATTTTATCCATTCATCGAGTTTTTTGTTTAATTCTAATAAATCACCGCTGAAATTCTATTTATTCCGCTTGGAAACTCAATATATGTATTTAATTCTTTTTCTTCAATCTCTTCTATTTTAATCATGCTATCTTTTTTCTCTAAAAACCTTATGCTCTTTTTAAAAAATTCTTTTAATTCCCTATCATCAAAATTTGCCAAAATTCTAACTATTCCATCATTATAATTATAAACCACACCGTCAATTCCTAAACCTCTTCCAATATCTTCAATTCTATCTCTGAACCCCACATGTTGGACTTCCGAAGCGTAGCTTCGGGCTACAAAATCCGAAGGATTTTGTTTAAGTCCGCATATTTTAATTCATAGGTTGTTGCTATGATATCACCTGATTTTTATTTATTTTATTGTAAGTATTTATAATTATGTGTATTTTGTAGTTACTATACAATACCGTTCTTCTTAAATGTTTATTGCAGCATTTTTCTCAAATAATATGGGCGAATTTTTAAAAAACTTTTCAACTTGTTTATTTTTTATTTTTGATGCAGATGAATAAATCCAATAACTCTTTTATTGTTTTTTCATTCTGCACCTTCAATAAATGTTTTAAAGAACTATAACTTTAATTGCTCTGCCCATTTCTTGCCCTCTTCAATCTTCTTATGTATTCTTTTAATTCTATATTCTGGAATCTCTCTTGTGGGCGTTTCTATCAAATCCTTTAAAAATTTATCTGCTACTTTTTTATCTTTTATAACAATTACATTGCTTTCTTCCATTATTGATGCCATGATTTCCCTACTTATATTATATCATTAGTTAATTACTTATCTCTTATGGATAGGAGCTCCCTGAAAATAATTTTTTATATTGGATTTATCGGAGCTCCTAAAAATAAAAAAAGTAAAAAAATTTTATCTCCAATCTCTTTTAATCCTATTGATTAAGACATTGAGTTTATCTATTGTATCGCTTCCAAGTGGAATGCTTTCTTTTATCAAGTATTCAATATGATTTATTGCCCCTTCCAGTTCTTTTCTGTTTTCATCGGATTTGGCATAATCTTTTAGTATTTCCAAAGCATCCAATAAACCAACTTTATCATTTACCTTTACACAGTTTAAAGCAAGTTTTGTTGTTGAGTTTATTAATTCTCGTGTTAATTTATCAATTTCTTTTTTATTTGTTGATGTTTTTAGTTTTTGTGTTGTTTTGGTAAGTGCGTTTTTGAGCTCATCTTTTTCTTTGGTTAATTCTTCCAATGAATTTAAAGCGTCTAAAACTTCATCTATTGACTGGAATCTATTTTCTTTTTTCTTTGCTAAGAGTTTTTCAAATAATCCGTCAAATATTGATAAGTTAGGATTTATTTTTGATGGTGGTAGTGGTTTTTTATCTGGATTTACTATTTTTAATGATATTTGAGTTGGAGTGTTTCCTTCATAGGGTAGTTTTCCTGTTAATAACTCATATAGTAATAGTCCCAACTGGTAAATATCGGTTCTTTTATCTGTTTTTCCGTATTCGTCATCGTCTATTTGCTCTGGTGCTGAGTATAATAATGTTAATCCTTTTGTGGTTGTTGCGGTTGAAGATTTTGCCCCTATTTTTGCAAGTCCCCAATCGGTTATTTTTGGTGTTAGGTTCTTAGTTAATAGAATGTTTGATGGTTTTATATCTCTGTGAATTATGTTTTTATCGTGAGCGTGTTTTAATCCTTCTGCGATTTGTTTTATTAGTTTAATTGCTTCCTTTGGATTTAGTGGTTTTGGTAATTTTTCTAAATCATTTTCGTTGCATCCTTCTATACATTCCATTTCAATATGTGGCGTTGGTTTTTCGTAAGCATCATACATTTTAACAATGTTTGGATGATTTAGGTTTTGCCATGCTTTGATTTCTTTTAGTAAGTATTTTTTAGCCTTTTCGTCTAAGTTTGGTGTTTTTATTGCTAATGGTTGAGTTTTGCCTTTTCTTTTAACTTTGAATACTTTTCCAAATCCACCTTCTCCTAATTTTTGTAGTGGGGCGTATTTGTTTAATAGTTCTGATGGGAAGTCGGGAATTGGTTTTATTGGTTTTGGCTTTGGTGTATATTTTATCTCTATATTTTCTATGTAGTTTATATCTTCAACTTTTATATCCTCAATATCAGCCAATTCAATATCACTTAAAGAATCTTCCTCCGATAGCAATATTTCATTTAAACGCATCATGTTTTCGTTGGTTAATGCTTTCAACTGATTTAATTTATTTTTAAACCTTAATATTTTTAATTCAATAGTATAATCCTCTGTCTGTTCAATCTCTTTGAGTATTGATTTATATTCTTCTCTGCTTTTATAATACTCTTTATTGTTTGCTAAGGTTTTTGCTCTGTTTATGTGGCTTCCTATCTCTTCAATTTTTATATAATTTCATCTGCTATAAGTTTTTGTAAGTTGGTTAAGTTTTCTTTTTGGTGTTTTATTGTGTTTTTGATTTGTTTAGATTCTTTTAATAGGGATTCTAATTTGCTTATGTTGTTTATATTCTTCTCATACTCATCACTTAGTTGCTTTATTTTTAATATCTCTATTTGGTTTTCTATTATGTCAATTATTTTGTTGATTTGTTCTTTATCTTTAATTGTTGGTTTTAGATTATTTGCTTCTTTTAATAGGTTTTGTAGTTTAGTTATGGTGTTTTTGTTTTTATTAAACTCTTCTGTTAGATAGGCAATTTTTAGCTTTTCAATGTTTATTTCTGTTTTATTGGATAGTTGGTTTATTGGATTGATTAAATCAGAGTGGTTTAGGTTCTTTGCTTCGTTTAATAGATTATATAGTTCTTTTAGGTTATTTTCTAAGTTTTCAAATGCCTGTTTTTTATTTGATAGTTTTAGGTTAGTTGCTATTTTATTTTGTATTATGTTGAATTTAGCATTTAATATTGATTTTTTTAGGTTTAATATGTTGTTTATTGCTTTGTTGGATAGTTCTTTGTTATTCTTAGTTAATGCTAATGATTTAACTTTTTCATATTCGTTTATTGCTTTATTGAATAATTCAATTGCTTTATCATAGTTTTTATTGTTGTATTGCTGTCTTGCCTCTGATGAGTATTTTTTGGCACTATTTACTATGTAGTCAATATCGGGGGATGCGTTCAACTCTGCTAATTTTATGTATTCATAAGATTTTTTTAGATTTCTTTTGGAGAATTCCTCTTTTGCTAAGTTTAGGTATTCTTCTGCTTTTTTTGGATTGGAAAATGGTATGTTTTGAGAGATTAGATTATCTATGTTATGATTAGGTTGGTTAGAGAGTTAGTTAGTGGTTGTTTGATTTTAATTACATTAAAATCAAAGACATAAGTATATCCCCTCTCACATACCAATACAACAACATCATCTTTTATGGATATGGAATATACATCATACTTTGCTTTAAACTCCCAAATCACTCTCCCAGTGTTTAGGTTTAGAGCGTAGGTATATCCAAACAAACATCCCAATACAACAACATCATCTTTTATGGATGTGGAAATTACACTATCCTCTGCTTTAAACTCCCAAATCACTTCATTTCCAACTCCCAAAACCTCCAATAAAAATATACCAACTTCAGCGGAAAATTTATAATCTCCAATCTCATTTAATTTATCAACCAATTCTTTTAATTTCTCAATGTATAAATCAAACATATCCTTATTTTTATCAAAAACATCTTTATATTTATCATAAATCCCTTTATAATTTGAAACATCCATTTTATTAATTTCAAACTTAACTTTTTTAGTTTTAATTTCTAAAATCTTATTTTTAACATTCTCATAGTTTGGATTTAGTTTTAAAACTTCTTCTAATTTGTTTATTGCACTATCAAACTCATTTTTATTTAAATAGTTATCTGCTTCTGAAATTAATGATTTAATTTTATTTAAAATAGGTTTAATGTCATTAATCTTATCCTTTGCTTCGAAATCATTAGGATTTAGCTTTAAAACCTCTTCAAACTTCTTTAAAGCATTAGTATAATCTCCATTGTTGAATAACTTTTTACCTTCTTCTTTTAATGTTTTAATTTTTATAAATTTTTCAACTTCTTTTATTTTTTCTTTAACTTTTAAATCGTCCTTATAATATATTGCTTTTTGGTAGTGTCCCAATGCTTTTTTATAACTTTCATTTTTAAACTCCCTATTTCCTAAATTAACATAATACTCAAACGCCTTTTCTTTAATCTCATTAATTTTATTCTTTGCTTCTTTATCGTTAGGATTTAGTTTTAGAACTTCATTAAATTTCTCAAATGCCTCCGAATATTTATATTTACTAGATAATTCATTCCCTTCTTTTTTTAATGTTTTAATTCTTTTGATAATTCCCTCAATTTCATTAACTATATTCTTTGCTCCTTCGTCATTTGGATTTAGTTTTAGAACTTCATTAAATTTAATTAATGCTTTATTAAATTCCCTATAATTTAATAATCTCTCCCCTTCAATTTTTAAAGTTTTAATTCTATCTAAAATAGATTTAATCTCATTAATTTTATTTTTTGCATCTTCATCATTAGGATTTAATTTTAAAACCTCTTCAAACTTCTTTAAAGCATTGATATAATTTCCATTGTTGGATAATCTTTTACCTTCTTCTTTTAATGTTCTAATTTTTCTAAGTTTTTCAACTTCTTTTATTTTTTCTTTAACTTTTAAATCGTTCTTATAGGATAGTGCGGTATTATAATAATCTTTTGCTTTTAGATAGTTATTGTTTTTAAATTCTTTATCTCCCAACTCAACATAATTAATTCTGTTAATCTCATTAATCTTATTCTTTACTTCTAAATCATTAGGTCTTAACCTTAAAACTTCTTTAAATTTAATTAGTGCTTTGTCATATTCTTTTTTAGACATTAATTTGTTTCCCTCTTCCTTTAACATTATGATTTTATTAATATCCTCAATTCTGCCTTTTACCTTTTTATCATTAGGATTTAGTTTTAAAACCTCTTCATATCTCTCTAATGCATCTGAATACTTACATTCAATGAATAATATATATCCTCGTCTTTTTAAATTTTCAATTTCTTTAATTTTCTCAATCCCTCTCTTTGCATCAATGTTATCTTTATTAATCTCTAATGCTTCTCTATATTTTACCAGTGCTTTATACTCTCCCCTATTAAATAATTCATCTCCTTCTTTAACTAAATCGTTATCTTTTCCAGTCAATTTTTTAATAAATCCGAAAACCATTGCTATCTCCCCCATTTTAAATTATTTCTATTATCTATCATTTTAACATTATATATGTTTTTTTATATCCTATAATCATTACCATTCCAACGAAGCGGAGCTCCATGACCCCCAATAAAGTTGTGAGTTTATAAGTATCTTTTACTACTTTTAAAATCGCTGCAGTAGGTATTTTGAATTTGTACAAGGGAAAAATCAAAGATTTAATCATGTCATTGTAATATAATGATTGTAATGGCATAATTTTCAAATTCTTTTAAAGTGTTAAATTTAAATACAATGATAATATTTGCAATTAATAAACTGCTAAACTATAATCTGTATATACTTTTAAAATCGAAATCGCTGCGATAATGTCTTAAAATAAGCACTATGCCTTTGTAATATATTACAATGGCATAATTATACGATTAAAGTGAATTAACCTACTCAAACAGTGATATTATGAAATTAAAAAGGGGTTGCAAATTTTCCTTATTTACAAGGGTATAAATACTTTCGAATTTCCTTTAACTGAAACTCGAAATGTTTTAAATGGAACTTGAAATTGCAATGACTGGGGCATAATGTTTAAATCTCCTAAAAAAATAAAGTTTAAATATTACGAAAACATTTCATCATGCCACTGTAATATATTAAAACAACATATTCAAGAGAAATTGAATTAAAAGAAAATTCAAATAAAAACAATCAGAGCTCCTACTCACTCTACATTATAAACTTGTAAGATCTCTCTTATGGCGTGCCATTCTATTATGGATGTTGGTTTTATTATACCGTTTATTACATCATAGAATAGTATCTCATTTTCTATTAGGAATTTTATATACTTTGTTTCTTCTTTTTTAACTTCCATTTTGTAAGAGATTTTTATTTTATCTTTAAATTTTGATAAGATATTATATAATTCTTTTTCATCCAATTCAGAATCATCAATTAAGTATTTTAACTTATCCGCTTCGATGTTAATCCACTGTCTTATTGTTTCTTCAACAGTTAAACCGAGTTTTTTATTTTCAACTAATTCAACTATTTCATAAGGTAATGAAATATAATTTATAGCATAATTTACTTCATCATCAGTAAATCCTTCTTCTTTTAAAATACTTCTTACAGTTCCCTTTCTTAACCAATTAATCAAGTAATATTTTGAAGTGTTTTTTAAGGTTGAATTCCTATAAATCTCATCAATAAATAAAGTATCAGAAGTTAAACAAATTACATGGCATAAATGCTCCATTTTAGTTAATGAAACAAAGAGATTGAATAACTCGTTCAGTAAGGACTTATCCCCGTTCCCTGTGAAATAAATACTTTTTAACTTTTGCAATTCATCTATGATTAAAATAGGCTTTTTTCCATCTTCTACTACTTTATTTACACTCTCATTTATTTTGGTAAAAACATTATTTAGCATTATATTATTATATTCGAAGTTCTCTTCCACTCCAAACTTAAATATTTTAAAATTAAGTTCCAACTTATTTATTAAGTATTTTTTATCCCCCTTTTCAAAGAATATATTTAAAAATTCTTCCTTTGTTGGAGTGGCATACTTTCTAAGATTATAATAGAAAAATACTAAATCATCCCTATCTTCCAATTCTTTTATTACTCTCTTCATTACCGTAGATTTCCCCGATGATTTTGGACCATAAACAAATAGGATAGAATTTGGCTCTAATTGACAGTAAGTTTTTAAATAATTCAATTCTTTTTCTTTGTTGTAGAATTTCATAGTTCCACCGCTGATGATGTTATTATTAATATTATTATATGAGCTCATGTTAAATATAAGTTTGTAATGAATTCTCAGTTTTACTTTGGTGCAGTAAAATAATAAAAAAATATAAGAAAATAATATTATAGTAATACAAAAAATAGAAAACACTAAAACAGTCGAAAAGTGCAATTACCACAAAGTTCTAACTTTTAAAAACCCAAAAAAGGATAATACATAGATAGATATAATTATAAAAAAATGTGCTAAACGCACCAAAATAGAGTAATGCAATTACCATGGTAATTAGAGCGATTTAGGATAAAATAAGGCTAACATGGTGGTCTTCCATACTTCGTATATTATACCACCATGTTATTGGATCTAGTGGAATTTTAAACATTAACTTTTGTTAATATTTATTTGGTTTCAGTAATACTAATTTATGTATTTAATTATATTAATTGATTGTTATAAATAATTTGAATAATATATGGGAGCTCCGAGCTCACATACTTTTTGTAAGCCAGAAACTTAAATCAATAACAAAAACCCCTTCCAAGGAATAAACACCACACCATCCTCAACACCGAACTTATTACCTATTACAACACCCTTCGGAGCTCCGATTCTTTCCATACTTTTAAGAACTTGTTTTGATGATTTGTTTCCTTTTCCAACTTCAACAACTATTTTATCACCATAAGGAGATGTTAATACAAAGTCAGCAGCACCTTTTTTGGGCTCATAACTTAAACTGTATCTTCTTTTTTTAGAAAATAAAAAATAAGTATATATAATTTTAACCTTTTCTTCCAATATATATGTTATAGTCAAATCTCTTTTTCTCTTTATTATATTTTGATAGTATTGTAGAGCTCTTGCCATATGATTTAATATATGGTCATTCAGTTGAACCATATTATCACCAATACGGTCATTGATTGAACCAATATATATAGAGATGAGGATTTCCTATAAATATCCTTAGGTAATCTTCCATTTTTTCTCGTATTCCGCTGCGACTTCCATTCCAATTCTTTCTATATCCTCACTACTGAGAATATTGTGGAATTTTTGGAATTAGGGATAAACATTAAAGGCATATCCATAAAAAAGTATTAGATATTAATCCGGAGAATGTTCGGGCTTTGAATAGGCTTGGAGATATTGAATATGTAAAAGGGAATTTATATGTTGCTAGGAATTATTTAAGAGAAGCTATTAAGCATAGTGAAGATAAATTTTTGAAAGATAAATATAGAGAGATAGTAGGTGAGATAAAAAAGCTTGAAGCTAAGTACAAGTTTTTTATGGAAAAGCGAGCAGTTGAGGCTAAGGATGTTTTTGATGAGTTAATACCTGTTGGAGGGAACATAGATATTGGAGGAAATAAAAAAAGTCATTAGAAAAAATCTTTATATTGCTCTTGTAGAGATACAAGGAAGTGGAAATCTTGGAAGTATAGCAAGAGCAATGAAGAATACCGGATTTGCAAACCTAATACTTATAAAACCACATTGTTTTGTAGGAAAAGAAGCTTATTGGATGGCATATAATTCTTATGAAATAATAGAATCGGCTCAAATATATCAAGATATGTATGAAGCTATAAAGGATAAAAGCCTGTTAATAGGGACATCGGCAAGAATAGGAAGGA
>OFBA01000195.1_pt1 | contig 9422 bp, 10 predicted proteins | sample 1520391 | NCBI WGS metagenome assembly OFBA01 (sample SAMEA3696446, study PRJEB22514) | metagenome | biome: water; feature: marine; material: hydrothermal vent | place: Pacific Ocean | collected 2014-08-12 | depth 1521 m
CCGTATTTTTTTATGGTGCTGTTGTTATCAACTTTTTCAATAGCAGGTGTACATCCTTCAATGCCTTGGGTAGATGTTAATTATCCGCAAGATAAAGATAAACGTTGGTGGGATGATGCTTGGTGGAAAGAAGGACAGCTTCCTACACCTCAGAATTATAAAGTTTCTATGGAAGAAGTTACTTATATGGATGATGATGTTGAAATTGAGGCGTTTTTGTTTAAACCAGAGAAGCCTGGAAAGTATCCAGCCATATTGTTCCAGCACGGTCGTAGGGGGCTAGACAGCTGGACTTTGCCAAGAGTTAAGCGTTTAGCAGCACGAGGGTTTGTTGTGTTAGCACCAGATATGTTTGGCACTTATATGGAGTCTAATTTCCCTGTTGAGCATAAATATATTTACGAAGAACATGTGGCAAAAGGTATTGATGTGTTATTACAACGTAGCGATATTATGGTGGATAAGATTTGTACTGTTTCACATACTCGTGGGGGCTATATGACATTAAAAGCATTGGTCAAGCACCAAAAACAAAGCCAAGTTGCTTGTTATGTGTCGTTTTACCCTCATTGGCAAGATCCTAATGCCTCTGAAGTAAAGCAAATCTACCAATATGCGCCAGAGCTAAATGAGTTAAATGTACCGACAATGGTCTTTATTGGTGAATATGACCAATATCAAAGAATACGCCCAATCATGGCCGGTATTGATGTGTTAAAAAACAGAGGTGTTGATGCTGAGCTAATCGTTTATCCAGGTGTTGGCCGTGGTTTTGACTTTAGGCCAGTACACGTGAGAACTTTTGCTGATGATTTAGCAACCAAAGATGCAGATCAACGAACAGCTGCGTTTGTTAGACAACATTTAAAGTAAAGCTTATTCTACGGGTGTAAGGCTGATTCAACTTGTTTGATCAAGTTATCAACTGCCCCTTGTTGAGATTTAAAGTATTGATTGGCATTTTTTCCTAAGGCTTTTGCTGCTTTGGTATCTGCAAGCAATTCAGCAATAGATTTAAACAAGTCGTCTGCGTTAGATGCTTGAATTGATCCGCCCCTCTCTAGTAAGTCAGATGATATTTCAGCAAAGTTAAACACATTTGGGCCAAATAAAATAGGCTTAGATAGAGCGGCAGGCTCAAGCATATTGTGCCCACCCGTGTTGTTAAGGCTGCCACCCATAAATACAATATCCGCCACATCAAAGTAGCTCATCATTTCACCCATAGAATCGCCTAGTAGTAGGTCGCAATCTTTGCATGGCTTGTTACTTGATCGTTTGATGACGTTAAGCTGATGTTTTTGTGCCAATTTATAGACTTCGTTAAAGCGTTCAGGATGTCTGGGAATAATCACCAATAAGGCGTCGATATTGTCTTTATGATTTAGATAGGCATCTATGATTTTCGCTTCTTCACCTTTATGCGTACTGGCAAAGACCACAACCTTGCGCTTGCCGGTAATGGATTGTATTTTTTTACTAATGGTTTTATCAGCAACTGGATTTTGATCAAATTTAATATTACCTACTGCAACAACCTTGCTGGTATCTGCGCCCAATTCAATAAACCGATTGGCAGAGTTTTGGTTTTGTGTGGCTATTGTTGTGAATTTATTTAAAGTTTTCCAGGCTAAATTTGGTGCAAATTTTTGGTATTTTTCTAACGATCGTTGCGACAGTCTGGCATTCACCAGCAAGCTTGGAATGTTGTTTTTATTTAAAGCATGAATAAGATTAGGCCAAATTTCTGTCTCTAATAAAATACAAATGGCGGGATTAATTTGCTTAATGTAGCGATTAACAATGATTGGTAAATCAAAGGGAAAATAAAAATGCAATACTTCACTTTGATAATGCTCAAGTACTGCTTGTGAGCCTGTAGGCGTAGTGGTTGTGACTAAAATTCGATGATCAGAGTAGTTTAAAATTAGTTGATCAATCAGTACAGTGGCTGCTCTAAACTCACCCACCGAGACGCAATGCACCCAGATAATCGGTACTGGGATATTGTTGATAAATCCAAGTCTCTCGAAAATTCTTTGTCGATAGGCAGGTGTTTTTAAGCCTTTGATTAATAAACGTAATACCATGATTGGTAAAAGTAAAGTTCCGACTAAGCTGTAGAGAGTTCGATTCATTGATAAAAGGTATAATACACGCATTGTATTTTAGTGGTTTTTAAAAGAGTTCCCATGAAATTTGTTGATTCTGCCAGTATTCGTATTGAAGCTGGCAAAGGTGGTGCAGGCTGTTTAGGTTTTCGTCGAGAGAAATATATCCCAGATGGTGGTCCTGACGGTGGTGATGGCGGTGACGGTGGTCATATTTATTTTCGCGGTCAGGAAGGGCTTAACACGCTGAGTGAATTTCGTTTTAACCGTTTGTTCAGAGCTAAAAATGGCCAACCAGGCCAAGGCCAAAACAAGCGTGGTAAGTCGGCTGTACATTTAACCGTTGAAATCCCTTTAGGCACTAAAGTGTACGATTTAGAAACTGATGAACTCATTGGTGAAATGATTGAGCATGATCAAATCATGTTGGTCGCTAAGGGTGGTTTTCATGGTTTAGGCAATACACGCTTTAAATCAAGCATTAACCGTGCACCACGTAAAACTACGCCAGGCACGCCAGGTGAGGCAAGGGAGATCGGTCTTGAGCTTAGCATCATGGCGGATATCGGTTTGTTTGGTATGCCTAATGCCGGTAAGTCAAGTTTGATTAGGCAAATTTCAAGTGCCCGACCAAAAGTAGCAGATTATCCATTTACCACCTTGCACCCATCTTTGGGCGTGGTGTCGTTAAATGACACGCATATTGTCATGGCCGATATTCCAGGCTTGATTGAAGATGCCAGTGAAGGTGTGGGCTTAGGTTTTGAGTTCTTAAAACATCTTGCGCGTGCCAAGGCCTTATTGCATGTGGTAGACATTCTGCCGGCTGATGCATCAGATCCTGTGCAAAATTATTTAACCATTGAAAACGAGTTAAGAAAATATGACCAAGATTTGGCTGATAAGCCAAGACTTTTAGCGGTTAATAAAATGGACTTATTACCCGAGGGTGACAGGGATAAAATAGTGAAAGAGTTTTTAAACGGCATTGACTATGATGGCAAAGTGTTTAATATTTCTGCACTCAACGGCTTGGGTTGTAAAGATTTAGTATATGGGTTATTTCAATTAGTAGAAGAAAATGACTAAACAAAGATGGGTAATTAAAATTGGCTCTGCATTATTAACCAACGACGGCAAGGGGTTGGACACGACTTCTATCGCCTCATGGGTAGAGCAAATCGTTACTCTGACTAAACAAGATATTGAGGTAATATTAGTCTCATCCGGTGCGATTGCCGAGGGCATTAAACGCCTAGGTTGGAATGAGCGCCCAGACGATATTCACAAGCTTCAAGCGGCCGCTGCGGTAGGGCAAATGGGCCTCATTCAAACGTACGAGTCTCTTTTTGCTAAGCACGATATACACACCGCACAGATTTTGTTAACGCATGACAATCTCACCAATGCTGATCGTTATGAAAACATTTCATCAACGCTTAATAATTTATTAGACTTTGGTACAGTGCCAATCGTTAATGAAAATGATACCGTGGCCACTGATGAAATTAAATTTGGTGACAACGATACCTTGGCAGCCTTGGTGGCTAATTTGGTTGGTGCAAATCAACTGGTTATTTTGACGGATCAAGGTGGCGTCTATGATGCTGATCCTCGTCAAAATACCGACGCTAAGTTGATTGAGACCATTCGTGTGGATGATGAAAAACTTGAGCAAGTCGCTGGCAGAACAGGCGGATCCCTCGGCTCGGGCGGTATGTACACCAAAGTACTCGCTGCTAAAAAGGCAGCTGAATCAAACACAACCACTATCATTGCTTCTGGCAAAGCACCAGATGTATTGACAAGATTAGCCAATGGCGAGCATGTTGGCACCTTAATCACTTGTTAGCTTATATCGGACTGGGTTCTAATCTTAACAACCCAAAACAACAAATTAAAGACGCACTGATTGCGCTTAACTCTACGCAAGATGTAAAAGTAGTGGCCTTATCGAGCTTGTACCAATCCAAACCTATTGATGATTCTGAGCAGCCTGATTATATTAATGCCGTCTGCCAAGTAGATACGCATTTAACTGCGCTAGAGTTGTTGTATGTGTGTCAAGAAATTGAAACCAATCAACACCGCGTACGAGAAAAAAAATGGGGCGCAAGAACCATTGATTTAGATATCATTCTCTACGGTGTGCAAGTAGTGGCATCAAAACAGTTAATCATTCCACACCCTGAAATGATGAACAGACCATTTGTATTAATACCATTGTCTGAATTAGAGTCGGATCTTAAGGTGCCGGTATTAGGCCCTCTACAAGCATTAATTGACCTAATAGACACTTCAGAGTTGATTAAATTATGAAAATTGACGAGTTAAAAACCTTCAAACAATCTCCAGAAAAGATCACTTGTTTGACGGCTTATGACGCCTCGTTTGCGCAGTTGTTTGATGAGTGTGGCATTGATGTTATTTTGGTAGGTGATTCGCTGGGCAATGTAATCCAAGGTGGAGAAAATACGCTTGGCGTCACCATGAGAGATATGGTCTATCATACTCAGTCGGTGGCAAAAGGTATTCAAGGTGTCTTACTGATTGCTGACATGCCTTACCATAGCTACGACAGTGCCAATCAAACATTAGCGAATGCTCAGCGTTTGATTGATGCGGGCGCACAGATGGTGAAGTTTGAGGGTGGGCAAGAGCATAAAGATTCATTTGAGATTTTACAAGCCAATAATATTCCAGTCTGTGGGCATTTGGGTCTTCAGCCACAATCAGTGATTGAGATGGGCGGCTATAAAGTGCAAGGGAAAGATGAGGTAAGCGCTAAACGAATTATTGACGACGCATTGGCTTTAGAGGCTTGGGGCGTGCAAATGTTAGTACTTGAATGCGTGCCGGCAGCGTTAGCCAAGCAAGTTTCTCAAGCATTGAGCATTCCCACCATTGGTATTGGTGCAGGCCTTGATTGTGACGGACAAGTATTGGTAAGCTACGACATGCTTGGGATTAATACTAAGCACTTGCCAAGATTTGTTAAAAACTTTCTAAAAGATAATAATGATATTCAAGGTGCTGTCAATGCATTTATCAGCGCAGTAAAAGATCAAACATTTCCAGGCGATGAACACAGTTATTAGTTGCAAATTTCCGTGAAAACTTATACAACAATTCAATCACTTCAAAGCACAATTGATAGTTGGCATTTACAAGGTCAACACATCGCTTTTGTGCCAACCATGGGTGGTTTGCATGATGGGCATTTAGCTTTGGTCGAGCTTGCTAAGCAAAAGGCTGACAAAGTTGTGGTAAGTATTTTTGTTAACCCAACACAGTTTGGCGAGAATGAAGATTTTGGCCAATATCCTAATACATTTGAGCAAGACAATGTGTTGCTAGAGCAGCATCAAGTTGATGGTTTATTCATCCCAAGTATTGAGCAGATTTATCCTCAGGGTTTAGACAGTGATATTAAAGTTGGTGAGATGGGCGATATCTTGTGTGGTGCTTCTAGGCCAGGGCATTTTAATGGGGTGGTGCAGGTAGTGCATCGTTTGTTTGAGATTGTAAAACCTGATATGACTATATTTGGACAAAAGGATTATCAACAGTTATTGCTGATCACACAGATGGCTAATCAGTATTTTCCAGAAATTAAGCTGTTATCACAGCCAAGCATTAGAGAGCAAGACGGCCTAGCCATGAGTACGCGTAATCAATATTTGTCGATTAATGAGAGGAAAGTCGCACCTCGCTTATATCAAGTATTACTTCAAGCCAAGCAAGATTATTTGGACAATACACCGGTCGAAGTATTAACTAACAGGGCAAAAAATACCCTTTCAGAGGATTTTAAAGTGGATTATTTTGAAGCACTAGATGCAAATACCCTTAAGCAAATCACTGATAATACAAGTAAAATTGCGATATTATGCGCAGTCTTTCTAGAATCAACCCGATTGATTGACAATATTATTTTTAATAAAGGATAACCATGTTTGATATTACTGACGAAGCTCTAACTTATGTAGCCGAATTATTTGCCCAGCAAGGCGAAGAAGATTTAGGTTTAAAAGTCGATATTGAAAAAGCTGGCACACCAGCTGCTGCCGTCACTTTTAATTTTTGCTATTCTAAAGATTTAGGTAAAACTTATTTTAAATTTGAGTATGAAGGTTTTAACGCTTTCATTGACGAGAGTAATTTTGATTATTTAAAAGACTCTGAAGTTGCCTTAAAAGAAGAAGGCTCTACTAAGAAGCTCACCATTACTGCACCGAATGCTAAAGGTGAAGCACCAAAAGACGACGCACCTTTAGCAGAAAAAATTAAATACACCATTGCTGCTGAAGTTAATCCACAGCTAGCTTCACACGGTGGCTTTGTTGAGTTGGTTGAAATCACCGATGATATGGATGTCATTCTTAATTTTGGTGGTGGTTGTCAAGGTTGTTCTTCAGTTAAAGTGACATTAAAGAATGGAGTGGAGTCACAACTAAAAGCGATTTATCCGCAGATTAAAAACATCTTGGATGTAACCGATCACACACAAAAAGAAAACGCCTATATGTAGCTCGGTAAGAGTTATGGTATAACTTTATTATGCTGACCACAATTAAATCTAGCGCTGAAGACAGAAAAAGCGCAAAAGCACCACACGAGCTATTCACTATCAATATGGTGATAGTGCATTTGTTCTTTTCACTAGGCATGATTAAGCTACTGGGTTTTAGTATGGGTGGTGCAATTGCAAGTGCTATTGCACTATCGTTTTACATCATTGTTTATACATTTTTCCAAACCAAAAGAGCCAAAGAAAACGCACCTCATTTAGTCTATTTACATTGGAAGTTGTCATTGGATCGTTACAAATTAATCATTGGCGCCTACGTTTTTTACTTTGTTGCAACTTCATTGTCATTCTTTATCGATACGGATGCACCCGCTAGTATGGATGGAACAAGCATCGTAGATTCGATTTTGAGCTTGCTGGGCGTTGTCCCTCTGTTTTTTGTTATTTTGGTTTCAATGGTGTTAGGCTCTGGCTCAATGTTCAATGCAGGACGTGGTGAGATTGATAAAGCGTTTATGCAAGATCACCCTCAATGAATGAATTTAAACTGATTGAGCGTTATTTCAATTGGGCTTGTTATCATTCGGTTAGTTTAGGTGTTGGTGATGATTGTGCCATCATTGATGCTACGCCTAATACCCAAATCGTTACCAGTGTTGATACGCTAATTGAAGGCGTACACTTCCCCAAAAATACAAGTGCTGCTGATATTGCTTATAAAGCCTTAGCCGTTAATTTGAGTGATTTGGCAGCAATGGGCGCCATACCAAAATATTTCACTTTAGCCTTAACACTGCCTGAATTAAATGAAGCGTGGTTAAGTGAATTTTCGGATGCTTTAAAACAATTGGCAGCTGAGTACCAACTTGATTTGATTGGTGGTGATACCACTAAAGGTGCTTTAAGTATCACCATTAATATCATTGGGGAAGTAGAGACAGGCAAAGCCTTGTTGCGATCAGGTGCCGAAGTCGATGATTTGATTTATGTTTCTAACACGCTAGGTGATGCGGCATATGCCTGGCAACAAATCGAACAGGGTGGCACACCTTCAGATTTTTGTTTAGAGCGATTTAACCGACCAACAGCAAGGGTAGGCTTAGCACAAGCGCTAGTAGGTATGGCTAACGCCTGTATTGACCTTTCAGACGGGTTAGAGCAAGACCTTTCCCATATTCTAAAACACTCTAAGGTGGGTGCAACTATTAATATAGATGCCATTCCATTATCAGACCCGGTGAGTGTTTATATTAACACCACGCAGGACTGGTGCATTGCGTTAGCGGGCGGTGATGACTATGAGTTGTGTTTTACTGTGCCGAAGACGTATGTTGAGGCTTTAAAAACAATTGAGAAAAATCTAGGCATAGCACTAACCAAAATTGGTGTTATTACAAAAGATCTTGGTTTAGATATTAAAGGGCTGAATAAGACTTGCGCGTCTTATCAACACTTCTAGATTTTCAAGTATTTAATTAGATTTTCAAGTATTTATTTTTGCTACAAGGCGAAAATTCAGAATACGAAGAAGCATAGTAAATCTATGTGACTAAGTATTCTGAATTTTTAACGCAGTAGCAAGGGTAAAGACGCTGAAAATTAGACTTCCTTTCGTTCTGCGATGGTCTTACAATCTATACACTCATCAGCCGTAGGGCGCGCCTCTAAGCGCACTAAAGAGATTTCTGCACCACAAGTTTTGCAGTAGCCGTAATCACCCAGTTCAATTATATGCAAGGTCTTTTCAATTTTACTAATAAGCTTTCTTTCACGATCACGCGTTCTAAGTTCTAATGCAAATTCTTCTTCTAAAGTGGCTCTGTCGTTAATATCCGCTACTTGATTTGAATCCTCTTGGATGTGATTAATGGTAGATTCAGCGTCACTAATTAACTGATTCATCCAAGCACTTAACTTAGCTTTAAAATGATCAATTTGCCCTACACTCATAAAATCTTCATTTTTGGTAGGCTTGTAAGCAGGAATATCTTGAAAATCAGGTTCTGACATAATGGTTGTTAATGAAAAAAATAATGTTTATACCGAAAGTGACTTAAAATAGCAATTTATTTCGTACATTTCTTATTATAAAATTATTTATGACACTAAAAGCACTTATTTTTGATGTTGATGGAACCCTTGCAAATACTGAGCGTGATGGACATTTGGTCGCCTTTAATTTGGCATTTGAAGAATTAGACCTAGATTGGGTCTGGTCGAATGAACTTTACCATAAATTACTCGATGTCACCGGTGGGCAATTACGCATCAAACATTATGTCAATGATTACAAGCCCGATTTTAGTTGTGACGATTTAGATGCTTTTGCCGCATCCGTCCACGCGCTCAAAACCGAGATCTATGTGCGCCTAGTCAATGAAGGGAAAATACCTTTAAGACCCGGTGTGGAGCGTTTGTTTCATGAGGCTAGAGATGCCGGTTTAAGAATGGCGATTGCTACCACCACCACACCTGCTAATGTTGATGCGCTGATTGCCAATACATTAGGGCGTGAGGCACTCGATTGGTTTGAGGTGATTGGTGCGGGCAATGTTGTGCCTAATTTAAAACCAGCGGGTGATATCTACCATTGGGTATTAGAGCAAATGAATCTAGAGCCTAAAGATTGTCTCGCTTTTGAAGATTCACGTAATGGCATTGTTTCAGCAACCGATGCAAATTTAAAAACATTAATCACCACTAACGAATATACTGAGTCTCACCAGTTTGATGAGGCAATCGTTATCCTGAATAATTTAGGCGAACCAAACAAACCTTTT
>OFBA01000197.1_pt1 | contig 9405 bp, 4 predicted proteins | sample 1520391 | NCBI WGS metagenome assembly OFBA01 (sample SAMEA3696446, study PRJEB22514) | metagenome | biome: water; feature: marine; material: hydrothermal vent | place: Pacific Ocean | collected 2014-08-12 | depth 1521 m
TAATTTAAATTCGAATAATGGGATATATAATATAGGAGCTCCCAAAATAACAACTCTAAAAATAATAAAAAAAATTAAATTAGTTTATGTTTTCAATTATATTAATTTCTTCATCTGTTAAGTTGTATAATTTATAAACCATTTTATCTATTTCTTTGTCTGTTTTTTCTATTTCTGATAGAATTTCGTTTAATTCATTTTTGTAGTCGTTGAAATAGTCTTCCCATTCATCTTGTTCTTTTAGGGGGAGTTTTATTTTCTGCTTTTTTAATTCTTTTATAAGTTCGTTAAAGTCCAATGTATAAAAGTTTTCTAATTTTTTGGAAATTTTATTTACTCCAATTCCTTTTAACCTATTTAAAAATTTATTTTTCTTGTTTATGAATTTTTTATTTAATTCAATCATTTTATCAGCTTTTTCTATGAATGGGATTTGCTCGTTTTCTGGGAGTTTTGGGATAGGTAATTTTTCTAAATATGCCTTTTTATATCTATATCCATTAGTTCCAAGTCCTCCCCCCGTATAAAATGTCTTAAAGAAGTAAGTAATAGGTTTTGAATTTAGTAGCACTATTAAATATTTTAAATATTCTCCCGTCATAATAAACGATGTGGCTTCGATGTAATATTTTTCTGTATCAAAATGAAATTGTGGTTCTCTAACTATTTCAGAATAAATTATTTTTTCTTTCTCAAATTCCTCTAAATAAGCACAATTTCTTAAATTCCACCAATTATCCCCTTTATCGCTTCTTTTTTTAAGTTTTTCCTCAAATTGTTTTAACCATTCATAAATTACAGGATAATCTTTGGGAACATTCACAGGCGGAATATTTTTATTTTTTAATCCATTGTGCGTATTTATAAGCCATAAATCCGCAAATTCATAACCGTATCTTTTTATATCTCTTCCCCTTAAAATCGGTTTTATTATCTCTTTGTTCTTATGGTCTTTTTTAATTAGTTCGTCCTTAGTTTTTCCATCAATAATAAAGGCATCGTTAAAACCTGTTAAAACTCCACGATATATTTTTATATCCCAATCCTTTAAAGGAATTCCAATTTTTTCAATCTTCTTTTTAAGATTTAAAATATTCTTATCTATAAGAATAAATCCGTCCTCCTTACTTAGCGAGTTTTGACACATTGTAAATCCTTTATTTATATATTCCTCAAACTCTTCATCATTTTTGAAATCATTAAATAAAACTGCTTTAAATTTACTATTTCCAATAATTTCCTTATCATCTTCTTTTTTAAATATTAGTATATTTGTATCAACAATGGCATCTTCAAAGATTTTTGCACCGCCTAAATCTACAATCTCCTTTATTAGCACATTTTCCTTTAAAAATTCCCTTAAATTTCCCCCATATCTTGCCCTCATCCATTTATTACTTGTAATGTAGCCCAAATATCCCCCATCTTTTAAAATATTATATCCCAATTCATAGAAATAAACAAATAAATCGCATGTTCCCGAGTATGTTTTATAATTTCCTTCCAATTCTGATTTTATTTCGGTGATTCTTTCCTGTCTAACATAGGGCGGATTACCAATTACAACATCAAAGCCCCCATTTTCAAATATTTCTTTAAATTCATCATGCCAATCAAAAAATAAACTATTACCACATTTTATATGGTCATCAAGTGATGTTAATTTCTCCTCCTTCCTAACAGAATTAAGCCATAAAGATAGTTTTGTAATTTCTACGGACTCTCTATTTATATCAACTCCATAAAGGTTATTTTTTAAAATATCTGCCTTTAATGTGAATAATTCGCCAGTTCCTCCCTGAAATTCCATAATTACCTTATTTACTTTATTCCCTTCCTCAACCAAATAATTCAACGCCTGAATTAAAAACGCACCAGAACCACAAGCAGGGTCTATTACCTTAATGTTCTTTAAAATCTCCCTGTATTTTTTCCACGCCATTAACGATTTGTAAGATTTGGAATTTTTTTTATATTCAAATTTCTTTCCTTTTTTAATTTTATCTTTCTCCATCTGTTCGGGAGATATACTTTCAAATAATTCAATCCCTATTTCTCTTTTTCTATCTTCAAACCATCCACCAATGGATTTTTCAACAATATACTTTGTTATAAATTCGGGAGTATAAAAAATACCGTCCTTTTTTCTCTTCCCCTGTTTTTCATCATAAGATTCCCCATTAATCGATGCTTTTATTTCCTCAATATCCGATAGGGACTGCTCAAATATATGCCCTAAAATATTAACATTTAAGTCCCCGTCAAAATCATATTCCGATAATCGCACGAGCCCCATAATAATTTCATCAGATATATTTAAACTGTCCAATACTTCATCTTTTTTAAACAATCCACCGTTATAAGCATATATTCCAAAGTCAGGACACCCCGTATTAATACATTCAAATAATTGCTTAAACACATCCCATTGAGTAATTTTTATAAATCCGCTCGATTTTGCCTCTTTACTTACTCTATAAACCGTATTTGGTGGCAAAATTCCCTTATCCTCTGCAAAATAAACAAATAAAAACCTATCAATAAGTTTCTGTGTCTTTTCAAATAGTGGGAGCTCCTCAATAGTTGGATTTTCTTTTTTAAGTGTATCAAATAAATTCCTCCTAATATTCTTAATTTCATTGTAAAACTTTTTAGTAATTTCTTTTTCACGAATTACAGTTTCATAACAAAGTTTCTCGGTTTCTGACTCTCCGTTCTTATTTATTAAATTGTTAAAGTTTAACATATAATAAAATTCTTTAAATTTTTCCTCATCTCTATATTTTGATATGTCAAAAAGATGATACTCCTCCATTCTTGTATTTGTGTAATTATATAGCCGTATCTCTTTAAAATTTGAAACTATGACCCATTTACAGTTTTTTCCCGATTTAGTGGCATAATCAAACGCCTGTTCCACTGGTGTTCTGTTGTCTTTTCGCGAACTCTGTTTTAAATCTAAGTTGGTTTTACCATCTTTCAATTCAATTACTGCATGAATATCTTTTTTATCATTGCTAAAAAATCCCAATGCACCGTCTGCCTTTTTACTATCTACTCGTGTTTTTTGCTCCACCTCTAAATTCCATTCTTTATTTCCAATCACTGATTTATAACCTAATACTTTTGAAAATATATCTTCTAAAAATTTACCCTTTAATGATTCCTCTTTTATTTTTTCTATTCCTTTATCCTCTATTTCAGTTATCCAACTATCTACTATTTTTCGTTTTTCCTCCAAATCTGGTATTTTATTTAAATCAAAATTGCTTAATCTCTCCTTTAACACATTTTTATTAATTATTATATGTTCTATTTTCATAATTATCTCCCCAAAAATCTTTATTTATAAATTTATTTATAAATATTATAATTTATCAACAACTATTTAAAATATATCCGACACCCTGCCCAAAACAAATACCACCGTCTCCATTTGGCACATTTTTATGATATAAAAATTTAAATCCACTATTTTCCACATTTTGCCTTATTCTCTCAGATATGATTTTATTGTATGAAACCCCGCCAGTCAAACCTATGTATTTAATATTGTGGAGCTCCGCGTTTTTTATGGCAATTTCTGAAAGTCCGTCCGCAATTGCCAAATGAATGTAATATGCTATATATTCCTTTTCAAATCCATTTAATAGCATTTTATAGCAATTATGAACTAAATCAGTTGTATTTAGAATATTATCTTCTTTTATTTTTATATCCTGTTTAACCATTTCCAAGCATCTTTTATATTCTATATCAGAACATTTTTTTATAAAGTTTTCTGCCACCCGTTCTAATTTAATGGCATATTCTCCGTCGTAGGTTCGTTCATAGCACACAGAAAGCATCGCCGAAACTGAATCAAGTATTCTTCCACATGAAGTTGTATTATTTACATTTAATTTTTTATTTAATTGAAATAATATAATATTTATTTCTTTTTCTGTAAAATAATTATATTCTTTAATAAAATTAAATAATTCCTCTTTTTCAAGCCTTTTATATAATATCGACATTAACATTCTAAGTGGCTGTTTTGTGGCAAGGTCTCCCCCTGCCTGATATTGTTCCTCAAAATGTCCAATTCTTTCCATAATTCCATCAATATATGAAAAGACCTCTCCCCCCCAAATATTTCCGTCTGTTCCATAACCTACTCCATCAATTGCTATAATTATGGCATCTTCAAAAATACCATTGTCCCCCAATAATGAATAACAATGTGCTTCGTGATGTTGTGCTTTAAATACTTTTATATTGTATTTTTGCCCCAATTCCACTGCCAATTTGGAGGAATTAAAAGAAGGATGCAAATCGCACACAATAGCATCAATATCTTTTGGTTGCGTATCTGTAATTTTTAAAATGTTGTTTATTGCATTTTCTAAATAGTTGTATGTTTCATATTTTGCCGTATTTCCAATATATTGAGTTAAATAAAATTTATTTCCTTTTACGATTGATGCGACAGAATTTAATTCTGCACCCATACATAATATAGTTTTGTTTTTAATATCTTCATTGTTAATAATAATAGGTTCTGGTGCAAATCCTCTTGACCGCCTTAAAAATACCATTCTGTCATTTATTTTTTTTAATACACTATCATCACAACGATTTATAATATCCCTATTATGGAGTAGAAAATAATCGGCAATATTTTTTAAACTATCTATTATTTTATTATTTTCTATTGCCATCGGTAGCCCCGGTAGATTTGCCGATGTCATTACATAAGAAATAGTATCAGTTTCATTAAATAAAAGGTGGTGAATTCCAGAATATTGAGCCATAGCTCCAATGGTGTTTAAATCGCTTACAAATTTGGAAATATATTTATTATAATTTTTGTTTTTATCAAACACTACAATAGGTCTTTTTTGGGATTTAAAAAGGTTTATTTCTTCATTATCATAGTTTGCAAATAATTTTAAATATTCTGGTTTTGTCATAATTGCAAATGGTTGAGTTGGGCGATTTAATCTTTTCCTTAATTCCAATACTGCATCGTCGTTATTGGCATCGCATACAAGGTGAGCTCCCCCAACTCCTTTAACTGCAAATATATTTCCTTCATTTAATAACTTTACCGTTTGCTTTATGGCTTCATTATTCGTATATAGCGTATTTCCTATGCTATCTGTTAAAAATAAGTTAGGTCCGCACTCATCGCAACAAGTTGCCTGAGCGTGAAATCTCCTATCCATTGGGTTTCTGTATTCCTCCAAACATTGTTTGCACAGTGGAAATTTATCCATTGAAGTATTGTCCCTATCATAAGGAATTTGTTTTATTACTGTAAATCTTGCCCCGCAATTTGTGCATGCCGTAAATGGATAATTATGCCGTCTATTGTTGTTATCCATCATTTCTTTAAGGCATTCTTCACATATTGCTACATCGGCTGGAATTGTGCCTGTTCTTTTTTGGCTTTCTTTTTGTGTTTTGCTTTCTTTTATTGTAAAATCAGTGTAAATTGTAGTTTCTTCCATATTTCCCATATCATCTATATTTATTTTATCTATTTTTGATAATTCTGGTTTTTTATTTTTTAAATCATTTAGAAATTGGGTCATATTTTTCGGAGCTCCCTGTATTATCACTTCAACACAACCACCATTATTTATTACAAAACCATTTAAATTATGTTTTTTAGCAATTCGATAAACAAAAGGTCTAAATCCCACCCCTTGAACAATTCCTTCAATAATTATTTTTTTTGTTTTTGCATGTGTCATAATATCACTATATAATATCGCTATAACAATTAATGTAGTTTAATAAATATATATTTTTAAAAAAATAAAAAGATAAAAAATATTATTTTTTTGAAAATCTCCTATATAAACAAGTTGGATAACCTGTGCATCCTAAAAATTCTCCTTTCCTTGTTTTAATGGTTCTCAATTTTTCCCCACACCATGGACATATATCATCTTTCATCTGTTTTTTAACTTCGTCCATTAAAGAATATTCTTTTTTGCATAATCTAAATACATTATACCTAACTAAATTAATTTTAGCATCTACATATAATATATAACTTTTAAAGAGCTCCGTATTTTTCAAATTAATAATAATTTCATTACCCTTAATTAATAGCCCTCTTGTGAGCTCCATCTTAGTTTTCAATGGCATTAACCAGTATCCGCAACCAGAATAATTAAATAATCCAGCAGTATATTTTAATCTACCCAATAGCCAGTTATAATCCCTATTTGCAATATATTTTGCACTTTCTTCAACGGTATCGAAATCATTTCTTTCTTTCATTCTATCGAGAACATCTATAATGTGTCCGTCCCCACTATTGTATCCTTCCATAATTATTTCTTCAAATGTGGATATGAATTTATTTTTATCAACATTTATAGTCAATAAAAGACCGTCAAATCCATTTGCTACAATATATTTTTCATTTTCTATAATCTTTTGTTTATCGAATTTAAAAGATAATCTTGCATTTATAAATTTATTTCCATTGTCGGAAGTTCCTTTTATTAATTCATATTTTTCTTCACAATCCATCTTAATTCCATAATAAAATACAGGTTTTTTTCCGTTTTTTAATCCTATCACGGATATTAACGCTTCTGGAACTTCCCAATTTTGATTAAAGTTTTCATTATCTAATTTTGTTGCATTGAAGTGTATATTTCCAGTTAAAATCTTAAATAATTTATTCATATATTTTCACGCTCTAATTAATTCATTACTTAATAATTCATTTTAATAATAAGACCAAATAAGGACAATTATTGTCGATTAACTATATTATAGTAAATCGACGAACGCTTTGCGTAAATTATCTTTGTAGATAAAACTTATATGCCGTTAAGGATAAGATGTAGTTTATCCTTAATAACAAAGACCAAATAAGGACAATTATTGTCGATTAACTATATTCATGCCCAACCCATTAATTAAATGATTTCTTTGGCAATAATTCATTTTCACATTCAACTACCATTAAATAAGGTTTGTCGTTGTTTAAATAGTATTTTATGTTGTTTTCTATTTCATTAATATCTGATATGTATGTATTATCGATATTATACCCGTCTGCTATTTTGTTAAAATCTGGATTTTTAATGTCTCCAAATATGTTTAATCTGTTGTTTTTCATTACAATTATCAATATTTTTAAGTTATGTTCGGAAATGGTTGCCAATTCTTGAATATTCATTTGAAAACCACCATCCCCATTTATTGAAACTACTTCCTTATCAATATTGTAGTCAATACACCCAAATTTAACTCCAATTGACGCGGGAAGCCCGAAACCCATAGTCCCCATACTGTGGGACGAAATAATATTTTTCGGAGCTCCGCAAGTTTTTAACAATGATACAAAAACTGTATGATTTCCCGCATCTGTTGTAAGTATGGCATCATCTGGTAAGTTATTTAATATTTCATTAATTTTTAAAGAGTAATCTCCATATAATTTATTATTGGATTTAATATTATTATATTTTATGTCTATATTATTATTTATATCCCTGTTATTAATATCTATATTACCATATTTTTGGTTTAAGGTATTTATTAATAATTTAATGTCATCTAAATTATTAATATTCACGCTAGGGAATTCACAAATCTCCGATTGGGGTAAATTTAGTGGTTCGTTTTTTATTTTTGGTAGTATTTTATCCCTAATTAGTGGTGGTAAAGTATTATATGATAAAGACGCACCTATACAATACACAATATCGCAATTTAAAATATATTCATTTGCTTTTTTTGTCCCTCTTCCCCCAACTAAACCAAGACAAATTGGGTTATTTTCGTCAATAACTCCTCTTGCTGGGTATGTTGTAGCTATTGGGATATGACTATTTTTTAATATATCATTTATTTTTAATATATCATTGTAAGATAGAGCTCCGTAAATCCCCTGTCCAATTAATAATAATGGTTTGTCTGTGGTATTATAATTTAGGTCATTTAATATATAGATACCATCATTTTTATTATTTTTATCTTCTTCTTTGTTTGATGATTGTTTGGATATTGTACTCATATCTTTATTTAATAATATATCATATGGAATATTTATGTGAATGGGCTTTTTGGTGTTTATTGTTTCATTAAACGCCTTTTCAAAATAAGATATATCTGGTTTATCTACAAAATATCCATTTTGCAAATTTAAAAAATCCATTTGCATTTCTTGAAAATAATTCTTATTTATATATTTTCGCGCACATCTTCCAGTAATAGCAATTACTGATGATGAATCCTTATATGCAGTAGCCATTCCAGTCATTAAATTTGTTGCACCAGGTCCCGCAGTTGCTAAACATACGCCAACATAATTTGTAATTCTACTATATCCATCTGCCATATGTGAAGAACCTTGTTCATGCCTGACCATTATATTTTTTATAGGAGATTCATTTAAACCGTTGTATAATGGAAGAATCTGCTCCCCAGGATATGAAAAAACTGTTTTTATATTATTTTCCATTAAAAAATCCAGTATGGTGTCTGTAAAGTTCATTTTATCCCCTATAAATTGGAGTTTATACTTAAATAATTTGTTAATGTGGTTTGCCCAATGGTTTTGTTATTATTTTTATTATTTCCTTTATGCGTATCTCTATTTTTATTTTTATTATTAACTTTCTTTGCTAATGTGTATTTATTTTTAAATTCTCCTATGATTTTCGGGTTGGATATTCCAAAATTTTTAATGAATGTTTTTGAATAAGATTTATAATTATTTTGGTAGCTCCTGCTTACATGATTTATATAAAATTCCATATCTGAACTGTTTAATTCCTTTACCAATCCATATAAATCTCCGCTATATTTTATACAATATCCCGAATAAAATGTATAGTCCTCCTTTTCCCATACTATAAAATTAGGTTTTTTATTTAATGGTGAAGTTAATATTTTTTTACCAAATGATGTATCTAATCCTTGACTTCTTCCAAAAGCATACCAAGCTACAGGGTTTGGTTTTCCCTTATCTCTTGCAAGTAATATATCTTTAATTCTAAGAAAATAATTATATGTTAATGGATATTTTTCTTTTAATTCATTTTCGGGTATTATTATATGTTTATTATTTTTAAGCTTATATGGGAAAATTACATAATTATTTTGTTCATCCTCCGAACTTTTTAAAATCGATGCTTTTATTATTGGTTTTAAAATATTCTTTTCAATTTCAAACTCCCTACCGTCTTTTAATTTTATTATTGCGGTTTTTTCTTTAAGCAACGGATTTTTAAATATGTAATAACTATCCGCAAGTGTGGTAATCCCAACATGGATATTTGCTATCTCTCCGAGTGGAGCTCCCCTACTTTCTATCTCTTTAATCTTTACTAATACGCCATTGGTGCATAATATCCAATTATTATCGTTCAAATTGTTTAAATCAATTTCATC
>OFBA01000201.1_pt1 | contig 9370 bp, 10 predicted proteins | sample 1520391 | NCBI WGS metagenome assembly OFBA01 (sample SAMEA3696446, study PRJEB22514) | metagenome | biome: water; feature: marine; material: hydrothermal vent | place: Pacific Ocean | collected 2014-08-12 | depth 1521 m
AGCACTTGATTTTATTTGTAAACTATGTTAATATCTAGTTGTAAAATGATTAATTTTTTATAATGAGGTAGCCATGAAAACTAAAAAATACAAGAACGAAGATTTGAGCATTTTTGAGGTTCTAAAAAACTCTAGAAAGACTAAGATTGAATTAACATATTTAGAAAAGATAGATAAAATTGGAAAAGAGGTGGTAAAGGAAGTATTAAAACAAGGGGGCTCAGATGGATATTAAAGAAGTTTTAAAACAAATAAACTGGGATGATCCGGTCTGGAAGGCTATAAAAGAAAAAATTTTAGAGTTAAATCAAAAAATACAGATTTGGACATGGCTATATCTTCTGGAAAGTGCATTGAAGAGTTTGCAAAAGTTTTCAAAAAAAATGAACCCGATATATCAATAGTTTTGGGAGATAGAGTAGAAGCATTTTCAACTGCAACGGCTTCTTATCTTTTAAATATACCTGTTGCACATATTGCAGGAGGAGAAATGACTAATAGTTTAGTTGATGATGATTTAAGGCATGCTATAACTAAACTGTCTCATTTACATTTCGTTTCAACAGAAGAATATAAAAAGAGGGTTTTACAATTAGGGGAAGAAAATTGGAGAGTGCATAATGTAGGGGCATTATCACTTGAAAATATTGAAAATATAAAAATTCCAAAAAAGGAAGAGATTTATTCAAAATATGGTTTCGACATTAACTATCCATTATGTTTAGTAGTTTATCATCCACTGACTAAAATTAATTGGAAAATGGCAAATTATGAATTTGCTTCTATTTTTGATGCATTAAAAGAAACAGCAAAAAGCACTGGTAAATTAAATATTGCTATCATATATCCAAATACTGATGCGGGAGGTTATTTAATAGTTGATGAAATAAAAAAGATAAGCAATGAGAATAATCTAAATATAAAAACTTTTGCGAACCTTCCACATGAAGAATATATTTCCATTCTGGCAAATTCTGATGTTTTAGTTGGAAATACAAGTAGTGGAATAATTGAAGCCCCATCATTAGGAGTTCCTTATGTTTGTGTTGGCGATAGACAAAAAGGAAGAGTAAGAGGAAACAATGTTATTGATGTAAGGTGCAATATGGTAGATATAAAAAAAGGGTTAGAAAAAGCATTATTTGACAGTGAGTTTATTAATATTGTGAAGAAAAAAGAAAATCCCTACTACAAATATATTAATGGAAATGTCAAAGTAATGGCATCTATGTTCATCCCATCAAAATATAGTGCAGAAAAACTTTTGAATGTAGAGCTCACTGAACCTGATTATGCTTATGAGTATGCAAAGGCATATTCCGAAGAGAATGATTTAAAAGTGGCTTATTTAATGGCAAAAGGTATTAAAAACATTTTAAATTGCGACATAGCAATAGGAACTACCGCAGGAGTTGGTAGGGGAGGAATATGTATTTTAACAGACAATAATAAGTATGTATTTACAACAGATATTCAAGGAGACCTTATAAAAGGCAAAAATATAATACAACGACAAAAGAATGGAATTGAAAAGACCATTAATAAATTTGTTGAAATTTTAAAAAAAGAGTATGGTATTACTCATAATGCAGAAATGAGAGTAAATAAAATAGATATGTAATATATAAAATATAGTCCGTTCAAGATTATTTAGAGCCTTCAATTACTCCTTCTTTTAATTCCTTAGCTTTTTCTTCAAGTTTTTTCACAGTTTCCTCAGAATCGCCATATTCTTCAATTATTTTTACATAGGCACTTCCAACTACAACACCGTCTGCACCGTTTTTTATAAATTCTTTTGCATGCTCTTTTTTTGATATTCCAAATCCAACATAAACTGGTTTTTTACATAAATTCTTTGTTCTATTAAGGAAATCTAGGGCAAGATTTGAAACATCATCCCGAGCTCCTGTTGTTCCATATACAGATACAAGATAAACAAACATAGAGCTCGCCTCATCAATCTTCTTCAATCTGTCCTCTGAGGTATTTGGTGCCGCAAGGAATACCGTTCCAATATCGTATTTTTTACAAACATCTAAATATTCCTCAGCATCTTCAACAGGCAAATCTACAACAATAAGTCCATTTCCGCCAACTTCTTTAAGTGTTTTAACAAAATTCTCCACACCTTTTGTAAATACCGGGTTGTAGTATGTCATTACAACAACGGGGGTGTCGGAAGTTTTCCTAAACTCTTTTATTATATCAAAAACCTTTGAAACTTTCATACCATTGTTTAATGCCCTTACATCTGCTTTTTGGATTGTTTCTCCATCTGCCATAGGGTCGCTGAATGGAATTCCCAATTCGATTATGTCCGAGTATTTAGAAAGTGCGTTCATAAATTTCAATGTAGCGTCAGGAGATGGGTCTCCTGCAACAATAAAGCTCACAAGTTTTTTTTCCATAAAAACACCTCTTTTTGCATTTTTTTGCATTTTTTACACATTGTCGTAATTAATAGGATTTAATGGATATGTCATATTTTGCATTAACACTAATGGACTTTAAAATATCTTCTGTTCGTTTTCTTATTGAATCCATATTTATTTTCTTTTTGAGAACTCCAAGGGTTCTTTTTGGAATTAAAATTACATTACATCTGTAATGATATATTCCATTTTCATACTCCACTTCAACATTTAATGCATAATCGTGAATCATATCCTGCTCTTTTAGTATGTCAAATAAATTACATGATAGCTCATCAATGGCAGTTTTTTCCATGGTTCTGAGCTCCAATTTATCAGGTTCAAATGTTTTGCTTATAAGATTATCAATATATTCATCATCAGGTAATTTGATGCCAAGTTTTTTTAGGAGCTCATCTCTTTCAGGGTTTCCACCACATCCTTCATCCTCACCTTTGAGATTTTTGGAAGATTTATTCCCTTCCCCAAATCCGTAGTCAATAACTGGGTAGACAAATATTTTTCCATCCCCGTAATTTCCCGTTTTTGCACTATTGGTTATTGTAGATATTATGTCTTCCAAATGTTCCTCATCAGTTATTAGCTCCATTTTTGTTTTTGTTTTTTGAACATCCATTACAAATGTATGTCCCCTATATTCCCTAACAACTTTTTCGCCAACTTCACGCCTTCTGCCTTTAACATCTGAAATAAGAATATCGTCCTTATGTCCAAATTTTGCAAGTGCGGCGATTACATCGGCTGTTTTCTCTGGTCGCAATACTGCTTCCACCAAATACACAATATCACCTAATGTAATCAATATACACACTATTATATCTCAATCAAATCTTAGAATTTAATATATTTCATAACAGTTCCTAAATCTTTATCTCCCCTTCCTGAGAGATTTACTATTATAATTTCATCTTTATCCATTTCCTTTGCCATTTTCATACCCTGAGCTACTGCATGAGATGATTCAAGAGCAGGTATGATTCCCTCTGTTCTGGACAATTCTAAGAACGCATTTAATGCCTCTTCATCTGTAATTCCTGCATACTGCACCCTTCCTATGTCCTTCAAATATGCATGCTCAGGACCTACACCGGGGTAATCCAGTCCAGCGGATACGCTGTATGTTTCTTTTATCTGCCCGTCTTCATCCTGTAAGAAGTATGAGAACATACCATGTAATATTCCCTTTCTACCTTTCAACAACGAAGCCGCATGTCTTTCTGTATCAAGACCTTCACCAGCAGCCTCAACACCAACAAGTTGAACTTCTTTGTCATTTTTGAATTCATTGAATATACCTATTGAATTACTACCTCCACCTACGCAGGCAACAATACAGTCAGGAAGTCGCCCTTCTGCTTCCAATATCTGCTGTTTTGCCTCTCTACCTATTACTGACTGGAAATCCCTAACCATTGAAGGATATGGGTATGGACCAACAACAGAACCTATTAAATAGTGGGTGTATTCGAATGTTTCCACCCAGTCCCTAAGTGCCTCATTTATGGCATCCTTTAATGTTTTTGAACCAGATTCAACAGGATGAACTTCTGCACCGTGCAGTTTCATCTTATAAACATTTAACTTCTGCCTTTCTACATCTATTGCTCCCATGTAGATTTTTGCCTTCATATTGAACAATGCCCCAACCATTGCAGTGGATAAACCATGCTCTCCTGCACCAGTTTCAGCAATAATCCTTGTTTTACCCATTTTTTTAGCAAGGAGTGCCTGACCTAAACTGTTGTTTATTTTATGAGCTCCGCCTAAAAGTAAATCTTCTCTCTTCAAATATATTTTTGCTCCACCCATCTTCTTTGTAAGGTTTTCAGCGAAGTATAATGGAGTCTCCCTACCTGCGTATTTTTTTAGGTAGTAGTCGAGCTCCTCCTTAAACTCAGGGTCATCTTTATATTTTTTATACTCTCTTTCCAGTTCTTTCAATGAAGGCATAAGAACCTCGGGAACATACTGCCCGCCGTATTCTCCAAATCTGTATTCCATTGTTTCACCCTAATAAATTTTTAACAAATGATTTTATTAATTCTTCATCTTTTTTATTATTCTTTTCAACACCGCTGGATAAATCGACACCATAAGGTTGCACATACTCAACAATTTCCTTAACATTCTCAGGATTAAGACCTCCTGCAAGAATTATGTTAAAGTTTTTTGCGATTATTTTGCTTACTCTTAAATCGTGTGTAATTCCGCAACCTTTTCCAGTATCGAGAAGTATATTACAAACATCAGTATATTTTTTTATTTCATTTATTAGATTTTCAGCATCTCTTTCTGGATTTGAACTTAATGAAGGAACTTTAAACGCTTTTATTATATTAATGTTATAATTATTTTTCAATTTAACAATCTCATCAACATCCATCTTTGAGTGGATTTGTATATATTTAGTTCCAGTTTTTTCTATTATCTCCGCCCAGTCGTCATAAGTATTTACTGTGGATACCGCATAAACAGGAATATTTGCAATTTCCATTAATTCTTTTGCTTTTTCAAGTGGTATTTGTCTTTTGGACTCGCTTTTAACAATAACTCCTGTGGCATTAGCATATCTTTCAACTATTTTTAATTCCTCTTTTGATTTAATACCGCATATTTTGATGAACATGATTTCACTTTAATAAATTAATAATTTCTGCTTTTTATCATTATTTTTATTACTATGAGATAATTATACATGTTCAATAGTTTCTTTAATATTTTCATTAGATAAATTATTAAGTTCGGTTTTTGTATGAAATGTCATCCCTGATACTTTTTTATTTTCTATTAATTTTTTAACCATCCTTTCTCTTTTCGTCAAATTAGCAGAATTTCCACTTTTTACTTCTATAAATACAACTTCTTCAGGCTTTTCTTCTTCCAATCCTTTAAATGCAATAAAATCTATTGGAGAGCCCAAAAATCTTAAATCTTTTAGGTTTATATTATGATTCTCAAATAACAGTAATGGAGCTAATTGTTCCCCAACTTTTCCAAGTATTGTTGTGGATGACCTTTGTATAGCATCAGTTCTTATGCACATTTCTGTTTTTCTTTTCCATTCCTCAAACTTTGTTTCATATTCCTTTTTTATATTTTCATAAATATTTTCTTTTAATTCTTGTAATTCTTTCTGTTTCCATTCATTAAACTTATTTTCATATTCATTATGTGTTTTTTCAAGGTTTTCTTTTAACATCGATTCATATTTGGCTTTATATTCATTGGCTACACTCGTATTAATCTGTGTTTGGAGCTCTGTTAATTCTTTCTGTTTCCATTCATTAAACTTAGCTTCATATTCCTTGTGTAGTTTTTCAAGATTTTCCTTAGTCATTGACTCATATTTAGCTTTATATTCGTTTTCTACACTTGTTTTTATTTGGTTCTGAATTTCAGTCAATTCTTTCTGTTTCCAAATGTTAAATTTGTCTTCATACTTTTTATGTAGCTCCTCGATATTTTCCTTCATTATGGATTCATACTTTGCTTTATATTCATTTTCAACATTAGTTCGGATTTGTTTTTGAATTTCAGTCAATTCTTTCTGTTTCCATTCATTAGACTTATTTTCATATTCCTTATGAAGTTTTTCAAGATTATCTTTCATCATTGACTCATACTTTGCTTTATACTCATTCGCTACACTAGTTTGTATTTGGTTTTTAATGTTTTCCAGTTCTTTCTGTTTCCATTTCTCGATTTTTTCTTGATAATCTTCTTCTAATCTCCTAAATTTCTCTTCATATTCCGCTTTATATTCTAATTTTATATTTTTATATATCTGGTTTTCATATTCTTTTAATTCTGTTTTTTTCCATTCATCTAATGTTTTGAGCATTTTAGATGAATAGTATTTATGTAATAACACAATAACAACTAATGCCATTGCTAATAATCCAGCAAGAAATAATGTAATTGCATCCAAAATATCACCGCCCTTTTAAAATTACCCCCTGTATTTTAATGCCATATCTACAAAGTTTTTTATTATTTTTCATTTATATCATCGCATTTATTGTATTTTGACTAATTCTTTTTATGATTTCATCATAATATTTTTTAGATTTTTCAATTACTACAAAATTTCTATTAAGTTTTTTACACACTGATGCAGTAGTTCCCGTTCCTCCAAAAGGGTCTAATACATAATCCCCCTCATTTGAAGCAACTTTTACAATTCTCTCTATTAATTTCTCAGGCATTTGACATGGATGTCCTTTAACTCTCTCTTTAAATGTTCCACAAACTCTCGGAATTTCCCAAACATCATCGGGAATTTTTCCTTTTGGATTTGCTCTTTTATCTTTATATATTAATTGTCTTTTTGATGGAACTCTTACATCATCTCCGTTAAATGTAAAGTTATTTTTATCTTTTACATAATATAATATGTGCGTGTGCGACCGATTGAATTTTTTTCTTTGGTTCTGCCCAAATGTATAATACCAAATAATCCAATTTCTAAAATATAAATTCTGTTTTTTTAAGATAATATTTATCTCCGCAACATATTCATCACCCATTACAACAAATATAGAACCATTCTTTTTTAAAACCCTGCAACATTCTTTTATCCACTGGGAGCTCCACTTTACATATTTATCATAGGGTAAATTATCGTTGTATCCATCATAATTTAATCCAATATTATACGGGGGGTCGGCAATTATTAAATCAAAAGTTTCATTATTAAATTCTTTTAAAACTGATAAACAATCACCCAATATTACTTTTTGCATTATTCCACCTCAAAAAGTTCGTTTGGTGAAATTTTAAATTGTAGTTTTGTAGGGTCGGGTGTGCCCCCTTTCCTTTGCATAGTAATTCTTCCAATGTATAAACTACCTCTTGGAGATATTTTTACATCACCTTGACTATAAAAATTCATTACAAAATTTATATCTTTTAAAATATATTTTAAATCTCCATTTTTCATCTGTTTTGTAATTAGCATCCAATCTGCACTAAGTCCCCCTCTACCTTTTAAAATATCGCTAATTATGAGTATTTTATTTTTTCTAAAAAAATCAATAATCATTTTTTGAGATTTTTTCGGTAATTCGTTCAAAAATATTCTGTTTTCTTTTTTAGTATTCTTAAATCTATATTCTTTTGGATTTAATTCTCCAGTAAATAATTTTAAACACTGTGCAATTTTATCATCAAAACCCCACATTTTTTGATAAGAATCTACTGTTCGTTTATCTACTTGATTATAACTTGCTGTTTCATTTGCTTTTTTTAATGAGATGTTTTCAATATATGAGACTCCATCAATTTCAATAATAATTTTAACCTGCACATCTGCTTTTTTAAATTTAGTTATGGTTTCGTAATCTTTTTCACTTAACCCATATTTTGATAAACTTTTCTTTGATAATCTTACAGGAATTTGCAATGCTATTAATTTATGTATTTTTTTATAATTGTATCCCATAATTTTTAGCCAGTTTTTAGCATCTTTATCTTTTAGATAGTTGTTAAATTTTGAAGTAATCAATTCTTCATTTTTGAACCCTCCTTTTGCTGTTTTTGAACCTAATTCTTTTTTATTTAATCTACCCAAAATATCACCATTTATATTTTATTGTAGCTCAATGCCATATCTACAAAGTTTTTTATTATTTTTAATCCCTCTTTATTTTCCCATTCAGTCAATACGCTTTCAGGGTGGAATTGAACCCCTTCAATAGGTTTTGTTTTATGCCTAATGCCCATAATTATTTCTTCATCCGTATCAATGGTAGTTGCTGTAATTTCAAAATCCTCAGGAACTTCAAGGACTGCAAGAGAATGGTATCTTCCAACCTCCAACGGATTTTTAACATTTTTAAATATGGTTTTTCCGTCGTGTTTTATTATACTAGACTTTCCATGAACTGGGGGTATTCTATCAACCTTTCCGCCAAATATATGGGCTATAATTTGATGACCAAGACAAACTCCCAATATTGGAACATCCATATTCATTATAATTTCTGGACAGTTTTCAATATCTCTTTTTTTGTCCGGAGCTCCGGGACCTGGTGATATAATAATCCCATCTGGATTTATTTTTTTAACCTCTTCAAGAGTTATAGTGTTTGGAACAACCTTTATTTTATCATATATGGAAGCATATTCTGCCAAATTCCATACAAACGAATCCTTATTGTCTATTATTAAAATCATAATTTCACCTTTGTTGGGAAATTACCTGGATTATTTATCGATATCATGTTCCACCTCTAATGCACGCATAACAGCCGCCATTTTTCTCTCGGTTTCGATATATTCATTTTCAGGAACAGAATCCGCAACTATTCCAGCTCCTGCTCTTAATCTAATGGTATCGTTGTCTATTTCTGCCATTCTTATGGCTATTGCAGTATCTGCGTGATTACTCAGTGAGAAATACCCCACAGCACCGCCGTATATTTTTCTTCTGGATTTTTCCAGTTCATCAATTATTTCCATTGCCCTATATTTCGGAGCTCCTGTTAATGTTCCCGCAGGGAATGATGCTTCTATTGCATCAAACATTGTGGCATTGTCTTTTAATTCCCCAATTACTTCACTTTCTATGTGCTGAACATGGCTGTATCTTATTACCTCAAAGAACCTATTTAATTCAACAGTTCCAGATTTTGATACCTTTCTTACATCGTTTCTTGCCAAATCAACAAGCATCATGTGTTCAGCTCTTTCTTTCTCATCATTAAGGAGCTTTTCAGCAAGTTCTTTTGTTTCTTCCTCGGTTTTTCCAACTTTCGTAGTTCCCGCAATTGGATTTATTTTTAAAATACTGTTCTCAACTGATGCCATTGTCTCAGGAGATGCCCCCACAACATCCTTTTCAAATTCAAGCAAAAACATATAAGGGCTTGGGTTGAGCTCCCTCAAATTTCGATATATTTTAAATGCAGAATAATCGCTTTTTAATTGATATTCTC
>OFBA01000202.1_pt1 | contig 9369 bp, 8 predicted proteins | sample 1520391 | NCBI WGS metagenome assembly OFBA01 (sample SAMEA3696446, study PRJEB22514) | metagenome | biome: water; feature: marine; material: hydrothermal vent | place: Pacific Ocean | collected 2014-08-12 | depth 1521 m
ATCATCATGGGGCAGCTCGGCGATAGTGACCAGGAGGTAGTCATGATGGTGGGCAAAATAGTTGACAGCACTGTGGATAAACCGGTCCAGCTTGACAGACAGCTCATCGTCGCCGGCCATTTCCCGCTGGGCGACCTCCAGATAGCCGGAGAAAAAGATATCGAGGATTTCCTTGAGCAACCCTTTTTTTGATCCAAAGAAATAATTGATCATGGCCAGGTTCACCTCGGCTGCCGCTGCAAGCTCCCGGAGGCCGGTATTGCCATATCCCTGACGGGCAAAGAGGGTTACCGCCGCGCCCAGGATACGGTCCCTGGATTCGGTTGCGGCATGCTGTTTTTTGCTGGTTATCATTACAGACCTACATTTTAAACGTTTGTTTAAGATGACTGGCTGACTATACGTAATTTCCCGGCAACATGTCAAGAACAATTCTTCCTGTTCTGGTCTGTCCCGCGCCCTTTCCGGCTTACCGTTGACCATCCCGCCTTGACAACCAGCCACGATGTCGCAATAGTGTTTTAAAAAGGCTGTATAGTGGATCCCAAAAATGAGACCACCTGTTAAGGTAAAAAATTATAATTCAACACGTCTCAAGAGGGGAGAAAAAATGAAGCGGAAGAAATATAGTTTCAAGCTGAAATCCAAGGTTGCCCTGGCAGCCATCAAGGGGCAAAAAACAACCAATGAAATCGGCTCGGAATTCGGGGTTCATTATGCGGAGTTCAGCTAAAAAAGGGCTTGTTGGGAAACAAAATCAAAGTGTGACAAAATGGGTTTGCACCCAATGCTAATTTACTGTTTTTACGTTGTCAATGTTTTTCGAAAAAGAGCTTTTTCGATGAAGTTTCTACTGGCGAATAACTTGGTAACGAGAAATCAATGAGTTACATGTTGAATGGCTATATAATAACTTGTTGGACGAAGCCGCAAAGCGGCAGGCAGCGTCCATGTCTGATTATCGGTATAACTTTGCTGTAATATTTCTCTATTTCCTGTAACAGAAATAAATATGGTGCGGCAACTCTTTTTGTCGTCTTATTAATTTCATTCAGGGAGGTTACAGTGAATACCAACATGCCCGATAATCCCACCTTTGCCCGTTATTACCGTAAACACCAGCAACATTTGAAGCTCAAGGGGCTGCAGCCCAAGACCGTTGATGCGTATTCCAGGGCCATCAGGCGGATCGGCAATTATTTCGGAGGCCGAATTGACGACCTGAACTCCGATCAACTTCTTGAGTATTTTACCGACCTGCTCGAGCGCCATTCATGGAGTACGGTCAAGCTGGATCTCTATGGTCTGAAATTTTTTTATACCTATGTACTGGACAGGCCATGGCAGGAGGTGAAGCTTGTCAAACCGCCAAAGACCAGCCGTATTCCGGACATCCTTTCCGTTGAAGAGGTTCAGCGGCTGGTGGCAGCAACCGACCGGTTAAGTTACAAAGTCTTTTTCTTTACCCTGTACAGCCTGGGATTACGCCTGGGTGAAGGCATCAGGTTGACCGTAGCGGATATCGATGCCAAAGCCATGCGTGTCCATGTCCGCAACGCCAAAGGCAACAAAGACAGGCTGGTTCCCCTGCCGGTCAACACCCTGCATGTTCTCAGGAATTTCTGGAGCGTACACCGGCACCCGCATTTTCTTTTTCCCAGCAGAAAGCGGGGCATAAAATACGCTGCCCTGGCCGATACGCCCTTGGACAGAGGAGGCATCCAGTGTGCTATGAAGGCCGTGGTGACCCAGCTCGGCATAAAAAAAAATTTCATGCCATTCCCTGCGCCACAGTTATGCGACCCATCTGCTCGAAGCTGGTGTTGACCTGATAGAACTGCAGCAGATTCTCGGCCATGCCTCCATCCTGACCACTTCCCGCTACACCCATCTGACCAGCACGACCGGCAACAATCTTCGCCAAGCCATCAATACGCTGATCAACGATTTCCCTCTGACATGGGGAGGTGTCAAATGATACTGCTCTCCGAGATTATCCGTCAGTTCAAGAATTCGTTCCTCAAGCGCTACACCAACACGATTCTGCCAAGCCACAGGAAAGCTCTTGCGGTTATGGAACAGTGCCGGCAGACGCATGGCCCCCATATGCTTGCCCAGTGTGCCTGTGGGCAGCAAACCTATATCCCGCATTCCTGCGGTCATCGCAGTTGTCCCCACTGCCAGAACCATGAAAACGATCAGTGGATCGACAACCAGTTGGACAAGCGGCTGCCAGCCAGGTATTTCCTGATCACCTTTACCCTGCCGTCCCAGCTCAGGGAACTGGCCTGGAAAAACCAGAAGATCATCTATTCCCTGATGTTTTCCTGTGTCCAGGAGACCCTCAAAACTTTTGCCAAAAATGATAAACACCTTGGTGGTGCGGCAGGGTTCACCGCAGTCCTGCATACCCATTCAAGGACTCTTGACTATCACCCACATATCCATGTGGTCATGCCCGCAGCAACAATCAACCTGAAAACCGGACTCTGGCGGGTTAAAGACACCGGCTATCTCTTCAACCACAAGGCCCTGGCCAAAGTCTTCCGGGCAAAACTGCTGCAGGCCGTGGTTGAGCATGGCCTGCACGTGCCCAAAACCTGTCCAAAGGACTGGGTAGTTGACTGCAAGGATGTGGGCAACGGCGATAAGGCTGTCATCTATCTCGGCAAGTACCTCTATCGGGGTGTCATCCGTGAAGAGGATATCTTGAAGAATGAAGACGGGATGATCACCTACCGGTATCTTCACGCCAAAACCGGAACCTGCAGGACCAGAACCGTTACCGGGGAGAAGTTTCTCTACCTGCTCATGCAGCACGTCCTGCCAAGGGGATTCCGCAGGACCCGCAGTTACGGGTTTCTGCATCCGTGCAGTAAAAAGCTGATCAGGTTCCTTCAGCTGGTGCTGCGGGTCACCCCTGCCGGGAGATTCAAAAGCATTCGTAAACAGCGCCCTGGAATTCACTGCCGGGCATGCGGAAAAATTATGAAGATTATCCAGGTCATGATCCCAAAGCCACCAACACGTTCACCTGCCCCCCCGCAGATAATTTGTCAAGGGAGAATCGTTATGTAACCGGCAGATCACAGCCAAGGAATGAAAAAAACCGAATGACCCGGTAATGGGTACCTGCGCTCAAAAAACGCCATATATTGCTTCCATGGGCCACTTCCAGGAAAGCCATCTTGTCAAAGATCACATCTCCGGCAGGAATTTTCCCACTGCTCCTGACTCTGCCTGATCAGGCAGCCTTGCCGTAAAAAGCTCTTTTCTATTATATCACCGGGCTTGTCCAATCGGGTAGCCGGGGGTTTTTCTCCCCCAGCCCCCACAACACCCTGCGTGCGGATCCGCACAGGGCGTTTCACCAAGGTTACCGGGCCGTAGCCGGGTAGTGAATCTTCACCCACTGTTCTTTGACAGAAATCAACCCTTCGCCGTACAGCCACGTATTGGTCATACCGGCTTGTGTCGCCAGGGTTCTGGATAGATGCCATGGTCCTTTGCGACTGAGTGCGGTCAGGATGGCTTCTCTTTTGAATGTTCCCAGCTTGAGAAGATTGCGGACTTTGGTACGGGTATAGCGCCACTGTTTCCAGTAGCACATCCGTATTCTGCGCCGGAGCCATTCGTCTATCTCAGGGATCGGCCGGTAGTACTCCGAGATCCCATAATAGTTCATCCAGCCCCGTACATATTCCGCCAGTTTCTTATACCGGTAATCCATAGAGACGAACCAACTCCTTCCGGTCAACAGACGAATTTGTCTCTTGAACTCCCGGAACGATGTATCACTCCATCTGATTTTGCCACGTACGAAGACAAAACCAAGAAAGCTGCACTCCTCAACCGGTGCCACTTTGCTCTTCTTTTCGTTGATCTCAAGCTTCAGCTTGTTTTCCAGGAACCGGCGGATACCAGCCATCACCCGTTTACCTGCACGCAGACTCTTCACCATGATAATGGGGTGAGTAGCCCGGAGGAATCACACATCAAGGCCCTCTCAGAACCCGACGTGAACCTCTCGGCTCATCGGGCTCCCATTATCCAGCCGATGGAAGAATCCCCATTTTCCAGTGTGCAAATAACCAGGGAGACCGCTTTGCGACCCGTCCAAGCCAATGCTCTGCACGCCTTCGGTGGCGACTCAACTTTTTGTATTTCTTACGAGCCCAGTGTACTAAGGCCCTGTTCATATGACGAAGAACCGAATACAACTCTGACTTGTAAAAGCGACCAAAATAGTTGATCCAGCCCCTTATCACCGGATTAAACATGCGAGAAAGATCCTCGATTGCCTTGTCTGGCTTTAGGTGCATCCTCCACTGGCGGATTTTCAACCGCATTGCCTTACTGGATTTGCGGCTTACCCCAGGAGTAAAATTGATAAAGAACTTGCCATGCCGATTCTTTGACCGCCTCGGTCGAAATGTATACCCCAGGAAGTCAAACTTTGTTTCCTGGTGCACCTCTCGACGATCGTCATCCTTGCAATACACAATACATGTCTTTTCAGGATGCAACTCTAGACCACATTCCTCAAAACGTGCCTTGAGTTGAGTCAGCAGTTCTATGGCTTCTTCCTGGCTGCGGCAGTGCGCTATTCCATCATCAGCATAGCGTGACCATGGATTCTGAGGTCGTTTCCGACTCATCCAAACGTCAAACACATAGTGAAGAAAGAGATTGGACAGCACAGGACTAATTACACCACCTTGGGGTGTCCCGGAAATCCGCTCTATTTTCTCGCCATCCGGCATTTGAAATGGGGCCTTGAGCCAGCGCTCAATGTACAGAATGACCCATTTTGTATCCGTGTGTTTTCTCACTGCGCGCATAAGAAGATTATGATCAATGTTGTCAAATAACCCTTTGATATCAAATTCAAGAACCCAATCATATCGCCAACACCTCTTCCGGGTAACCGCTACGGCATCAATGGCCGACTTGCCAGGCCTGTAACCGTAGGAATCAGGAAGAAAATGTGGCTCTACCGTTGGTTCAAAATATGCTTTTGCTACCATTTGGGCTATTCTATCTGCGACTGTTGGAATCACCAATATCCTCATCCCCTTCCCCTTCTTCGGGATTTCTACTACTTTTACGGGGGGTGGAAAGTAACTTCCTGAGGACATCCGGTTCCACAGTTTGTAGAGATTGTCTTTCAGTTTCTCCTCAAACTGATCCATTGACATTTCATCAATTCCAGCTGAACCCTTGTTTGCTTTTAAAAGGTGTTGAAGAGAATAGGTAAAGAGTTAACAAAAACAGTGACATAAAGCATAAAAGCCTCTATAATGGTTGAAAATCCTAAGCAGGGGAAATTCAACAAAAACGGAGGCTTTTATGCATCACAAGAATATCAAGCTCCTGATCAGAAAACAACTGAAAAAACAATATTCAAACTGGCGCCTCCTGAGCAAGAAGGAAAAAAAAGAAATTGCCCGCAAGGTGTTGGCAGAGGTGACCGCTGAATATGATTTCAAAAGCGATATCACAGCATCACCGTCAGAATTGTTAGGTATCGAACAACAGGTTACGACTACAGGTATAATTTCACTTGACGAGATGGCCCGATTTGTCGAAATGATCAATAAAAGCAGTATCATAAAGTTTAGCAGCTATAAACGTTCACCCTTGTATATCAAGGATGAAGAACTTCGATATATTGACGAGCTGATTAATGATAGGATCATCAATCGATTACTGGCTTACGATGGCTATAGTCCGGCCATGCGTGACCTCTTTCCGGTCAATCTGTTTCGTGCTGAACTACTCAAGGCAATCAAGTACCCGGAGATCAGTTACCGTAAATTCTGTACAGAAGAATATTTGGGCATGGATCGTAAACAGAATCGTGTCTTCTGTGGATTACCCCTGAACAGGAAAGACATGATCGATCATACTCAGTTGAGTAAATTCCGTACCGCTCTTACTTTTGCCCAGCAGGTAAATCTACTGGTATATATTCTCTATCATTTCAAGCAGTCCGGGCTCCTTGGTGACAATATCCTGCACGGAATTGATTCAACGGAACTGGCAAGTGATTATTGCAAACTTCCTCTTGCCACTCTTGATATAAAAGGCAAAAAAATACGCATTTACAATGACATTGACTGTGACTGCGGCAGGCGGCGTAACAAGCGGGATAAATCAGTCTATGTCATCGGCTACCGATTGCATACCCTGACCGCCATTGATGCCAAAACCGGTCACAGTTTTCCGATCGTCTCTCTGTTGGCGCCGGCGAATCACCATGACAGTCATTTTCTCCCATTTCTGGTCAATCTGGCACAGGCAATGGGTATTGACCTGCAGCTCATCACCGCCGACGAAGCCTATCATGATAAAGATGGTACCCTGTTTCAGGAAACTGGGGTAACTGTAACAACACCGCCTTTATCAACGGTCTCATTACCGCAACATGCCCACAGTGAGACAGGCGCTGTATTTTGTAATGCATCCTGTTCCATACCCATGCAACACCTTGGTGTTAAAGAACAAACACATGAGTATAAATGCAGTGCGGATGCAGGAGAATGCACTTTTTCCCAGTCTTGCCCACAAGTCCGTTTCATTCCGGTTGACCGTGGATTTTTCCAACGTATCCCCTATCATGCCGAGGGGGTACATACCGCCCATGATATTCGAAAAAACTGTGAGCGACCGTTTAATCTCCTGAAGAACCAGACCGGCCTTGAAACCGTCCGTGTACGCAGTCAACAGGCTACCATGGCTCGATGCACACTTGGTTCTATCGCAGTATTGTTGATAAAGATGGCCGGTTTCCGGAGGAAAAAGTCAACTGACAGGCCGGAACAGACAACGATTTTTCAAGCAAAACAAGCGGCATAACCTGGTTAATAGTTTGATATAAAAGCAAATAATTTTTAAAACATCTTCGTGTGCAGATTTTTGCTGAACTTGACGGTTGGCTCATTAGAACACAGGAACCATTCTCAAGAAACTTGAGAAAGTTCAAAAAACTGCCTGATAAGTTCCAGACCTCAAGCCTCGGCAAGGAAAGCTAAACGAAAAAAAGCTGATTTTTCAGCCCGAAATTACTGAAAACGGATTTTGGAGCGTACTTTTCAACACCCTTTATTAGTTAGTGTCTGTCCGCGCAGTCGTAACCATTTGATTTAATATTGGAAAATCGCCTTTACGGGGTGACTTTTTTGGCGAATTATGGTAAGGGAAAATCATGTAACTTCTCAAAATTACAAGATTAACCTTTTCCGGAGTCGCAAAAACGATGCGAAAAGCACGCATTCAGCAGTTACCCCTTGCAGAGGCAACCCCTGATCACCCCAAGGCGAAAGAGTTGGCAAAGATCAGTGAAATTCTTGACCACAACAGTACCATATACGATCTGGTGTTACAAGATCTCGGCATGGCCGGCAATGAAACCGGGGCTCGGGGTATGACGGCCGAGCAGGTACTCCGGGCTGCAATCATCAAGCAGATAGAAGGTTTCAGTTACCGTGAACTCACCTTCCATCTCATGGATTCCCGTGCTTACAGCTGGTTCTGCAGAATCGGTATTGGCAGGACATTCAAGAAGTCTGCGTTGCAGAGGGGCATCAAGGCAATCTCTAATGCAACCTGGGAGAAAATCAACAGGGTGCTCATCGGCTATGCCCGAGAAGAAGCAATCGAAAAAGGACGTAAAGTACGAGTTGACTGTACTGTGGTTGAATCCAATATCCATGCCCCCTATGATTCGGAGTTGCTCGTTGATTCCGTCCGTGTACTGGCCAGAGTGCTGACAACGGTGAAGAAGGAGATTCCAGATGTTGTGTTTTCGTTTTCCAACCACCAGCGCTGTGCCAGACGCAGGAACCTGGCGATTATGAACGCCAAAAATGCTGCTGAGCGGAAAAGAATGTACAAGGATCTTGTCCTGGTCACGGAAAACACAATAGGATATGCAGAGCGCTGCCTGAAGGCACTCAGGTCGTATCGTCCTTCCACTCTTGAGGCTTGGGGAGTGAGGGGTACGGCAAAAGAGCAGTTGGAACATTTTTTACCGTTGACCCGACAGGTTGTCTGCCAGACTCGTCGCCGTATATTTGAAGGAGAGTCCGTACCGGCGCCGGAGAAAATTGTCTCCATCTTCGAGCCCCATACGGATATAATCCGCAAAGACCGTCGTGATACCTATTACGGCCATAAAATATGCCTGACCGGTGGGGCGTCCAATCTGATTCTTGATTGCGTGGTTCTTGAAGGGAACCCGGCCGACTCTGAATTGACGGAGATGATGCTGGACAGACAGAATACGGTTTATGAGCGCTACCCGCTGAAAGCCGCTTTTGATGGAGGATTCTCTTCGCGAGAGAACCTGAAGAAAGCCAAAGGGAAAAAGGGCTTGAAGGACGTCTGTTTTTCAAAGGGCCGTGGGCTGAGCGTGAAGGATATGTGCCGCAGCAACTGGGTTTATAAGCAATTACGGAATTTCCGGGCAGGCATTGAATCCGGTATATCCTGGTTGAAACGCAGCCTTGGCCTTGACCGGTGCCTATGGAAAGGATTTGAATCATTCAAGAGCTATGTGTGGGCTTCCATCGTGTCGGCCAACCTGCTGACCATTGCCCGGCATCAGCTGGCCTGAGTCCGCCTTCCGGCTGAATAGATGTGACAGTTTACAGGAGAGGTGCGTCCCGGCTTCTGTGATTTAGCCGGTATTGGTATACATTCCGGAAAAATCCGGCTTGCCTGAACCCTGACTCGATAATCGATATCTAATAACAATATTTCTCGAATTGTTCGGCTCAGAAAATAGCCGTTTATGGACAGACACTAGATAGTGTCTGTCCATAAATGGTCTTTTGGGGCAATCTCCCGGAGTCTTCGTTTCACTCCGCTTACCTCGTCATGCTCAAAAAATAATGCTCGGAATATCCGGCCTGCGCTTATTTTTATCGCATTTTTTGACCTCGTCATACGGTCAAGCCGCATCACTGAACGAAAATCCTCATTTCTGGACAGGCACTTTCTAGCTAATATAATAATAAACAAGGCCGGTATCCCAACTGGATACCGGCCTTGTATTCTACATATTTCCGGTGCAGGATGCACGGGAAATTATGTCAGCAGTTGCGTGGAATCAACAACCCTCAATAGCCGTTTTTTTCGGCTTTTTCTTCATCTTCATGGTGTCGGCTGCGTGCTCACCCTCTCCCTCTGCAGCCTCTACTCCATGTTCTGCTGCCTGCTCAACTGCAGTTTCGGCTTTCTCTTCAACAGCGCTCCCGGCGCTGTGTTTTGTTCCGCCTCAGCCACTCCCGGCAGCATGCGCTCCCGGAACGGTGATGCCGCCGGCACTGATAAGTCCGGCTACGCCCAGGCTGGCAAGGAATTTTT
>OFBA01000204.1_pt1 | contig 9337 bp, 8 predicted proteins | sample 1520391 | NCBI WGS metagenome assembly OFBA01 (sample SAMEA3696446, study PRJEB22514) | metagenome | biome: water; feature: marine; material: hydrothermal vent | place: Pacific Ocean | collected 2014-08-12 | depth 1521 m
AAAAATCCTTGCCAGACAGGCAGAAAAAATATTTTTTGATTTTCTGCCTGAAATTATTGAAAACTCCCTTATCTACACCAATCTTAATACTCAAAAACTTACCCGTCACATCCAGATAGCAGAGGATCAGGAAGTCTTAAGGGCCGAACTTAAAGAAAAAAATCTGGTCGCGTTTGTTGGTAACGGCTCTATTCTACCCCGTGAAAGCGGTATAAGTGATCGCCCGCTTGCAGAAGAAAAAGCACTCCCTTTTATCTCTCCAGAAGAACTGGAAGTATCATTTCATCTCCCGAACCAGGGCCAGGTAAAAGGTATGGGCATTCCCGCAGGAGTGACCCTGATTGTTGGCGGAGGGTATCACGGCAAATCTACCCTGCTTAAAGCCATTGAAAGGGGAGTTTACAATCATATCCCGGACGATGGGCGGGACCTGGTCGTCACTGTGGCCGACGCCATAAAAATTCGGGCTGAAGATGGGCGCAGCGTGGTAAAAACTGACATAAGTTCATTTATCAACAATCTGCCAGGCGGCCAGAGTACAAAAATTTTCTCTACTTCCAATGCCAGCGGAAGCACGTCCCAGGCAGCCAATATTGTTGAAGCGCTGGAAGCCGGAGCATCTCTTTTACTCCTGGATGAAGATACAAGCGCAACCAACTTCATGATCAGGGATGGCCGTATGCAAATGCTTGTAGCCAGAGAATTTGAACCAATTACTCCCTTTGTTGACCGCGTTCAGGAACTTTACCAGAAATTTGGCGTATCAACCATCCTTGTCCTGGGAGGCTCTGGTGACTATTTTGACGTGGCTGATAAAGTGATTATGATGCAAAACTATAAGGCCAGAGATGTGACAAACAAGGCCAGAGAAATAGCTAACAGGCATAAAAATTTTCGCAGACAGGAGCAAAAAACGCCTTTAAAAGAGATTACACAGCGGATTTTATTAAAGGAATCATTTAAACTTGGCCCTAAAGATAAAATAAAGGCCAAAGGCTTGACCACCATTCTTATTGGCCGACAAAGCATAGACCTGAATTTTATAGAACAGCTCACCCATCCCAGCCAGACCAATGCCATAGCAGAAATTATCCGCTACATAAGCAGACGTTATATGAACGGCAAAACCTGTTTAAGCAGTATCATTGACCAGGTACTGGATGATATTGAAAAATACGGTCTTGATGTGATTTCACCTTTTTACGGTCAACATCCCGGCAATCTGGCCCTGCCCAGAAAGCAGGAGATCGCTGCTGCCATAAACCGGTATCGCGATCTGAAAGTTGAACAGATGAAGCTTCTTGACTAACCGACTGCCTCCAAGTTACTAGCTTTAAAAATAAATCTAAAAATAGATAAAATGATTTATGTTAACCAAAGCTACCCCTATCAAAATATCAACAAATTTTCATCCAGATGAACGAGCCGTTCTTTTTCATGGCGACTGCCTTGAATTACTTAAACAAATACCTGACGGCTCCATCCAGTTGGTCGTGACTTCGCCTCCTTACAATATAGGCAAAGAATACGAAAAAAAATTAAACCTGGATCAATATCTTGAACAGCAGGCAAATGTTATTAAAGAATGCGTTCGTGTTCTAAACGAAAAAGGAAGTATCTGCTGGCAGGTGGGAAATTATGTGGACAACGGTTCAATAATACCACTGGATACAGTTCTGTTTCCAATTTTCCATGAATTGGGCCTGGTGCTGAGAAACAGAATTATATGGCATTTTGAACATGGCCTGCATTGCTCGCGAAGGTTCTCAGGACGGTATGAAACAATTATCTGGTTCACGCGCAAAAGCAAGGATTATGTTTTCAATCTTGATCCGGTCAGGGTACCGCAAAAATATCCAGCTAAAAAATATTTCAAAGGCCCTAAAAAAGGCCAATATTCATGCAATCCTCTGGGGAAAAATCCAGGAGATGTCTGGGATATCCCCAATGTCAAAAGCAACCATGTGGAAAAAACAGAACATCCCTGTCAATTTCCAGTAGAACTAATTGAAAGGCTGGTACTGGCAATGACAAACGAAAACGACTGGGTTTTAGATCCCTTTCTCGGCGTTGGAACTTCGATAATTGCTGCCTTACGCCATAATCGACGAGGAGCCGGAGCAGAAACAGTGCAAAGATATGTTGAGATAGCCAGAGAACGAATAAAAAAAGCAATAAACGGAACACTTAAAGTTCGCCCGATGAATAAACCTATATATAATCCTGATCAGAAAAGAAACAATCTTACTGTTGCACCATGGTCTCAACCAAACACAACTCCACCATTGTTAAAAATCAGGCAGATCATTGATGCGTAAAAAACTATCCAAAATAGCGAGGCAAAACCGTGATTAAGAATCAGTTTCAATTCAAAGACCAAAAGGACTGGCCCCGGATCAAAAACTGGCTGCAAAAAAGATCCAGGCCAGACGTTAATGTGGACCAACAGGTACGCGAAATTCTGGATAATGTTGAAGAAAAAGGCGACGCAGCCCTTATTGAATATACCAGACGTTTTGACGCGCCTGATTTCGCTCCTGAAAATTTAAAGGTAAATAACAAAGAGATAGAAAAGGGACTGGCCGAAGTTCCGGAAAGTGACCTGGCCATCATCAGGGAAGCGTCTGAGCGGATCAGAGCTTTTCACGAAAAGCAAAAACAAAAATCCTGGTATGATCTGGCAGAGGATGGCACAATCCTGGGCCAGATTTACACTCCGGTTGAACGGGCTGGCCTTTATGTGCCTGGTGGAATGGGCGGAGAAACCCCTCTTATTTCCTCTCTTTTAATGAATGCCATTCCAGCCATCGTTGCAGGGGTAAAGGAAATTATTCTTGTTTCCCCACCCAGAAAAGATGGCTCGTTAAATCCCTATATCCTGGCCACAGCCCATATTCTGGGACTAAACAAAATCTATAAAATAGGCTCTGCCTGGGCCATTGCAGCTTTAGCTTTTGGCACACAGTCTGTCCCTGCTGTGGATGTGATTGCCGGACCTGGAAACATCTATGTAACCACAGCCAAACGGTTAGTTGCTGGTCTGGTAGGCATAGACATGATTGCCGGGCCAAGTGAAGTAACCATTCTGGCTGATGATTCAGCCCGTCCCGATTTTCTGGCTGCTGATCTTCTGTCTCAGGCTGAGCACGATCCTCTGGCGGCATGTATCCTGGTTACCTCCTGTCAGGAACTTATACCAGAAGTAACTTCAGCTCTTAAAGAACAACTTTCAACATTGCCTCGCAATGAAATTGCCGGAACATCATTAAAAGATTGGGGGGCATTTATCCTTGTTGATGACATCAAAAAAGGTCTTGAGGTAGTTAATCTGATTGCGCCTGAACATTTTGAGTTATGTATCCGTGACCCCTGGTCAGTCCTTGGCCAGGTAAAAAATGCTGGCGCAATTTTCATGGGCCACTTTTCTCCAGAACCTGTAGGCGACTATTTTGCCGGCCCCAATCATGTACTCCCAACCATGTCAACGGCCAGATTTTCCTCTGCCCTGTCAGTAGATACCTTTTACAAAAAATCCAGTGTCATCTATACAAATGAGAAGTATATCCAGCAGCACGGTTCAAAAATCGCTCGCCTGGCCAGACTTGAAGGCCTGGAAGCCCATGCAAGGAGTGTGCTGATAAGACAACAACATACAACCACTCATCATTAAAGAGGGAAAATATGCAAAAACCAAAGATTGTTACTCAGACAAATATTCCAGAATATCCTCTGGTCTCACGCGGCAAAGTCCGTGATATTTACGAAATAGACGAAGAAACACTGCTTATTGTGACCACTGACCGCATGAGTGCCTTTGACGTGGTCCTGCCCGATCCAATACCATTTAAAGGGGTGGTCTTAAACCAGATTACCCTGTTCTGGATGGAGATGATGCAGGATATTGTGCCTGACCACATTATTGCTGCTGAAGTGAAAGATTTCCCGCCAGTCTTGCAAAACTACAAAGATGACTTGACGGGAAGGGCAGTTCTGGTCAAAAAGGCTAAACCCCTGCCCATAGAATGTATTGTCCGAGGGTACATTACAGGCTCTGGCTGGCGGGATTATGAACAAACCGGTCAGCTCTGTGGTTATAAATTGCCACCTGATCTCAAAAAATCGCAACAGTTAGAAAAACCTTTATTTACGCCTTCCACCAAGGCAGATATTGGCGAACATGATGAAAATATTACTCTTGCGCAGGCTAAGGCCAAAATTGGGGAGGGTCTGGTTAAAAAGGTAGAGGAAATATCCCTTGCTATTTATGAGCGAGCCAGAGATTATGCCCTGAAAAGGGGTATTATAATTGCTGATACAAAATTTGAGTTTGGACTTCACAACAATAAACTCTTGCTCATTGATGAGGTTTTGACCCCGGATTCTTCCCGGTTCTGGCCCAGAGATGAATATACCCCGGGCCGGGACCAGCCCAGTTTTGACAAGCAATACCTGCGTGACTGGCTGAGCAAAAGTGGCTGGGATAAACAGCCTCCAGCACCAGAACTGCCACAGGAAATAATTGAACAGACACAGGCCAGATATGTTCAGGCCTATAAATTATTAACCGGAAAAGAACTTTTTTAGGAGAAAATCATGCTCTTAAAGGACAAAAAAGCACTCATCTTTGGCGTGGCCAACAATCGAAGCATTGCTTATGGCATTGCCAGAGTCTTTAAAGAAAATGGAGCCAGACTGGCTCTAAATTATCTGGGCGAGGCCCTGAAAAAAAGAGTTGAGCCCATCAGTCAGGAACTTGGAAGTGAATTTATTTTTGACTGCGATGTAAGCAGTGACGACCAGATACTGGCAGCAGCAGAGTTGGTAAAGGAAAAATGGGGTCAAGTTGACATTTTAGTACATTCTGTTGCTTATGCAAAGCGTGAAGACCTGCAGGGCCGTTTTCTGGATACCTCGCGTGAAGGTTTTCATATTGCTATGGATATCTCTGCCTATTCTCTGGTCAAGCTCTGTCAGGTATTTGAGCCTTTATTCACTAAAGATTCGTCAGTGATGACTATCTCCTATTATGGTGCACAAAAAGTCATCAAAAATTATAATGTCATGGGAGTTGCCAAGGCAGCCCTGGAAGCTTCTGTACGCTATCTTGCAGCTGACCTTGGACAGAATGGAGTGCGCGTCAATGCCATCAGTGCAGGTCCCATAAAGACTCTGGCCGCTTCAGGCATTTCCGGCTTTAAAACCATCCTCAAAACCATTGAAGAAAAGGCCACCTTGCACCGCAATGTGACCCAGGAAGAGGTTGGAAATACAGCCCTTTTCCTTGCTTCCAGCCTGTCTTCCGGGATTACGGGCGAGGTTATTTATGTAGATTCAGGTTATAATATTTTAGGGATTTAAATGAATGATTTTTTAATACTAGGACTTATTTTTGCAGTCTGGATAATTCTGGTTAAATTTGTTTTCCCCAAACTTGGGCTTCACGGCTGAGGCCCAAGTGCCAGGTCATGCAGTTTGCAAGACAAAAAAAGCAATAAGTAAAACTCTTGCCAGAATTAATCTTTTTTATTATAAAAAGGCTCTTCTAGCGGAGAGGTGCCCGAGCTGGCCGAAGGGGCACGATTGGAAATCGTGTGTACCCTAACCCGGTACCGAGGGTTCGAATCCCTCCCTCTCCGCCATTAAAAATGAAGATGAGAAGGTGAGAAAAAAGGGGAGCCAGGCGGCAAAGGCGCTGCCAACCCCGTCAGGCCCGAGAGGGAGCAGCGGTAACAGTTGCCTTTGGGTGCCTGGTTTCCCTGATAGGCGCGATAAAAATCGCGCCTATTTAAAAATAAAAAAAGCCCTTCCAGTGGAGGGGCTTTTTTACTAAACATGGCATCAACTACTTCATCACAGTTACAATAATTGCTGTTTGACCGATAATTACCCCCAGCAATGTTAAAAAAGTTCCTATTATCCATTTTGTCAAACTTGATTTTATTTGTTCAATTTTAAGCTCAATCTTAAGCTCCAACTCTTTTATATCTCTTTTTGTAGCTAAAGAAGATTCAACTATTTCTGCTAAAACTCTCGCCTGTGCTTCTGCCTGTTTCTCTGGTACTCCTGCATCTATTAACTTCCTGGCATAATCCAGTGTATCAATTGCCAGCGCATGTCCCATATTTCCTCCTTTACCAGAATAACTATTATTTAGATTAAATTATCTATAACCATAGAATCCAGACAGGTCAACGCTTTCCAATCTGGCAGATTGTAGGCCTGAAAGCCAGGCATAATAATTTTATAGTGATGCAAATACATTCTAGCATCAGATTTGACCACTGGCGGCCCGTATAAGGGGTCTCCAACAATGGGGTGGCCAAGGGCGCTCAAATGCGCCCGAATTTGATGTCGCTGACCTTTTAATATCCTGACCTTAACCAACGTCTGGTTTCTTGCCGGGAAAAATTTCAAAGGATAAATCCAGGTGAATCGCAAAAAATTTTCTATCTCTTTGTCCAGTACCTTAACCTTTTTTCTTTTAGCAGTATAAAGAGCCTTTTTAACTATCACATCCTTAACCAATTCCCCCTGAACCAGGGCCAGATAAAGTTTATCTATTCTGCCCTCTTCCTGGGCCTGCTTATAAACACTGCATCCCTTTTTGGTTAAACCAACCATTAAAATTCCACTGGTCAAATAATCTAAACGGTTTAAAAGGCAGGCAGAAGTAGAAGGAAAAATTAAATGAAGCATGTCCTGTACGCTCTGAGTACTTCTGCCTTTATCTGAATGCATAAAAGAAGGCTTATAAACAGCAGCCAGATCAGCAGTTACACTTACAACTTCAAGTGGCTTTTGCCTTCCTTTATCTTCTTTAAGAGTCCTTTCCTTGACTAAAACTTCCTGACCAGGCAAGACTCTGTATCCTTTTGGCTTTTGTAAGCCATCAACCAACACCCTGCCCTCTTGAATAAATTTTCTGGCCTGGCGCACTCCTATACGCAAAAATTCTGCCACCACTACATCCAGACGCTTTCCAGAAGTTTGTGAAAATATTTTTACACACATAAATAATAAAGCCCCGCACTGCGGGGCTAAAAATATAGGTTATTTGTTTTGATTACTCTTTATTATCTCACTTTACTAAAAACCTGAGATACCCTTTCCACAAATGTTAAAAAGCAAATGGCAATAAAAACTACCACACCAATCCAGAGTAGTCCTTCTCTGGCTCCTGGCAAAATTAACAGCAAAAATGCCCAAACAAGCTGATAGATAACACGAGTTGGTCGATCCATAATTCCACCTTCACACTCAACCCCAAACACTTCAGCCCTGGTTTTTATATCGGTTATTAAAAAACAGAGAAGAATTGCTACAAATATAACCATGCTTGCCTGAACTACCCACTTTCCTTGTTGCCAGAACATGATCCAGAAACCCATCAGGTAGAAAACGTCACTTATCCTATCAATAACAGTGGTCCATAAATCAATTACCTTGCTGGTTTCAGCTTCTTCCAGATCAAAATAGCCCTGCAAAGTTTCAGTAATGCCGGCCAAAATCAAAACCAATAGCCCCCAGAAAGGATGAGCATAAAATCCAAGAGGAACAAGAAGAGAAAAGATCAATCTAGAGAAGATAATCCTGTTTAAGTTAAAGCCTCTGTTTTGCAACCAGGGTAAAATTAAACTCTCAATCCAGCCATAATATTTTTTGGTCAATGTGCAGTTTCCCCACTCCATTTTCTCCTCCTAATTAATTTTGCGAAAAATTACACAAACTTCTGTAACAAAAAGATGCTATTGCAGAACCAGTGCTGCAAGCCCTAAAAAAGTAAAAAAACCAGCGCTATCAGTCAAGGTAGTTAAAAAAATACTTGAGGCCTGGGCTGGGTCACGACCAATTGCCTTCAACAATAAAGGAATTGATGCCCCGGCTATTGCCCCTAAAAACATATCCAGAAAAAGGGCCAGGCTCATAACCAGAGCTAATTTCAAATTTCTGGCCCAATAGATTATACCCAGGAATATGAGAAGGGCAATAACCGTCCCGTTAACCAGGCCAATTCTGGCTTCTCTCAAAACAGCCTTCCATACTTTGCGGCGTTCAAAGGGCTCAAGCGCAAGTTGCCTGATCATAACTGCCAAAGACTGTTGACCAGTATTTCCAGCTTGATTGGCCACTATGGGCATAAGCACTGCCAGAATGGCCATCTGGGAAATGGTTCCTTCAAACAGGTGAACCACCCAGGCAGAGATTGCAGAGTTAAAGAGATTAATTATCAACCAGGGAATCCTCTTTTTAACCGAGTATTGCCAGGGAGAATCAACAGTTTCATCCGAACCAGCACCGACCATGGTTTGCATGTCTTCGCTGGCTTCTTCTTGAATGATGTCAATAACATCATCGACTGTGACAATACCGAGAATTCTCTGATCAAAGTCCACTACCGGAATAGCCAGCAAGTTATAGCGACTCAGGAGCCTGGCAACCTCTTCCTTATCTTCGTTATAAGGGACGTAAATAAGGTGCTGCTCATATAATAGCTCCTTGAGTTTTTTTCCCGGAGCACTGAGCAACAAATCCCGCAAGGAGAGAACTCCTTTTAAATGCCTGTGTTCATCAACAACATAGGCATAATAAGGAACTTCTATTTCTTCTACACCAGAGCGAATAAGCTTGATAGCCTGATCAACAGTCAAATCCTGATCCAGAACAAGGATCTCGGTGTTCATTACACCGCCGGCTGTGTCTGGATCAAATTTTAAAAGATCATTAATCTGAGCCGCATTCTCGCGGTTCATTCTTTTCAAAATAATTGACCGCGCTTCATCCCCCAGTTCATCAAGAATATCGGCTGCATCATCAGGAGACATCTCCTCCAGGATGTCTGCGGCCAGTTCTGGAGGCAACTTGCTCATTAAGGGGATGCGTTCATGCTTTTCCATCTCCACAATAGATGCAGCGGCCTCTTCAGGAGACTGACTTTTAATCAGATCAAGCTGGTCCTCCAGTGAAAGATTCTCCAGTCGGTCTGCTGCATCTGCCGGATGAAGATTGTCAAAAGTGGCTGATGGCCACTCTATTTTCTGGTAATCAACACCCGAGTTTTCCTGTGGAGACAAATCCTGGTTCTGCTTTTCCATAACTGACATGCGGTATATCAAAAATGTCCAAAGGTCAAAGTAAATAATAGGGACAGGAAAAATTTCTTGACATTTTCTCTTTCTTCCCCTAAAATTTTCACATCTTAAAATTCATAGGAGGTAATCATATTATGCCACGTATCCCCAGAATGCTATAAGTAAATAATAGGGACAGGAAAAATTTCTTGACAATCATATTATGCCACGTATCCCCAGAATGCTATAAGTAAATAATAGGGACAGGA
>OFBA01000205.1_pt1 | contig 9320 bp, 9 predicted proteins | sample 1520391 | NCBI WGS metagenome assembly OFBA01 (sample SAMEA3696446, study PRJEB22514) | metagenome | biome: water; feature: marine; material: hydrothermal vent | place: Pacific Ocean | collected 2014-08-12 | depth 1521 m
TATAAATGGTCAAATAGCTGGACAGGCACTATTGTGTTGGTTCTTGTGTTTATGTTTTTTGTAGCACAAGCATTTTTAATCCCGAGTGGGAGTATGAAAAACACTTTATTAATTCACGATGCATTATTTGCTAAAAAATTCGCTTATGGAGTGCCAATACCACATATTCCATGGCTTGAAATCCCAATTTTGCCGGATTTTAGAGGAGACGGACATTTAATAGATGGTCCGAGACCTAAACGAGGAGATATTGTAATATTTAGATTTCCTGTAAATCCTAAAATGCATTTTGTAAAAAGATGTGTGGCAGTTAGCGGTGATAAACTAATGGTAAGAGATAAAAACTTGTATTTAAGAGTTGAAAACAATGATGAAAAAACAGGTGGTAAAAATGAATGTAAAAATAGACGATAAAAAAAAGAATATAAAAACTTATGACGCCACTTTATCTTTAACAGTCAAGCCATATAAAGGTTTTCCTGCTGTTCTCATCTCCTACGGGGAAATTTACGAAACAACAAGGAACGAGATAGTGGATCACCAAATAGAAGGACACACCCAAATAAATTCAACAGCAGAATCACCAGAAGAACTTTACGAAATACTTCTTTTATTCAGGTCTTACTTAGAAGGTGCAATACTAAATATAAATAAAAATATCCAAAAATTAGAAAAGGAAATAGGGGGAGGAAATAATGGTGAGCATTAGAATAATGTGGAATTCAGAAGGGGAAGAGCAGGACGCAAAGTATGTTGTGGAGAAAATAAAAAAAGCATTCAAATTAAAAAGATGGAGTTGCTCTACAAGTAAAATATACAAGAACAGAAGAGACTGCGGAGGAAGAATATATATTACCTTATGGAAAAAGTAGGGGATACAATGAGTATATCAGAAGAAATATTAAAACATATCGAAAATGGCACAGATTGGGACGAAATCTATGAAGAATTAACAAAACGCTATCCAAAAGGCTCAGTCTCATCGGCTAAAAACAGATTAATAAAATCAGGAAAAATTAAAGAAGAAACCATTAACGGTAAAAAAATACTCTCAATAAATACAAAAGAAGAGGAAGAGCTCATATCAGATGTGGATGCGTATATATTCGAATACAGCAACGAAATAAAAGAATACTTTAAACATATAATATTGGATAATCCACATAACAAAACATTTAACATAAAAGAATTCTGCCTAACATACCCACAATTGGCAGAAATAAACGACATCATAATTAACAAGCCGTTAGATGCAAGGGAGATATTAACAAAACTATACAAAGAAACTTATGAGCAATATACAACCGAAGTTTCAAATATTCATCAAATAAACATTACAAATCCATTAAATTCAAGGAAAAGACTTTCAGAAATTGGGGCAAATGATATAAACAAACTGGTAGAGTTTGAAGGCTCAATTATACAGGCATCAAAAAACATGCCAAGAACACATACCGCACAATACTTATGTATGAACTGCGGAACTATGAAAACTGTTAAACTCGATTTTTGGGAAAATCCCGAAAGGAAAAAAATCACCTGTTCATATCCAAGTTGTAGTAATGAAAAAATGGCATTAAATACCAAAGATGAAATAAATTTCCAAGAGTTAATTGTCCAGCAGTTGGAAGTTTCACAAGATGGAAAGCAACACACAGGAACTGCATTTGTCGAAGACCTACCAGAACCAACATTTTCAGGAAAGTATGTTTTTACAGTAGTCCCTATAATGAAATATAAAAAGAACTCATCAGTTGCAGATATTTTTCTATACATTGTAGGTATGAAGAGCATTGACAACATAGACCTAAACATTGCAGATGAAGACATTAAGAACATACACAAAATAGCAGAAGACCCGAAAGTAATTGAAAAAATATCTAACTATATGTTTAGGGACACCGTAGGAATGGAGGAAGTTAAAAAGGCTATATTCCTACAACAGATAAAGGGAGTTAAAAAGGAACACTACAAAAGGCATAATATAAACATCCTATTAATCACAGACCCGGGAATTGGAAAATCTACACTGATGTATCAACTTCAAAAATACCCAAATATAAAATATACTTCAATGTCAAACGCATCAAAGGCAGGTTTAGCAGGTGGATTAGTTAAAGAAAAAACAGAATTTGGAGAGTCATGGACTATCAAAGCAGGATTGTATCCACAGGCAGATGGTGGGACTGTATGTTTAGATGAGATTACCCACAATAAAGAAGTGCAGGAGTGCATCCATGATGTGATGGAATCCCAAAAAGTATTCATTACAAAGGTAAATACAACCATATCACTACCAGCCGAATGTGCAACCTTAGCCGCATGCAACCCCAAATTTGGTAGATTTGACTCTAATTTATCAATACCTGAGCAAATCAATTTACCGTCCCCATTGTTATCAAGGTTTGATTTAATCTTTCCATTAAGAGATATTCCAAATAAAAAATCAGACAAGGAATTGGCACTTCAAATACTAAAAAGAGGAAATGACAAAATCAAAGGAATCGAAAAGAAGGAATATATAAACGGTGTTGAATTATCAGACGAATTAATATCAAAATATCTAATTTACGCAAATGAGAATTACAGACCTTACTTATCCGACGAAGCCATGGAGTTAATCAGTGAGTTTTACATTGAAATGAGAAGTTTATCAAAAGAAGGCATCACAATCACATCAAGACAGTTAGAATCAATATCAAGGATAGCGGAAACAATCGCAAAAGCCAAGTTAAAAGATATTGTTGGGAAAGAAGACGCAAAAGAAGCCATTGACTTAATTACCTACTGTCTAAAACAAACCGCACAAGACCCAGAATGTGGGGCATTGGATGTAGATAGAATTTATGGAATACCTGCATCAAAGAGAGGAAAAACGAAACAAATTTTAGATATAATTGAAAGTGAATCAAAAAATAATGAATTGGTTAAAGAGGATATTATTATAGAAACTACAAAAGAAAAATACAACATTCCAGAAGAAGAGGTTGAAAGAATACTGGAACTATTGAAAATACGGGGAGATATTTACAGCCCACGATTTGGTTATTGGAAATTGCTTTGATAAATATCCTACATATAGAGAAATGATAAAAGTGAGAAAATGCAGGAAATGGAGGAGCTCCTCCTAATTAAAGAAGTTGATATAACAAAAAAATGGATAGATAAATTTATAGAAATTAGAAAGTTTGCAAACATTAAGGAGAGCACCATAAAAAGAGATACTACAAGATTAAAAGTGTTCCTAAACTACTGCTACAATGCCATTGAAAAAGAGCCAGACGAATTAGAATTCAATGACTTCATTAAATTCTTCAAATACCTACAAGATGAAAGACAGTGCGGAATAAACACCCAAGACCATTACTTTAAACTGCTGTCCGTGTTTTATAAAATAATGTTTTTAAAAAACACCTCTGAATATCTAAAATTCAAAAACTACTGCAAGGATATTGGAAAGTTCAGGAGGTTTGAAGTGGAACACTACGAAGACCTTTCACCAAGTGAAGTCAATGAAATTATAAAACATATACTACACTCGGAAAGTTCGACGAAATACAGGGATGCACTAATAATAAGATTAACCTACGACACAGGAGCAAGGATAGGGGAAATATTAAACTTAAAACTCAAAGATTGTGATTTCAAAAAAGGTATTTTCAAGTTTAGAAATACCAAAGGTAAGGAGGTAAGACCTGCGGTTTGCTCATTGGATACACTAAAAGCATTAAATCATTATGTTGAATACTACCCTATAAACGACAATGAAGATGCCCACCTGTTCCAGAATAAGCATGGCAATAAAATATCATACTCATGGATTAACTATGTTTTTTCAAAAACAGTGGATACATTGGTAATGAAGCGGACTTTACCAAGAAACAAGCGAATTACATTACATTCACTTCGTCATGGGCGGGTGGTGGATTTGCTAAATAAGGGCTATCCTATCGAAATAGTGAGCGAAGTAGTAGGACATAAGGACATTAAAACAACAAAGATATATGCACACCCAAATAAGCGAATGAAGCTATTATTAAAAGAAATACAAAAAGACCTTATGTAGCGGACTAACTTTATGAAACGGACTGGAAAAAGTGAGAAAAAAAGACCAAATAATGCTTAAAAAATAAAAAGCCAAGGAAGGGATTTGAACCCTTCTGAAGCGGATCTGCAGTCCGCTGCCTCGCCGGACTAGACTACCTTGGCATAACCTATTACACGATTTACATATTAACAATGTAATTCTACTATATATACTTTGCGGTAATAATAAAAATAATAATGAATAGATTAAGGAGCTCCGAACATGCTACCCGAACATACTATATATAATAAATTATCTAATATATCGTATCATTATTTATAAAAAATAACAAAAAATAACAAAAAAAGGAATATTATGATAATATCAATAATAGGCGGAACAGACGGATTAGGAAAATGGTTTGCAAGACATTTAAGCAGTAAGGGATATTCCATAATAGTTAGTGGTAGGGATACTAAAAAGGGAGAAGCAGTTGAAAAAGAATTGGGTGTAATATATACTCAAGACAATATTGAGGCGACAAAAAAAGGAGACATTGTAATTTTGGCAGTTCCTATAAATATTACTGAATGGATGATTAAAGAGTTGGCACCACATGTAAGGGAAAATTGTGTTTTAATGGATATTACCTCTATAAAAGAGATTCCAACAAAGGCGATGTTGAAATACGCAAAAAAAGATACATTTATAATGCCTACTCATCCGATGTTTGGACCTTCTACACCATCTTTAAGAAGGCAGGTTGTTATATTAACCCCGCCAACTAAGGAACATGAAAATAATCCATGGTTTATTAAAATAAAAAACTTTTTTGAAAAAGAGGGAGCTCGGGTAATAATAATTCCACCTGAAAAACACGATAAAATTATGGGGGTTGTTCAAGGGCTAACTCATTATTCATATATTGTTCTTGGTTCTACGCTGAAAGAGCTGGATATAGATATAAAAGAATCGCGAAAATATGCCTCCCCGATATATGAATTAATGATAAATATAATAGCAAGGATTATTGGGCAGAATCCTTATTTGTATGCAGATATACAAATGCATAATCCACAAATAAATAATATTCATCAAACATTTATAAATGAGTGCGAAAAAATAAAGAAAATAGTCGAAAATAAAGATAGAGAAGCATTCGCAAAACTAATGAAAGAATCTTCAAAACACTTTGGAAATGAAACCATAAAAGGAATGAATTATTCCGATAAAGCCGTAGGGGCAATAACAGAAGAAGTAGATAAATTAAAAAAATCAATTGGTAAAGAAGTTGGTTTAAAACATGCTTATTCCAATAAAGTTCATTTTGGAATTGTGAAAGATGTAGTTGATGATTTTATAATATTGGATAAACAAGGTAGGGATTTAAAATTAAGCATAGCAAATACCAATTTAATGACAAAAGAAGAATTAAAACAATGGAAAGAAGTAAATTTAAAAAAATATTATAATGATATTTCATTTTTATTTAGAAATAATGTGGATATTGATATAATATTAGAATTATTAAAAAGTAAATATGATGTTGAAATAATTGATGTTTATAAAGGAGCTCCGATACAGGAAAAATACAAAAGTATCACATTTAGAATATATTCATTTAAAAAACAAGATTTAGAAAATTTACGGAGCTCCTTTATAAAAACTGTGGAAAATATTGGGGGAATTAAACGATATAATGGAAAATAATTTTATATTGTATTATTTATATATTATTTAAATTTATAAATATATTATTTTAAAAAAATAAAAAAGAATTGACAAAAATGGGAATTAAATTTGATGTATTTACATCATTCCTGGCATACCGCCCATTCCTCCCATTCCGCCCATATCAGGCATTTCTCCACCGCCTAATTTTTCAGCAGCGATTACATCGTCAATTCTTAATAGCATTTCAGCGGATTCTGTTGCAGATTGTATAGCTTGAGTTTTAACTCTTAATGGTTCAACTACTCCATTTGCAGCCATATCTTCAACTTCCCCAGTTAATACATTTAATCCGAATGTTGTGCTTCCTTCTCCTGCATGTTTAGCTCTTAAATTAACTAACATTTCAATAGCATCTAATCCAGCATTTTCTGCTAATGTTCTTGGAATTACTTCCAAAGCATCAGCAAATCCTTTAACTGCTAACTGCTCTCTTCCACTTACTGTGTCAGCAAATTCTCTTAATCTCATAGCGGTTTCAACTTCAACAGCTCCACCACCAGCTACTATTTTACCATCTTCGATTGTGCATGAAACAACTCCGATAGCATCGTCAATAGCTCTTGCTACTTCATCAACAACATGCTCTGTTGTTCCTCTCACTAAGATTGTAACAGCTTTTGGGTGTTTGCACTGTTTTACAAATATCATGTTGTCGCCAGCAACTTTTTCTTCTGCTACAACACCAGCTTCCCCTAAATCATCAGCTGTTAAATCTTTAATGTTTGAAATAATGTTAGCTCCTGTTGCTTTTGTTAATTTTTCAATGTCTGATTTTTTAACTCTTCTTACAGCTAAGATTCCAGCTTTTGCTAAGTAGTGCTGAGCTAAATCATCAATTCCTTTTTGACATACTAATACATTAGCACCAGATGCTTTTATTTCTTCAACCATGTCTTTTAACATTTTTTCTTCTTGTTCGATGAATTCCATCATTTTAGTAGGGTCTGTTATGCTGATTTTTGCATCTGTTTCTGTGCTTTTTATTTCAATTGGGCAGTTTAATAATGCGATTTTTGCATTTTCAACTTTTTTAGGCATTTGTGGATTTACTCTTTCTTTGTCAATTAAGATTCCTTTAATTAATTCTGTTTCCTCAACAGCAATTCCTTCTTTTTTCTCTATTTTTATGAGGTCTGTGTCGATTTTACCATCTTCATCAACAACTGATGATACAGCATCTACAATGATTTCTGCTATGTGTCCTTTTGCCTTTTCAGCTCCTTTTCCTGTAATTGCAGTCATAGCAATTTTCTTTAATAATTCTTTATCGTCTGCATCTACTGCCGTAGCCATATCTTTTAATATTTCTTGAACTTTTCCAAGTGCTAACTGGTATCCTTTGATTACCATTGTTGGATGAACATTTTGGTCTAATAATTCTTCTGCTTTTCTCAATAATTCTCCTGCTACGATAACTGCGGATGTGGTTCCGTCACCTACTTCCTTCTCCTGTGTTTTAGCTACTTCAATTAACATTTTTGCAGCTGGGTGTTCAACACTCATTTCTTTTAAGATTGTTACACCGTCGTTTGTGATAACTATGTCTCCTAAATCATCAACTAACATCTTGTCCATTCCTTTTGGTCCTAATGTTGATCTTACTGTTTCTGCAATAATTCTTCCTGCTAATATGTTCATTCTTTGAGCATCTCTTCCCATGTATCTTTTTACATGTTCTGGCATTACATTTGTAGGTCCTGACATAATTAACTCACCTTTTTTTTATTTTTTGTGTATTTTTTAAGTATTTTTTTATATAGTATTATTATTGATAGGATAGGTAGTAGGATTTTAGTAGATTTTATATATTTTCTACTCTAACGGTATGTATATGTTTATGAACTTCTATATAAATATTACTATTTTGTGAAATTTCATTGCACAACCACATTATATATAGTAAATCGACGAACCCGTTGAATTTAATAATATAAAGTAAGTAAATCGCCCCTCCCGTAAATATAGATAGCATATATTTGATTATATATTAATTGTATAAAATATTTGAACATTTAAAGGACAATTATTGTCGATTAACTATAAAATACTATTAATTATTTGCATCTTAGAATAATATCTTTAAATAAGTCTTTTTGATAAATTTCAATGGTTCCGTCATTTGCAAGATAAAGAGAAGGTAAAAAATTCTTTACAATATCTTTTGGATTTTGGAATTTTTCCTGAAATATAATCTCTCTGCCGTGGAGCTCCTTTAAAAGATATTCCATTATGTCAGAAATATCTTCTTCCTCTTCAAGGTCTTCCATAAGTTCAAACACAGCCGCCCCATTTGTTTTATTTTTAGGTTTTTTAGGTTTTTTAGCTTTATCAAGTTCGGATTTTAATGTATTAATTAAATCATTAAAGGTAATTGTTTTTTCTTTTTTTACTTTTTCACTGTTCTTATCATTTTTAGTTTTATTTTTGTCTTCTAAATTTTCGTTTATTTCGGTATTGTTGTCATCTTCGTATGGTTCTTCAAATTCTTCAAATTCTGTTTCTGCGTCTTCCTCTTCATCGTTAAATGTGTTTTCACATTCTCCGTATAATATTTGAGATTTCATTCTTAATAACATACTCCCTACAAGCACCACATCAGCGGACAATCTTATATCAAATTTACGGAGCTCCTTAATAGTTTTTATGTATTCATCAGCTATTTCAGATATATTAATATTCCACGGCTCTATATTTTTTTTATCAATACTTTCCTTAATAATTCTAATCCAGAGCTCAAAACCTCGGTCTTTGTAAATTTCATTATTCTCATTGTTGTTATATTCCATAATATCCCCTTAATGGAAAAATATCAAATATGCCAACGGAAGAGTAGTTAATAAATAAATCATTGGATTCCAACTTAAAATTTTACTTCCATCAAATGGTGGTATTGGTAGCATGTTGAATCCAGCAAGAAATATATTTATATGGTATCCAATATCTGATATCGGAATGGGTAGTAAATAAAATACAATAGCCAAAGCTACATTTGTTAGTGGTCCAGCAATGGAGATTAATCCATTTTCACGAGATGTTAAATAATCTTTCCAAATATAAACTGCACCGGGAGCTATAAATGTTGTTCCAATGACTATTTTTAATACCAGTGCAAGAGCTAATCCATTATACCACGCTCTAAATTCGCTTATTGCTCCAAAGTGTCGAGCTACGGTTCTATGTGCCAATTCGTGCAATACAAAACCAGTTCCAACGGCGATAAGTATCACTATAAATGTAATTATAAAATCAATATTAATTATGGGAATTATACTTCCACTATTCCAAGCAAATATTAAAGCAATCGCAAAAGTTGAAACTGCTAAATCTCTAAGTTCAATAGAATTAAATTTAAATAAGTCCATCATTTTTACACCGTTAAATATATATTATATTTTATTAAAAATTATATTTTATTAAAAGTCTTGTATTTACATTAATCTTAAACTTGTATATATTATGCAGCTTCTTGTGTTTAAAAACACACGCTGCTCACTGCTTTACGACGTTTTGTACGGTGCTCAAAGGAGATAACATAAGTTAATGCGTTGGGTGAACTTGT